>ERZ1699235.745-NODE-745-length-11635-cov-2.949253_pt1 | contig 11635 bp, 10 predicted proteins | sample MGYA00581546_ERZ1699235 | MGnify/ENA primary metagenome ERZ1699235 (study PRJEB42319, sample SAMD00040334) | human oral metagenome | material: saliva | host: Homo sapiens | study: EMG produced TPA metagenomics assembly of PRJDB4115 data set (Metgenomic analysis of... | reverse complement strand
CCCCTATACTTCAACCATTGGATGCTTAAAGAATGTGGATAGTAAAATGACGTTTTGTCAATAGTGTTCTTGAGCGTTAAAAAAAAGAACTTTAAGTTCAATAAATTGCTATGTCAAAATTTTATTGCTAAAAAACGAGGTGGGGTCTTTTGTCCCTACCTCGTTTTGGAATTATTATCTATCTTAATGAGTAAAGTCTAGAACCATGCGACCTTGGATGGTGCCAGCAGCCATTTCATCAAAGACAGCAATGGCATCTTCGACGGGCCGTTTTTGAACAACTGGAACCACGAGACCTTCAGCACCAAATTGGAAAGCTTCTTCCAAATCTTTACGTGTACCAACAAGGGAACCGATGACCTGAATACCGTCAAGAACTGTTTTAACGATGCTTAGATCCATCATTTCTGAAGGGAGTCCGACAGCTATTACACGACCGCCTGCACGAACAGAGTCAACTGCTTGGTTAAAGGCAACTTTTGAGACAGCTGTTACGACAGCTGAGTGAGCACCACCGTTTGTTTTTTCTTTGATAAGCCCTGGAACATCTTCGACTTCAAGACCATTAATCACGATATCAGCACCAACTTCTTTAGCTAGAGCAAGTTTATCGTTGTTAATATCTACTGCGATAACGTGAGCGTTGAATACTTTTTTAGCGTATTGAACAGCTAAGTTACCAAGTCCTCCAGCACCATAGAGTACAACCCATTGGCCTGGCTCAACTTTTGCTTCTTTGATAGCCTTGTAGGTGGTAACACCGGCACAAGTGATAGAAGAAGCTTGGGCTGGATCGAGACCTTCTGGAACCTTAACGGCATAATCTGCAGTTACGATACATTGTTCTGCCATACCACCATCAACTGAGTAGCCAGCATTTTTTACTGTACGGCAAAGGGTTTCGCGTCCGGTTGTACAATATTCACACATACCACAGCCTTCAAAGAACCAAGCAACACTGACACGGTCGCCAACTTTTAGGCTCTTAACATCAGGAGCGATTTCTTTTACGATACCAATCCCTTCGTGACCGAGAACACGTCCTGGAACTTTTCCAAAGTCACCATGGGCAACGTGGAGGTCAGTGTGGCAAACACCACAGTACTCAACTTCAACAAGTGCTTCCCCAGTTTCGAGCGGGCGGAGCACTTTTTCTTCAATAGCAACACCAGTGCTTTCTGGATTTACAACAACAGCTTTCATAGCTATCCTCCTTGGTTAGTAGTTGAGGTGCAGAGGAAAAGGGGCTTGCCTTAAATCGTGATTCAAGTGAAGTCGAATTTGAACTGCCCTCTTTTTTGTTTATATGTGAATTATATCACAATATTTAATATAATACAAGGAATTTAATGTAAAAATAGATGAAATCGCTTAACTGGTTGATAAGACTGTGAAAATTGAACAATGATATCTAACGTAGTTAAATGAAATTTCATATAAATAGGAACTTGCTTGGTCTCAAATCTAGGGAGCGAGGTTGCCAACAGGTTTTCTAAGATTAATTTCTAGGAGTTTTTGGTATAATAGAGAGTAATTTATTTTCTAGTATGAGAAGTTAGAGTGAGAGGTATGTATGTCCCCTTCAATTCAGTTATTAAAAGACCGCTATTTAAAAAATATCCAAGAAAATCCAGAACTTTACATCGGTATTGAGTTGGAGTTTCCTATCGTACATACGAAAGGCCAACCTACAGATATTGAAGCCAGCAAGGCTTTGATGCGCTTTTTGGTGGATGCTCTCAGCCTGGAAGTTGAAAAGGAGGACCAGGAGGGCAATCCGATTCAACTTGTAGAACCGACGAGTCAAGATCGAATTTTGTTTGAGGTTTCCTACACGACCTTGGAGTTTGCCTTTGGTAGGGCTCAGAATATCCAAGAGGTTGAAGGACGTTTTGATGCCTATATGAAGGTCATTCAGGAAAAGCTAGGCGAAAAGGATCATGCTATCCAGGGTTGGGGGATTCATCCAAACTGGAGTCAGAATGACAATCGACCGGTGGCTTATCCACGCTACCAGATGCTGATGGATTACCTACATATGGGAAGTCGCCAAGAGAGAGTTAATTTGCATGACTTCCCACAATATGGAGCCTTTATCTGTGGGAGTCAAGTTCAGTTGGATGTATCGACTGCTAACTACCTACGTGTCATCAATGCTTTCACTCAGATTGAAGCAGCAAAAGCTTACTTATTTGCCAATTCTGAGTTTTCGGGAGCAGACTGGGATACTCAGATTTCACGAGATATCTTTTGGGAAGAATCCATGCATGGAATTTATCCAGAGAATGTCGGTGTCAATGCAAAACTCTTCAAAGATGAGGATGATTTCTTTGATTATCTAGACCGCTCTGCGATTTTCACAGTAGAACGAGATGGAGAAACCTATTATTTTTCTCCGATTCGGGCTAGAGATTACCTAGCTACTGATGAAATTCCTGCCTATACTCTAAATGGAAAAGAAACTCTTCTGGTTCCTCAAGAGAAGGATTTCGAGACGCACCGTAGTTACCAATATCAAGACTTAACAACTCGAGGGACGATTGAATTCCGTAGTGTTTGTACGCAACCGCTAGACCGCACCTTTGCTTCAGCAGCCTTTCATCTAGGTTTGTTGGTAAATCTAGACAAGCTTGAAACTTATCTCGAAACCGCTCCTTTCTTTGAGAACTTTGGCCGTGACTACAAGTCTTTGAGACGACAGTTTTCTAAGAAACAACTCACAGATGAGGAAAAAGCTGGTGTTGTCCAGTTCTCCAAAGACTTGCTGGCTATAGCAGAGCAAGGACTTGAGAGTAGAGGTCTGAGAGAAATGACTTATTTAGAGCCTTTAAAAGAAGAATTGACTCTATAATTTTCTTATAAAGGGAGAATTTTCTGAAAAATCATGTTATAATGGATGAGACTATAGATAAAGGATAGAGATTTATGACATTAGTTTATCAATCAACGCGTGATGCGAAAAATACCGTAACAGCCAGCCAAGCGATTTTGCAAGGTTTGGCAACAGATGGAGGTTTGTTTACTCCGGTTAGTTATCCAAAGGTAGATTTGGATTTTGACACATTAAAAGATGCTTCTTACCAAGAAGTGGCCAAACTTGTCTTGTCAGCCTTCTTGGATGACTTTACAGCAGAAGAGTTGGACTACTGTATCAACAATGCCTACGATAGCAAGTTTGATACTCCAGCTATTGCTCCTCTTGTCAAACTTGATGGTCAATACAACTTGGAACTCTTCCATGGATCAACCATTGCCTTTAAAGACATGGCCTTGTCTATCTTGCCATACTTTATGACAACAGCTGCTAAGAAACATGGCTTGGAAAACAAGATTGTCATCTTGACAGCAACATCTGGAGATACTGGGAAAGCTGCTATGGCAGGATTTGCGGATGTTCCAGGTACTGAAATTATCGTCTTTTATCCAAAAGACGGTGTCAGCAAGGTACAAGAGTTGCAAATGACCACTCAAACGGGCGAAAATACCCATGTTATCGCTATTGATGGAAACTTTGACGATGCTCAGACAAACGTGAAACATATGTTCAATGATGTGGCTCTTCGTGAAAAATTAGCAGCCAACAAGCTCCAGTTCTCATCAGCTAACTCTATGAATATTGGTCGTTTGGTCCCACAGATTGTCTATTATGTTTATGCCTACGCTCAGCTTGTTAAAAGTGGCGAAATTAATGCAAGTGATAAGGTTAACTTCACCGTACCGACAGGAAACTTTGGAAATATCTTGGCTGCCTTTTACGCCAAACAAATCGGCCTACCAGTCGGCAAGCTAATCTGTGCTTCAAATGACAACAATGTCTTGACAGACTTCTTTAAAACTCGTGTCTATGACAAGAAGCGTGAGTTTAAGGTAACCACTAGCCCATCTATGGATATCTTAGTGTCTTCAAACTTGGAGCGCTTGATTTTCCATCTTTTGGGAAATGATGCGGTTAAGACAGCTGAACTTATGAATGCTTTGAATAACCAAGGTCAGTATGAATTGACAGATTTTGATGCAGAGATTCTTGACCTTTTTGCAGCAGAGTATGCGACTGAAGCAGAAACAGCAGCAGAAATCAAGCGTGTTTATGAGGCAGATGCTTATATTGAGGACCCTCATACAGCAGTTGCTTCGGCCGTATATAAAAAATACCAAGCAGCTACAGGCGATGCGGCTAAGACCGTGATTGCTTCAACAGCTAGCCCATATAAATTCCCAGTAGTTGCAGTAGAAGCTGTAACAGGGAAATCAGGTTTGAGCGACTTTGAGGCCTTGGCTCAATTACATGAAATCTCAGGAGTAGCAGTGCCACCAGCAGTGGATGGCCTCGAAACAGCTCCAGTTCGTCACAAGACAACTGTTGCAGCGGCAGATATGCAGGCAGCAGTAGAATCTTATTTAGGACTTTAAAAGAGAGGAAGTAAACTCGGTTGGGAAACTAACTGAGTTTCTTTTCATCAGGAGGAAGGATTGTTTAAGAAAAATAAGGATATTCTCAACATAGCTTTACCTGCCATGGGTGAAAATTTCTTGCAGATGCTCATGGGGATGGTAGATAGCTACTTGGTAGCTAATCTGGGGTTGATCGCCATTTCGGGTGTGTCTGTAGCTGGAAATATTATCACCATTTATCAGGCTATTTTTATTGCCTTGGGAGCAGCAATTTCTAGTGTTATATCAAAAAGTTTGGGACAGAAAGATCAGTCTAGACTAGCCTACCATGTGACAGAAGCACTTAAGATTACTCTGCTACTGAGTTTGGTTTTAGGTGTCTTATCCATCTTTGCAGGTCAAGAGATGATTGGTCTTTTGGGTACTGAACAGGCTGTGGCTGAAAGTGGTGGCTTATACCTATCTTTAGTTGGTGGGACAATCGTTCTCCTGGGCTTGATGACTAGTCTAGGAGCCTTGATTCGCGCTACCCACAATCCTCGACTGCCGCTTTATGTTAGTTTTTTATCCAATGCTTTAAATATTGTTTTTTCAAGTGTCGCCATTTTTATCCTTGATATGGGGATAGCTGGTGTAGCTTGGGGGACTATTTTGTCTCGTTTGATCGGGGTTGTAATTTTGTGGTCACAATTAAAACTTCCATATATGAGACCGACGTTTGGACTGGATAAAGACCTGCTGACCTTGGCTTTACCTGCAGCGGGAGAACGTCTCATGATGAGGGCTGGTGATGTAGTCATTATTGCCTTGGTTGTTTCCTTTGGGACGGAGGCAGTCGCGGGAAATGCTATCGGTGAAGTTTTGACTCAGTTCAACTATATGCCTGCTTTTGGTGTTGCAACAGCAACAGTCATGCAGGTAGCTCGAGCAGTAGGGGAGAATGATTGGGCAAGGGTGGACAGACTAAGTAAGCAAACTTTTTGCTTGTCTTTCTTTCTTATGTTGCCCTTAACGCTTAGTATCTATGCTCTCGGGACACCACTAAGCTATCTCTACACCAGCAATCCTGCGGCTATTGAGGCCAGTGTTTTAGTGACTCTTTTTTCACTTTTAGGGACTCCTATGACAACGGGGACGGTCATTTATACAGCTGTCTGGCAAGGTTTGGGAAATGCCCGACTTCCCTTTTATGCGACAAGTATTGGAATGTGGTGCATCCGTATTGGGACTGGTTACCTGATGGGAATTGTTCTTGGATGGGGTTTGCCTGGTATTTGGGCTGGAACGCTTTTGGATAATAGTTTCCGTTGGATTTTCCTACGCTATCGTTACAAATCTTATATGACATTGAAAGGATAAGAAATGCAAGAAACGGCTTTTATTTGGGATTTAGACGGGACCTTATTGGACTCCTATGAAGCTATTTTGTCAGGAATTGAGGAGACCTATGCACAGTTTTCCATTCCTTTTGACAAGGAAAAAGTTCGAGCTTTTATCTTGAAATACTCTGTCCAGGATTTACTAGTGCAAGTGGCAGAAGAAAGAGGCTTGGATGTTGATAAGCTCAATCAAGTCCGTGCTCAGAGCTTGGCTGAAAAGAATGCCCAGGTCATCTTGATGCCGGGGGCCCGCGAGGTTTTAGCCTGGGCAAATCAGCAAGGAATTCAGCAATTTGTCTACACCCACAAAGGCGATAATGCCTTGACTATTTTACGAGATTTGGGCTTGGATGTTTATTTCACAGAAATTTTGACAAGCCAGAGCGGTTTTGCTCGTAAACCAAGTCCAGAAGCAGCGACCTACCTTATCAGCAAATACCATTTAAAACCAGAGCGCACCTTTTATATAGGGGACCGGACCTTAGATATTGATTTTGCTCAGAATAGTGGCATTCAGAGTATCAATTTTCTTGGAGCTCCGGTGGATTGCAATCATCAGATTTCTTGTTTAGCGGATATTCCTTCTCTCTCTTTATGAAAGTTTTATGAAAGAGAATATGTCAGCTTTGTGACAAAATTCATACAAACTATTTCAATTAATGTGGTTTGTTACAGTGCTTAGACAGTTTTGTTAAACAGCCCCCAAAGGGCTTTTTTTCTTTTTTCTTTATGTTATGATAGAAAGGTACTACATTTGAAAAGGAGTTTGAATAGTATGAAGAAACGAATTATTTTAGCATCAACAGTAGCTCTATCACTTGCCCCTACCTTGGCGACTCAAGCAGAAGAAATTGTATGGTCACCACGTTCAGTTGAGCAAATTCAAAACGATGTTGCTAAAAGCGAAAATAAAACAAGTTACACAATTAAGTACGGAGATACCCTAAGCACGATTGCAGAGGCTTTGGGAGTAGACTTAAATGTCCTTGCAAACTTGAACAAAATCACAAATATTGACTTGATTTTCCCAGAAACTGTACTGACTACAACTGTTAACGAAAATGAAGAAGTAACAGAGGTTGAGGTTTATACACCTCAAGAAGTTGGTTCTGATGTAGCAAGTGCAACAGCAGATTTAACAACGAATCAAGTAACAGTAGATGAACAAACTGTTCAAGTCGAAGATTTGACACAACCAGTTGAAGAAACAACGACTACTGTTGAGGAGACAACTACAACAGAAGCAACAACTGGAGTTGTAGCAGAAACTACAGTATCGTCAGAAGCAACAACTGAAGCTGCGGCACCTGTCGTTGAAGAAACAACTACGGTCGCTGAACCAACAACTACAGTTGAGGAAACAACTACGGTCGCTGAACCAACAACTACAGTTGAGGAAACAACTACGGCCGCTGAACCAACTACAACAGTTGAGGAAACAACTACGGTCGCTGAAACAACGACTACTGTTGAGGAGACAACTACAACAGAAGCAACAACTGAGGCTGTAACAGAAGCTCAATCAGCTCCAGCAACTTACCAAGCTGAACCAAGCCAAGGTGCATCAGCAACTTATACAGCGCCAGCGGCTCCTGATTATGCAACTATTGCAGCAACAAAATCTGAAAATGCAGGTCTTCAACCACAAACAGCTGCATTTAAAGAAGAAGTAGCTAACTTGTTTGGTATCACATCATTTAGTGGTTACCGTCCAGGAGATCCAGGTGACCACGGAAAAGGTCTTGCTATTGACTTCATGGTCCCAGTTAGCTCAGCTCTCGGTGATCAAATTGCAGATTATGCTATCCAAAATATGGCTAGCCGTGGCATCAGTTACATCATCTGGAAACAACGTTTCTACGCACCATTTGATAGCAAATACGGACCAGCTTACACTTGGAATCCAATGCCAGATCGTGGTAGCGTAACAGAAAACCACTATGACCACGTTCACGTATCTATGAACTAAGAATAATAAGAAGCTATACATTTAAAAGTGTAGCTTCTTTTTTTATAAAAATAGTATTTACAAGTGAAAAAAAATATCAAACATGATAAAATGTAAGCGAATACAAAACTATACCGGCAATTTTAAGCATAGAGAGAAAGGATGATAAAGATGACAAACCGATTAAAAACTCCATTTGAGAAAACAAGAGATGATTTTGAACAGGAATTTTGCGGAGAAATTGTTGAGCTCTTGATTTTTACCTTCCAAAATGTAAGTGGAGCAATCTCCTTAAAAGATGGATGCAAGGTACCGTCAGTAAATTTTAAAGCTAGTGTCAATGTCGCAACCCAGGAATTCTCTGAACGTGAAGGACGTTTGGAATGGCTCCTGACTCCAGAAGAATTTGAAGAAAAGCGATGGGGATTTAGTTTTGAACCCTACAAAATTCATCGGATCAAATGTCAAAAACGCCCCTTCATGGAGCTAGAGCCATATATGTCAGAAGTAGCTAACAACTGCTATCGTTTGCTGGAATATTTAGATGACCAATCCACGGATGCTAGATTAGAGACCTTGATTGAAACCTATCAAAAACCAGTCATCATTCAAGACGATATTGGTGAATTCACCTTAAATAGAGCCTATTCTTGGTTTGAAGGCTTCATCACTTATGAGGGCGGTAAGATTCATGCTATCTTTGTTGCGGATGCAGATGAAAGTCTTCCTCCAAGTTCTTTCGATGATCTAAAGAAATTTATGGAAACCTTTCAAGTTCAAGATGCTAAGATTAAAGACTATATCGTCAAAGAACTGTGGGAAACAGCTCAAGACTGGATTGATTCAGATGAAAATGATGTGGAGTTAACAGAAGAGTATTTTACCAACTCACTTTCCTTGAGTGAACTATCGATCAACGAAGATGGGGAATTGACTCTCTACTATGATGATAGCGAGGAAATTTTTGCAGGCCATGCCATCGAAGTTGTCATTGATAAAGAGGGAGAAATCCTTCGAGCAGATTTGGTAGGTTAGTGCTAGATTTTATTTAGAATATAAAAAACATAGCCTTTTGGGATTGAAACCAAGAGGCTATTTTTTCGGAGTGAGCAAAATAGTTGCGTTTTTTAACCTGCTTGTATTATACTTGATAAGTCAATAGTTGACAAATCAAATGTTAACAAAGGAATAGAAATGTCAGAAATCAATGAATTACTGTACCAGCTCCATTTAGTAGATCAGACGATTACTCAACTTTTTGAGAAACAATTGGGAATTAGTTTGACCCGCTATCAAATTCTGCAGTTTTTATTGCAAAAGTCACCGTGTAACCAAACTGCCGTTCAAGAGAAGTTACAGATTGACCAGGCAGCTTTGACCCGTCATTTTAAGGTTTTAGAGTCAGAGGGCTATGTCAGTCGTAAGCGTAATCCAATCAATCAGCGAGAAGTCCTAGTTGAATTAACCCAAGAAGCCAAGAATCAACTCTTGGTCAATCCGCCTAAACATCACTTGCGAGTGAAGGAACAGATGGAGAGCATTTTATCGACAACTGAGCAGAGAGAGCTGATAACTTTACTAACAAAACTAGTCTCAGGTTTAGAAAAAATAGAATTTTAAGGAGAAAACGATGTCAATCATTACTACTATCTTAGCAACTATCGTTGCCCTCGAGCATTTTTATATTTTTTATTTGGAAAGTATCGCAACCCAATCAGACGCAACCAGCCGTGTCTTTAATATGAACAAGGAAGAATTAGCACGACCATCTGTCACCTCACTGTTTAAAAACCAAGGAATTTATAATGCCTTGATTGGGGTGTTTCTTATTTACGGAATTTATTTCTCACATAGCTTAGAAATCGTAACAATCTTTGTTTTATTTGTCATAGGAGCAGCGACCTATGGTGCCTTAACTGCAGATAAAAAAATCATTCTAAAGCAAGGTGGTCCAGCAATCTTAACTCTTTTGAGCATCCTCTTATTAAAATAAAAATAACCAGCACTTTCTATGAAGGTGCTGGTTTTTAATAACTGATCTTAAACTTTTCTCCGCTTGATTTCAAGTAGTCTTTGATAGAAGAAGATTTGGCTACTATAGATATAAGGGAAGATAGAGATACTTGCGATTCCAAAGCTAATCCAGATGAGGATATACCAAGGAAGTAGCTGTAAATCAAGGACAAAGCGTTGGAACTTATAGCCTTTCATGAGAAAGCGGCTGGTATGCAGCACGCGGCTCGGTTTGGCAATTCCGATTGCAAGGGTGTCACATAAAAGTAGTTCAACTTGGGAATAGGCATAATATTGTGGCAGATAGATAATGGTTCCCAAAATCATTACAAGGACACTACCAAAGAAGTAGAGTGCGAAAGTAAGCAGGAAGTGTTCGATATCTGGATTTGTCACGTCGACAGATGGAAATTCGGGATGAAGTTCCACAAATTTACGAGCCATGGCACTGCTATAAAAGAGCAAGTAAACTCCAAAAAGACTAGGGATGCTCCATAAAAAGAGATAGAAACGCTTGAGTAAGAGAGTTAGAAAAGTCTGGGTAAAGAAGCGGTTGTCAAGCAAGGACAGGCTATCTTTAAAGGAAAGCTCTATCTCAGAAATTCTGTAAAGATTAATGGTAGTAAAGAGAGCACCAGCTAGGATAATGGAGCTTGTAAATCCAACGGCAATCGGAAAGAGAGCAGACTGGATTGTGATCCCTAGAAAACTCAAGAAGGACTGTTCAAGAATGCCCTCGTCGAGAAGGGATAAAGGTCTGATGAAGCTCGATAGAATCAAGAGAATACTTGGCAATAAAAAGACAAGCAGCAGACGTGGGTGTTCAGCTTGAAATTGTCTAGCCTGCTGGCGAACTTCTTTTAAATTAATTTTTGGGTACTTCATTCTTTCATTATACCATAGTTCGTGACAGTTCCTGTTTTTTTTGATAGAATCATACAGTATGCCCTTGGGCACAAAGTATGAACTGGGACTGTCTTTCCCAGCTTCGGAGGTAAAAAATGTCAGATTCACCAATCAAATATCGTTTGATTAAGAAAGAAAAACACACGGGAGCTCGTCTGGGAGAAATTATCACTCCCCACGGTACCTTCCCGACACCTATGTTTATGCCGGTTGGAACCCAAGCAACTGTCAAAACTCAGTCTCCAGAAGAGTTAAAGGAGATGGGTTCGGGAATTATCCTGTCAAACACCTATCATCTCTGGCTTCGTCCTGGAGATGAACTCATTGCACGCGCAGGTGGTCTCCACAAGTTCATGAATTGGGACCAACCAATCTTGACAGATAGTGGTGGTTTCCAGGTTTATTCTCTAGCTGATAGCCGTAATATCACAGAAGAAGGAGTAACCTTTAAAAACCATCTCAATGGTTCCAAGATGTTCCTATCCCCAGAAAAAGCCATCTCTATCCAGAACAATCTGGGCTCAGATATCATGATGTCCTTTGACGAATGTCCTCAGTTTTATCAACCTTACGACTATGTTAAGAAATCAATCGAGCGTACTAGCCGTTGGGCTGAGCGTGGTTTGAAGGCTCACCGTCGTCCACATGACCAAGGTTTATTTGGGATTGTACAAGGGGCAGGATTTGAAGACCTTCGTCGTCAGTCAGCTCAAGACCTTGTCAGCATGGACTTCCCAGGCTACTCTATTGGTGGACTAGCCGTTGGAGAAACCCATGAGGAGATGAATGCAGTTTTGGACTTTACGACCCAACTGCTTCCTGAAAATAAACCTCGTTACTTGATGGGAGTAGGAGCGCCAGATAGCTTGATTGATGGTGTTATCCGTGGTGTCGATATGTTTGACTGTGTCTTGCCGACGCGTATCGCTCGTAATGGTACTTGTATGACTAGACAAGGACGTTTGGTTGTCAAGAATGACAAGTTTGCTGAGGACTT
>ERZ1699235.743-NODE-743-length-11647-cov-3.232465_pt1 | contig 11647 bp, 8 predicted proteins | sample MGYA00581546_ERZ1699235 | MGnify/ENA primary metagenome ERZ1699235 (study PRJEB42319, sample SAMD00040334) | human oral metagenome | material: saliva | host: Homo sapiens | study: EMG produced TPA metagenomics assembly of PRJDB4115 data set (Metgenomic analysis of... | reverse complement strand
GTCTTACAATTGATTTGGGTTTAAAAAGCTGGGTGTAATGATTGAAAGCTACGGTAAATAGACTTTACAAAACGCATTTCAGTACTACACCACTTCTAGAAAGGCAAAAACGCCTGTAGGCGATGCCCCAAAATAGGCTTTTAATGCCCCAAACGAGACCAAAATGGTGTAAGTGCTTGTGCATAAGCACGCTAACACAAAAATGAATATTGCATAAAGGCAGGAGCTTAAATCATAACTTTTGCGCTGCTTTTTGAGTTTTTAGTGAGAAAAAGGTGCTAATTCTATGCTTATTGTGCCTTTTTCCCACTTTTTTTGTGGTTCACGTCAGTTGTTTTTGCATAAATTGGGTCGCACCCTTTGCTCACACGCCTTGCGTTTTGCTGCATTTAGCCTTGCGTTTAGCACGAGTTAGCACTGCGTTTTGCTGCAAAACGCAGTGTATTTTGCACCATTTTGCAAAGTGTTGAGACTAAGTGGTACGCCAGTTCGGGATAAGAAAGTTCTCTAAAAAGTTGGTAATCTCGCTATTATTTTGTAACTTTATAGTTGAAAATCAATCACTTGCAAAACATATATAGCGATGATTACCACAGACAAAGTTACAGAAATATTTTGTATATTGGATGAGTTCTGCAAGAATTTAGATGCCGAGTTAACTAAAAACCTACACATTGCCCCCATAGACGAGGGATATAAGCGCATGCGAAACCGTAAAGGGCAGATGTCCAAGAGCGAAATCATGACCATCCTGCTGTGCTACCATTTTGGCTCATTCCGCAACTTCAAGCACTATTACCTCTTCTTCATCAAGGAGCAGCTGGCAAGCTACTTCCCTAAGGCCGTGTCCTACACGCGTTTCGTGGAACTCATGCCTCGCGTGTTCTTCGAGCTGATGGCCTTCATGCGCATCCAAGGTTTTGGAAAGTGCACGGGCATTAGTTTCGTGGACAGCACGATGATTCCCGTATGCCACAATATGAGAAGGAATTTCAACAAGGTGTTTGATGGACTTGCTAAGAACGGAAAGGGAACAATGGGGTGGTGTCATGGCTTCAAGCTTCATCTGCTGTGCTACGAGATGGGCGATGTACTCACGTTCTGCCTAACTCCCGCAAACGTGGACGACAGGGACCCTAGGGTGTGGCAGGTCTTCACCAAGGTGCTCTACGGCAAAGTATTTGCCGATAAGGGCTACATCAAGCAAGAGTTCTTTGAGAACCTCTTCAACCAAGGCATCCATCTCGTTCACGGGCTCAAATCAAACATGAAAAACAAGCTTATGCCCTTGTGGGACAAGATGATGCTGCGCAAGCGATATATAATAGAATGCATCAACGAACTGCTCAAGAACAAGGCCAACCTTGTCCATTCACGCCATCGCTCCGTACATAACTTTCTCATGAATCTCTGTGCGGCATTGGCTGCATATTGTTTCTTCGAGAATAAGCCCGAGGCACTTCCCGTGCGCATTGAAAAGACTAGGCAATTGGAACTTTTCTAAGCAAATCCTTATCCCGAACTGGCGTAACAACTACGAAAGACATCAAGCATACCACCCCCTCTCCCCTTTGGAGAGGGGCAGAGGGGTGAGGCTTTTTCCCTACTTCTAGGTATTGCACTATTCCTTATAACATCCTACCTTTGCATTAACAAATCAAAGGCGAGCTCTAGAATCATTGATAAGGTCACAAAAAGCCCTATGGGGCGTGCTGTGACTATATCAAAGATTTACAGAACATGCCTGAATTTAAAACAATTTAAAATGATAAAGAAAAGAACCGTAAAACAGATTTTATGTAAATCGGCGTTTGTTTTCGCCGCTACGTTCGTTCTTTCGCTGCCCACTTACGCAAGGCACGAGAACGAAGTGAAAGTTAATACCGAAGCCAACATTAAGGGACGCGTAGTGGATAGTAAAACACAACATCCTCTTTCGCACGCGAGCGTGCTGGTTTTGGGTACAGTTATTACTACCACCACCGATGCCGATGGCCATTTTATGCTGCGAAATCTGCCTGTGGGAAAGGTGATTGTGGAAGTGCGCTCGGCTGGTTATAGGGCTTACAAACACGAGGTGACAACGCAAAAAAATAATACCTATGAGCTGAATGTGATGCTCAAACCCGACGAAATTGCGCTCGACGAGGTTGTTGTGTCGGCCAATCGTAGTCAAACACTTAGACGTGAGTCGCCTGTGGTTGTGAATGTTCTGGACACGAAGTTGCTCGAGTCTACCCATTCTACAACCTTGGTGCAGGGTTTAAACTTCCAACCGGGCGTGCGAACCGAAGATAATTGCACCAATTGCGGATTCTCGCAGGTGCGCATCAATGGGCTTGATGGTCATTATTCGCAAATATTAATCGACTCGCGACCCGTTTTCACGGCCCTTCAAGGTGTTTATGGACTCGAACAGATACCCTCTAACATGGTGCAACGTGTTGAAATTGTTCGCGGTGGTGGCTCGGCGCTCTTCGGTGCTTCGGCCATTGGTGGCACCATCAACATCATTACCAAAGAACCTAGCGAAAATTCGGCCGAAGTGGCGCACACCATCACAGGCGCAACAAATGGCTCTACTGCTTTCGACAACAACACCACGGGCAACCTATCGGTTGTTACAACCAATAATAGAGCTGGGTTTTATCTCTATGGACAAAGCCGACACCGCGCTGCTTACGACCGCGATGGCGATGGTTACACCGACCTTCCCACGCTAGATAATAAAACTGTGGGGCTTAGCTCTTTCTTCCGACTCACCGATTACTCCAAAATAACCCTTAAATACCACGGCTTGAAGGAGTATAGACGTGGCGGAAACAAACTTTACTTGCCTGCTCACGAGGCCAATATTGCCGAACAAATCGAACATACCATCAACGGCGGAAGTTTGGGCTACGACCTCTTTAGCCTTAATGGTAAGGGACATTTCAGTGCTTATGCCTCGTTTCAAAACGTTGACCGTAAGAGTTATTACGGCGGACTGGGCGAACTGGCCACCGCTGCCGATGGACTTAAGGCCTTGAACGAAGCCTATAAACTGGGACTTAACCTCGATATGAGCGAAGACGATGCCGCCACGCTGCCCGCCAACCAACAACAAACGCTGGCCGATGCGCAAGCCTACGACAAAGCACAACGAGCCTATAACCTTACGCATAACATCAATTACATAGCTGGTGCGCAATATGTGCACAATTTCGACCGTCTGTGGTTCATGCCTTCGAGTCTTGTTGTGGGGGCCGAATATAGCTACGACCGCATTAAAGACCACTCTCTGGGCTACAACAGCGTGATGGAACAGCGCGTGAATATTGGTAGCTTCTTTGCTCAAAACGAATGGAAAAACAACCATTGGGGCTTGCTTCTGGGCGGACGACTAGACAAACACAACCTTATCTCGCATCTTATCTTTAGTCCGCGCGTTAATCTGCGCTACAATCCCACGCCCAACACCAATTTCCGACTTACTTACGCTGGCGGATTTAGAGCCCCACAGGCTTTTGATGAAGACCTTCATACGCGTATTGCTGATGGCGACCGTGTGAAAATTGCGTTGGCTAAGGATTTGAAAGAGGAACGTTCGCACAGCTTTAGTGCATCGGCCGACCTCTATAAAAGTTTTGGAACAGTACAAACCAACGTTCTTATTGAGGGCTTTTACACACGCCTTAACAACATGTTTGCTACACGCAAACTGGCTGATGATGTGATTATTGATGGCGCACGTGTTGAAGAACGCTTCAATTCTAACGGTGCAACGGTGTATGGAATTAACCTCGAGGGCAAGGCTTCGCTCTCGTCGTGGGCGCAATTGCAAGCTGGTTTTACTTGGCAAAGCAGCCGTTATCGCACGCCCGAAGAATGGGACGACGATGCTGCTCCCGAGTTTAAAACCACTAAACGTCTGCTGCGAACGCCCAACACCTACGGATATTTCACCCTCACTGTGCATCCCACCATCGATTTTGCCCTATCGTTATCGGGCGTTTACACGGGTAGAATGTATGTTGGCCACCCCAAAGGGGGGAGCGAGCGCACCAACGACTTTGCTATCATTGAGCACACTCCCGCGTTTCTCACGCTTAACCTGAAGCTTGCCTATAATTTCTACATAACTAAGCAGGTGAAATTGGAGGCTAGTGCGGGGGTGCAAAACATGCTCGATGCTTACCAAAAGGATTTGGATAAAGGGGCTTCGCGTGCCTCCGACTATGTTTACGGACCTACTCAACCCCGCAGTTTGTTTCTTGGGGTGAAGTTTTCGTACTAGGTATTATGTCTTTTTTACCCAAAAACAGTGGGTAGAGTTGTTTTGATTTTGTGTATTGCTGGACACATTGCCGATGTTGTTATTGATAATGTGGTGCACTACGCTCAAACAATATCATAGGCAAGATGCCGACAAGCCAACAAAAGATGAACTGGATGAAATGTAAGCAACATCAATTGTGTGATTAGTGGTCTTACAATTGATTTGGGTTTAAAAAGCTGGGTGTAATGATTGAAAGCTACGGTAAATAGACTTTACAAAACGCATTTCAGTACTACACCACTTCTAGAAAGGCAAAAACGCCTGTAGGCGATGCCAGTGGCACAATGAGCGACGGAGATGAAGCGTACAGATTCCTGATAAGTTTTGGGGTAAATGCTTTGGGCATAAAATCTCTAATAAAACTGGCAAATAACCTCCGTTTCTCCACGCACCGACGGTGCCTCTGTGACTTCCATTGCCTTGTATGCAATAAGCCTCTGTACACTCCTTTTCTCTGTGTGACATTCCGTCAGAGTTCAAAATTTAGGCGGACAGCCTTATGATTCCAAGTTTCAGAAGACCCAACAAAATGAGTAATTAAGCAATGAAGACCTATGATTTCCATTATTCTGTTCACGAGGTGGACGGAAAACTATTTAAGTTGATTGAATGCTCTACATGGCCTCGCCTGAATGTTCAGGTGATTGATACCACGCCTGACCGCTTTGAAGACGATTTAAATGTGATTAAAAGCCGTTCTCTTTGCGGTTATTCTCCCCATGATAAAACCTTTATTCTCAAGCATGCAGGTGGAGAAGGCAACGGTGAATTAAAACAAAGTAATATCGATGAGATTTTAGACGGCATGAAGGAGATTATGAATGCTGCGGTGAAATGGTGGATGAAAAATAAAAAATAACATATAACACATAACAAGCAGCCCCTCCCCCTTGCCCCTCCCCCAAGGGGAGGGGAGTAGAATGCGCGATATCCCTGTGAGGTTTGATATAAAATAAAATTTGTAAACATAAAATAACGATATGTCAAACAAAGTCGCTATATTTGTAGTTCGGCACTTCAAAACAAACTTTCCTGTCACTTCTGTCATCGATTGTGGGTGTTTAACTTGTTGATTTACAATGAACTCTACGCAAATGTTAAAATGACAGCAAATGAAAATAAAAGTAAGTTGTGAGAAGTGTTGTAATTGAGGCAGACTTTATTAGCCTATTCTGGATGTACCATAGGGTATAGTGTTTACTTTGCATATCTATCTTCTTGTAGGAGATTGTGATAAAGACTTTGTTGTAGAAGTAGATAAAGAAATACCTGCTTAATCAGACAAGGTGAGGTGTTGTGATATAAATCTGATGATTGGTGTACAGATTTTTTCTGATGCATATGTATGAATGAAAATATAACAGTAAATTGAAACAAATATGAATTTTACTTGGATTCCTTTCTACAAAGAGTTTGCAGAAAAGCTTCTGCAGTTTCAGACAGATAGGAAAAAGTTGCTTAAACTAATATATGATAACAGAGCTACTCTTTTAGCAGATTACCTTCATGACGAAGGTGGTAAGGATGATTTATTCACAGACATTGATCCGTTTACTACTTTCGGAATATTTAATCGAGGTGTTAAAAAAGAAAATAGAATCCGCTCTGCAGAATTATTTAAGGATCTTCTGAATATGTCAGCTAATGTTCCAGAAGACTTTGTAGGTATTCCTATCCTTAATAATCAGAAGTCTCATTTCTTTGGTTTTAGAAGGGATCGTGAAGATGATGATATTGATAATCTTTGGAGTTTGTTTGTAAAAGTAGTTAAGAAAGAGAACTTCGAAGACGAATATAATATAGTCATAAGACAATATATTATACGTGTAAATATCACAATGGCTTTGTTCTGGATTCGTCCTGAAGATTTCTTAGCTTTTGACAGTACGAATAGAGCATATTTGAAAGAACATTATGGTGTTATATTACCAAATAAAGCTCCAGAATATTCAGAGTATATGAGTATACTTAATGATATAAAGGCGAAAATGAAGAAAGGTGTTATAAAGGAAAAAACATTCTATGAACTTTCTGCAAATGCGAACAATGGAACATTAGATGATGCAGAACTAACATGGTATGATGATGTTGTCCGTATATGGGAGCGACGTAAGAATATAGTATTGTATGGTGCGCCGGGTACTGGTAAGACTTATGACGTACCTGAGCTTGCTGTTCGTCTTTGTGATCCTGCGTTTATGGCAACAGAACCGAGTAGGGAGGAGATAGTAAGCAGATATAATCAGCTTAAAACGGAAAAGCGTATTGCCTTTACTACCTTTCATCAGTCCTTAGACTATGAGGATTGGATAGAGGGATTACGCCCTGTTGTCAACGAGAATAGTCAGGTAACCTACGAGATAGAAAGCGGAATCTTCAAGAAGTTGTGTGAAGAGACAGAACGCCCTGTGGTTAAGGACAAGCAGGTGGGTATCGCTGATAATGCTGTTGTCTGGAAGGTTTCGCTTGCAGGCACGGGCGATAATCCAGTACGAAGCGACTGTATGAAGAATAGCTATATTCGTATCGGGTGGGATGGTTATGGTCCTGTTATCTCAGATGAGACAGACTGGAGTGTTTATAATGGTGAAGGCAAGCAGATATTGGATGCTTACATCAATAAGATGAAGATAGGCGATATCGTTATGTCTTGTTATTCAAGTCAGACGATTGATGCCATTGGCGTCGTTGTTGGTGATTATGAGTTTGAGGATAAGTTCCCTAACTATAAGCGTGTTAGACGTGTTAACTGGCTTGTAAAGAACATCAATGAGAATATTGTAGAGATGAATGATGGTAAGACTATGACCTTGGGAACGGTCTATCGTTTGAATTCTATCACGCTTGACAATGTAAAATCAATTCTTGAGAAGTACAATACTTCTTCTAAGATGGAGGAGAACGACAAAGTCTATGTGATGGTTATTGACGAGTTGAATCGTGGAAACGTGTCGAAGGTGTTTGGCGAGCTGATAACACTGCTCGAAGCAGACAAGCGTAAGGGACGTATCAATGCTGAGAGTGTGGTGCTGCCTTACTCTAAGAAAGGTTTTCATATTCCAAACAATGTCTATCTGATTGCAACCATGAATACTGCCGACCGCTCTTTAGGGTCGCTTGATTATGCTATCAGACGACGGTTTGCCTTCATTGCAGAGAAGCCATTTGGCTTAGAAGTAGAAGGATTCAATGAGGAACTGTTTGAGTTGGTTAGTAGTCTGTTTGTTAAGAACTTTGATGAGTATAAAGAGAGTGGTTGGGACCAAACAATGAAACTCGAATCAGCAGATACCTTGTCTGAAGAATATAAGCCAGAAGATGTTTGGATTGGTCATAGCTACTTCTTAATGCAGGATGAGGAGGGTGAAGATAACACGAGCAATCGTCTTCTCTATGAGATTATTCCGCTTTTAGAGGAGTATGTTCGTGATGGTGTGCTGACAGCAGAGGCACAAGATGTTATCGACGAATTATATAAGCAAGCAACCGAGTAATGAGAGTAGTGCAACTTCAAGAACAGTTGTTGGAGAATACTTATCTCCAGCAATCTGAGTGTGAGGCTATCATCCCTTATATGGATGATGGCTCGGAAGTTGTGCGTGGGGTTAAAAGAGGGCGTGAGGAGAAGGAACTCTGTCTTAAGCTATCTCGTAAAGCGGATAGCATCTGTGCCACTGGCTCTTATTTCGTTGGGGTAGATTGGATTAAGGAAGAGGAGTTAGCAGTACAAGTCAGTCCTAAGATGAATGATGGATTTGAGATAGACTATGTTCGTATGTTAAACGAGGCATTGGCAGAACCCGATAACATGGAGCATCTGAAAGACTTACTAACCATTCGTTTTGATAAACCTTCTATCTGTATCAGTCAGCAGCAAGACTTGTTGAGTATCTTCTTGATAACAGAGTATCTGAATATTCTTCAGCGTATCGTAAGAAAGGGGTTGAAGAAGAGTTACTATAGGGTTGAAGAAAACCTAAACAATAAGGTTAAAGGACATATCCTTATCAGTAGAACGATTCAACGAAACCTTGCGAAGGGGCGTATTACAGACAATGTCTGCCGTTACCAGGTATATGACATTGATTCACCAGAGAACAGAATACTAAAGAAGGCACTTGTTTTTTGTAAGAAGCAGTTAGAGGTTTATAAGCATGCACTTGACACAAAGGCTTTGGAAAAGAAGATAAGATACGTCCAGCCTTCTTTCGAGCGAGTGGGCGATGAGATAAGTGTTAAGGCAATGAAGACGTTTAAGGGGAATCCTGTTTTCAAAGAATACTTCACGGCTGTTGAGTATGCGCAACTACTGCTAAGGCGTTTCAGTTATGACATTACCCTTGCTGGTAAGAAAGAGATAGACACGCCTCCCTTCTGGATTGATATGAGTAAGCTCTTTGAGTTATATGTCTTTGGTAAGCTTAAGAAGATATTTACAGGGAAAAGAGAGATTCAATATCATGTGAAAGCTCATTATCAAGAACTTGACTATCTCCTGAAACCGACAGAGTGGACTGAACCCTACGTTATTGATGCGAAATATAAACCACGTTATAAGCAGGGTGGTGGTATAACTATGGACGATGCAAGGGAAGTGAGTGGTTATGCCCGATTAAGTAAAGTCTATAAAAAGTTAGGCTTGAATGAAGAGACTGCACTACCTATTAAGTGTCTCATCATCTATCCCGACCAAGATCAAGAAGAGCGATTTACCTTTACAAGAACGGAAGAACCAGCGTTTGAAAAGGTTTCTAATTATGTACGTTTCTACAAATTAGGAATCAGGTTGCCTGTTATTTCTGTGTGAACCACTATTAAATCGATCGATTTTTCCTTTTATTTTCGTCCCTTTTTTAGGTCTTTATTGTTTTATAATGTTATTTCTTACTTTATATTTTTCTATAAAGTAGTGCTTTTTCTGTGGGTTTTTATTTGTTGTTATATGTCTGATATATAGCTTATTATGATTTCTTTTGATGTTTAAAAGGTTATTGAAAGGCTTATATTGATTTATATTATAGCCGTAGGAAGTTTGTATTCGCTTTTAGTTTCGCTTTTTCTTCGTAATATTGTAGTTGAAAAGGAAAGATAAGAAACCTAAATCTTTGTTGATAAGAGAAAGGACTTCGAGTTATATTACGAAATAAATCAGATTTTAATAACCTTTTAATATATAAGTTTATGGGATTAAAAACATTTACAAAATCTATTTTATGTTGCGCTTTATTCGTTGTTGGCGCATTGTCTGCAAAAGCTGCTGATCGCTTAGTAATCGTCGGTGACGCTACATGGGGTGGTTGGAATCTTGGTCAATCTACCGTTATGCAGAAGTCTGATGAGAACGCTGATGTCTTCAAGGCAACTGTTCATTTGGATGCAAACAAGGAGTTTAAGTTCTTGACTGAGCTTGCTTTTGGTAAGCTGGAGTATCGTGCTGGTGCAAGTTCTGTTACCTTACAGTCGGGTGTTGAGGCTCCATTGGTGAGTAGCGAAGATGAGCCTACCGATGGTAAGTTCTTTGTTTCTGAGTCTGCCAACTATGATATTGTTTGTAACTTGGCTACGAAAAAAGTGGTTGTTACCAAGGCTGCTTATCAGACAACAGCTTTGAAGCACACTGCTTTATGGATGATTGGTAGTGCTACAAAGGGCGGTTGGAGTATCGGTGAAGGTACGATTATGAAGGCAGATGCAACTAATCCTGCTAAGTTCTCAGCACGAACAGAGTTGAAGGCTGGTGAGTTGAAGTTTGGTACGAATGTTTATGCTGGCTTCGATCAGATGTTCTATCTGCGCGACGTGTCAGACAAGGGTAAGATTGTCTTTGGTGGTGATGATAACAAATGGAACATCACAGAGGAGGCTACATACGATGTTACCGTTGATGTTGCTGCGATGACAGTGTCATTTACTAAGGTTGATCCAACAGCGATTAGCAGTGTAGAGACTGCAAACAATGCACCTGCAGTTTACTACACATTGAGCGGTGTGAAGGTTGAGAAGCCTGTTGCTGGTGTTTATGTAAAGCGTCAGGGTGGTAAGTCTGTGAAGGTTGTAGTGAAATAAAACCTTGTTTCTTACTATAATTGGGGTGAGAGAATAAGCCCCTTTGTATAATAAAATTTCTTACATTCGGTTATAAATAAAGCCATATCGACATCTCCCCTACGGAGATGAAGATATGGCATTTTGATTTGTAGAAAAGGTTTGTTATATTTTATGTGTACGGTAAATTAAGTAATCACCGTCCGCTTGGATTGTAAAATCATTCGATAAGGCTTCGTTTAGTGTACCCTGCCATAGCTCGCTGAATGGATAGATATCCCATTTGAGTCCGTTACTACTTAGCTCCTTGCAGGTAGCATTGAAGATACTTACTTGCTGTCTGGGAAAAGAATCAAAACGAGTTGTACCCGATGCTGCAACAAAATAACCATAGTCGGTTACCATCACTGGGTCGATAGCTAACTGACGATAGTAATAGAGCATGAGAGAGATGTTGCCCAAAGAATGATCTTCACGCTTGCCAGTTGCTCCGAGGTAGCAGAAGCGAGGGCGAGTATGGGTAGATGCATCCATCTTTAGATGTGAACGAGCAAAGAGGGTAGCCTTGGTGAGGTCGTTAAACTCCTGCTCTGAAATTGGATGATAGATGTGTGCATAACGTTGCTTCAACTCTTCAGAGAGTGAGTCGCCGTCACCGACCACTGCTGTTGGTGCTATCTCATAATCAAGGAGTTCCTCCAAAGCGCCGTCACAGACTATTAGGTTCTCCGCAGTACGTAGGATGCGAAGGGGCAGAACATGGTTGGGAAAGTCGCCAGCAGCAAGGATAACGGCAGAGAAAGGGCTGTGGGAAGGGACCTCCCCTAACCCCTGAGAAGAGACCTCCCCTAACCCCTCCGAAGGAGGGGAAAGCCTAACGGAGTGTTCGCTGGGGATGTGTGGATGGTTGCGGGGGACATGTGGATGGTCGCTGAGAGCGTGTGGATGGTCGCTGGGGACGTAGGGGTACTCGCTTGGTATGTGTGGGTTGCGCCCTTCCTTATTGTTGTCTTTGTTGTTGATATTCATCTGTTTTAGTTTTATCTACTATTATCCTTCTCTTTCAAGGTACTTTATTAGCTTTTTATTGATTGTTCTTAATCATCGCTTTAGGCACTTGTATGCGTTTTATGGATTGTTGTAAATCATTGCTTTAAGCACTTGTATGCGTTTTATGGATTGTTGTAAATCATTGCTTTAAGCACTTGTATGCGTTTTATGGATTGTTGTAAATCATTGCTTTAAGCACTTGTATGCGTTTTATGGATTGTTGTAAATCATTGC
>ERZ1699235.741-NODE-741-length-11664-cov-4.658317_pt1 | contig 11664 bp, 8 predicted proteins | sample MGYA00581546_ERZ1699235 | MGnify/ENA primary metagenome ERZ1699235 (study PRJEB42319, sample SAMD00040334) | human oral metagenome | material: saliva | host: Homo sapiens | study: EMG produced TPA metagenomics assembly of PRJDB4115 data set (Metgenomic analysis of... | reverse complement strand
TTCCCAAGGCGCGCATGGCTTTCCTTCTCCTCGCGGGTGTCGCGCTGCTCGCTGGCCTGGACGCCTCCCTCGTGCGCCTCGGAGCGCTCGCTCCCATCGCCTCGACGAGCCTGGGGACCGTGCACGGACTCCTCATGGTCTACGGGTTCCTGGGCACCGCGATCTGCCTGGAGCGCGCGGTCGCCCTGCAATCCGACGGGCGGCGCGCGTGGGCGTACGCCGCTCCCCTACTGACCGGGGCCGGCGGCATCAGCGCGATCGTCATCTCCTTGAACGAGGGCGCACGCGCCACGCTCACGAGCCTACCGATCCCACGCTTCCTGGCCGCCCACCTGCCCGGGTTTGCGCCCGAGCGCATGATGCCCGGCTTCCTCATCACGCTCGGCATGGCGGCGCTGAGCGCCATCTACTGCTACGTGTGGGCGCGCCGGCAGGCCACCCACGCGGTCCTCATCCAGGTGATAGGCGCGCTCATCGGGCTGGGCGGCGTCCTCCTGTGGTGGCGAGGCCTCGAGACGCCGCGCGCGGTGCCGTGGTGGCTGGCCTTCCTGATCGTCACGATCATCGGCGAGCGCGTCGAACTCGCGCGTCTCGCCTTCGCGTCGGGTTCCACCGAGCGGCGCATCACCGCCGAGAGTACCGCCCTCATGGTGGGCCTGACCGTCGCGCTCTACTCCCCCACGGTCGGGTATCCGCTGATCGGGCTTGCACTCGGTGCCCTCATGGTGGACACCGCGTGGCACGACGTCGCGCGCGGCACCGTGCGCATGCAGGGCCTGCCGCGCCTGGCCGCCGTGTGCATGCTGAGCGGGTATGCGTGGGCGCTCGTGCCCGCGCTGATGTGGATCGTCGCACCCCCAGCCTTCGACGGGTACGGCTACGACGCCGGCGTCCACGCGATCACGATTGGTTTCGTCGTCTCCATGCTGCTGGCCCACGCGCCCGTCATCATCCCGGCGGTCGCGCGGCGCGAAGTCCCCTACCACGTCGCCATGTGGGTCCCCTTCGCGTTCCTGCAAGTCTCCCTCCTCCTGCGCCTTCTCGCGGGCGCGCGCGAGGCTGCCTACCCGTGGCGCTTGGGCGGCACACTCGGGGTCGTGGGGGTGCTTCTCTTCGTCGCCACGACGCTGACGGTGACGATTCGCCGGGCACGCGCTGCCTCGCGTGAGAGCAGGATCATCGACGAGGCCGACTCCCCCTCCGCTGTTCCCGCTTCCTCGGGCGGAACGGAGGTTCGATGAGCAAGCCTCGCGTCCCCCGCACCGACCGCGTAACCACGGTGTGGATGTGCGTGGCGGCCGTTGCCGCTACGGTCACCATCGTCGCACGAGGCCGCATCCCGCAGAACCTGTGGACGATGATCCACCTGGTGACCCTCGGCGTCCTGTCGAACGGGATCTTCCAGTGGTCCTGGTACTTCACGCGTGCCCTCGCGCACCTGGCCCCGGATGATCGGCGCGCCGGGCGTGACAACACCGTGCGCATCATCGCCTTCAACCTTTCCCTGCTGCTCCTCATCGGCGGCATGTGGTCAGGCATGTGGCACGCGACTGTCACGGGTGCGACCGCGGTCGGCGTGATCGCAGCCTGGCACGGGTGGGCGCTGCTCACCGCGTCCCGCGAGCGCCTGGCGTCGCGTTTCGCGGTGATTATTCGTTACTACATTGCGGCGGCGTTTTTCCTGGTGGTCGGCGCGACGCTGGCTGGTTTCGTGACGGTGGCTATGTTTGACGCGGATGCTCCCGCGTGGCTGGCCTCGGCCCGGGATCGTCTGACGGTCGCCCATGCGCTGGCGGGTGTCGCCGGCTGGGTGGGCCTGACGATGGGCGGGACCCTGGTGACGCTCGGGCCGACGGCGATGCGCACGCGCATGGATCCGCTGGCCGTGTCTTTCGCGACGAGTGCCCTGCCCCTGTGGGTGGCTGCGCTGCTCGTCGCGGGAACGGGAGCTGTGACGGGGTCGATGCGCGTGGCCTCCGTGGGGTTGTTGGTCGTCGTGGGTGCGGCGGCGCTGGGCGTGGGTGTTCCGCTCCTTCGCGCGGCGCTGGTGAAGGGTCCGGCCGAGTACGGGGCGTGGTCCCTCATGCTGGGTGCCGCCTGGATTCTCGTCGCGGGCGCGGGGGCGTCCTTGCGCGCCTTCGAGGCCGTGGATGCGACCGGCCTGCGCGCGGCGTTCCTGCCGTGGCTGCCGATCCTCGGCGCGGCCGGGCTGGGCCAGCTCTTCGTCGGCGCGCTCACCTACCTGATGCCCGTCGTTATCGGCGGTGGCCCATCCGCAGTGCGCGTCGGGGTCGGCGTGCTCGAGGCCGGGGCTCCCATCCGGGAGGCGGCGCGTAACGTGGCCGCAGTGTTCGCCCTCTCCGTCGTGTCACTTGGCGGCATCCCCGCCGAGCGCCTTACCGTTGCCGCGTGGGTGGTCCTGCTGGCCACCTACGTCGTCGACATCGTCCTTATGGCCCGCTGTGGCGTGGCCCAGGCGCGTGCCAAGCGCGCCGCCCAATCCCCCACCACCACGCAAGGAGGCCGCCGTGGCTGACCTGAACCTGTCTGCGTCGCCGTCGGGAGGCAAGAACCCGAAGACACCCGTCCCGAAGGCATCAGAGTCGAAGGGCGGTGCGACGGGAGTCCCCAAGCTGCGCATGAGTCCTGCGGGCGACCACTCGCCCGTAAGCCGCACGGCGGGCGCAATCATCGGTGTCGTCTCCGTCGTGGCGCTTGCCCTCGCTATCTTCCTGTCCAACCCCACCGCGCCCACTACGCAGGGCACGGGAACGGGGACCGCGGCCACGACCTCGTCCGTGACGCCGACCGGGCACACGACCCGCGTGTCGGTGGGCGTCGAGGGTATGACCTTCACTCCCAACCACATCGAGGTGCCAGCTGGCGACCGCCTCATCATCGACTTCACGAACTCGGGGGATCAGCGTCACGATCTGGTGTTCGAGACGGGCGTATCCTCCGGGTCGCTCGCCACCGGCGAGACGAAAGAGCTGGACCTCGGCATCATCTCCGGGGACGTCGAGGGCTGGTGTTCCTTGCCGGGTCACCGCGAGATGGGTATGACCCTGCACGTGCAGGCAACGGGCGCTTCCTCGTCCTCCTCGGGGGCCTCGGCCTCGGGTAGCCACGGCAGCCACGCGGGACACGACCACGGCCAGGAGGCCGCCGTGGGACCCGCCAGCCCGACGGCCCTGACGGACTACGCAGCGACGATCACCCCGCGCGACCCAGTCCTACCGCCGGCCACAAGCGAGACCGAGCGCTCCTACACGTTCACGGTCACCGAGCAGACGACCAACGTCACCGACACGCTGACCCGCCAGACGTGGACCTTCAACGGGGACGCCCCCGGACCGATCCTGCGCGGACACATCGGCGACACCTTCCACATCACGCTCGTGAACAACGGAACGATGAGCCACTCGCTGGACTTCCACGCGGGCCTCGTCGCTCCCGACAACGTCATGCACTCGATCGAGCCCGGGCAGACCCTTGAGTACACCTTCGTCGCGAAGAACGCGGGCATCTGGCTCTACCATTGCTCGACCGCGCCGATGTCGATGCACATCGCGAACGGCATGTTCGGTGCTGTCGTCATCGACCCGACCGACCTGGACACGGTTGATCGCGAGTACGTCATGATCGCCTCCGAGCTCTACCTGGGCGCGGACGGGCAGAGCGCCGACGCCTCACTTCTGTCGGCCCTGCAGCCCAATGCGATGGCCTTCAACGGCGTGCCCTTCCAGTACAAGGCCCACCCCATCCAGATCAGGACCAACGAGCGCGTGCGCGTGTGGGTCATGGACGCGGGTCCGAACCTGGCGACCACCTTCCACGTCGTGGGCACCCAGTTCGACACCGTGTGGCGCGAGGGCGCCTACGTGATCCGCGGCGGCGGTAGCGGTGGCGGCTGGGGACAGGTCCTCTCCCTGGGTGCCGCCGAGGGCGGCTTCGTCGAGTTCACGCCGCTTGAGGCCGGCCACTACACCTTCGTCAACCACGCTCTCTCCCTGGCGGAAAAGGGCCAGACCGGCGTCTTCGAGGTGAGTGACTGAGCCTTTTCGCTCTCCCGGCCACGGCCTCGTCCCTCATCGACGAGGCCGTGGCTGCGTCCCACTCTCACGCGCGGAAGGGGGTTAGCTACGCCCCATTGCAACCGGCGCTGCCGTCCTCCGACCGACGATAAAATAGTGGGATGCTGGGTACCTATCTCGACATTTTGCGTTACCGTCAGGCCTGGAAGTTTTCTGCTGCCGGGCTGGTTCTGCGTCTGCCGATGTCCATGGTGGGTCTGTCGACAATCCTCATGGTGCGCGCCGAGTACGGCAACTACACGCTGGCCGGCGCTGTCTCAGCCGTCAACATCATCGTCATGGCGATCTGCGCGCCAATCCTCGCGCGCCGCGTCGACCGCCACGGACAGTTGCGCGTCATGGGTCCCGCGTGGGTCATCGCGACCCTGTCGATGTGTGGCCTCGTCGCAGCCGTCTTCATGCACGCCCCCGAATGGTTGCTCTTCATTCCGGCTGCCCTCGCGGGTGCCACGTGGGGTGCGCCCGGTGCCCTCGTGCGCTCGCGTTGGTCGACGATCCTGCACAAGCCGGGCCAGCTGACGACCGCCTACGCCCTCGAGTCCGCGGTCGATGAGTTCGTGTACATCGTGGGTCCCGTGCTCTCCACGGTCCTCGGCACTGCCCTACACCCCGGCACCGGCCTCGCCATCTCTATCGTCGCCCTGGCTGTGGGCGGCACGCTCTTCCTGTCGCGGCGCTCCTCCGAGCCCGCGATCATTCCCTACGACCCGAATGCCCCGCGCGAATCCGTCATCCGCAAGCCCGTCGTCCTCGTCATGGCAGCCACCTACATCGGCATGGGCACGACGTTCGGCGCGATGGAGGTCTCGATGGTCAGCTTCACCGAGGAGCTGGGTGCCCCCGCGCTCGGCGGCATCCTCCTGGCGCTCTTCTCGATCGGCTCGCTGTCTGCCGCGCTCGTGTACGGTGCCCGCACGTGGAGACGACCCACCTGGCAGCTCTTCGTGTTCGGTGTGATCCTGATGGCGATCGGCATGAGTTTCTTCCCCGTGGCCTTCAACATCTGGACAATGGCCGCCGTCATCCTCATCACGGGCCTCACCTGCGCCCCCACGATGACGAACGTCAACGTCATCATTCAGAAATCCGTCTCCCCCGCGAAGCTCACGGAGGGCCTGACCTGGATGTCGACGTCGATCAACCTCGGCACTTCCCTGGGCACGGCGATCGCCGGGCCCGCAATCGACTCGATCGGCGCGCGCGGCGGCCTACTGACCATGGCCGGTGCCGGGTGGGCGATGGTCGTTCTCATGCTCATCGGCCTGCCCGCACTGCGCAAGAGCGAAGCTCAACCGACGCCACCGCTGCCCCTCGACTGAGCGGCGTAGCGCGGCTACACACCCCCACACCGACTAGCAGCAGGAGCACCAGCCCGAGAATCGTGCCCGGCCTCCGTTTCATAAAGCGAACAACCGCGGTCACAAACACGTGACGCCGCATCATGACGTCCCCTCTGACAGCTGCTCAACGACGAGGCCCGCACCGCAGCGGACAGGCGCGCAACTAGCGCACGACACTCGTCTTGACTATGCGGTCAGACTGTCATAGGGTACCTGCGGCTCCGTCGCTCCGGAGCTTGCGCTTCCCCGGTGCATTGGCTCTATGATTGGCCTGATGTTGTTCCGTCCCCCTCTCATCGATGACGAGTCTCCCTCGCTCGCCCTGGCACTGACCGCCAGTGCGGGCGAGTTCGCGTCCACACTGTTGGTCGGTGCCATGTCGAAAGGTTGGTTCTACCCGGGCGTCGTCGGCTTCGGGGGGATCGGCTCCCAGCGCAGCGCCCGTATCCTGGGCCGCGTCCTCATGGCGCGCGGCGACGATACCCGCTCCTGGCTGCAAACCCGCCGAGGATGGCGCCAGTTCTTCAACGCGCAGGTCCCTCGTCAGCCCGTGCTCGTCACGGTCGGCAACGCGCGTCGGCTTGCTTTCGCGGATCGCGGTGGATTCGTCGACATCACGGTGCTGGGCCACGGCCTCGACCCCGGCTGGCATAACGCAACCATCCAAGTCCTTCACGCGGGCGACGTGCGTGCGCTCGGCATGTCCGAGGAGACGGCCGCCAAGCTCGCGACCACCCTGCGCACGGCGACCCCGCTGCCGGCCCCGCCCTCGGCGATGTACGAGCGCCCCCGCAAAGGTCGCATCCGCGCCGGTCGCCCCGCCTGCGTGCGCTTACGCATCGTGTCCGATGACGAGCATTTCGGCGTGGTCTCCGACATCGACGACACCGTCATGGTGTCTATGCTCCCGCGACTGGTCACAGCGGCCAGGCACGCGTTCCTGGATCGCGTTTCTTCACGCGAGGCCGTCCCCGGCATGGCGGAACTGCTGACGACGCTGACGATGTCCTCAGCTTCGTCGGAGGGGGTCCCGGAGGGCACGCACGCTCCGATCATGTATCTGTCAACCGGCGCATGGAACGTTGTGCCGACGCTTCGTTCGTTCCTGGAGCGCAGCGGGTACCCGGCGGGCGGTTTCCTCATGACGGACTTCGGCCCGTCGAACACGGGCTGGTTCCGCTCCGGCCCCGAGCACAAGCGTCGCGAACTGCGCCGCCTGGCCCGCATGTTCCCGCACGTGCGCTGGCTCTTGGTAGGCGACGACGGGCAGCGCGACCCCGAAATCTACGCCGCGTTTGCACGCGATTTTCCGCACTGCGTGGCCGGAATCGCGATCCGTTCTCTCTCCGAGATCGAGCAGTTCATGTCGCACGGCAGCTTCGAGGCCATGGTCCCCGACGCGCTGTGGACTGTACCCGAGCGCGTGCCCGTCTGGTACGGGTCGAACGGTTACGCACTGCTGGAGAATATACGAGGCCGGGGCACAGCCGGTCCGCTCTCCCACCGTTGAGGGACCGGACCGTGAAACGGTCCGTGAAACAAGCCGTGCCCGACCGCTCTGACGCATGAAGGCCGCCCCGAGGGGCGGCCTTCCGCGTTGCTCGTGCGTCCGCGCTTAGGAGCCGGACATCGGGCGGCACTTCGCGGGCTGTTCGATGGGGTCGGTCGACTTCAGGACTCGCTGGACGTCCTCGGCGCTCATCGCGTCGTCGTAGAACGTGCCCAGTTCGACCGTGACGGTGGAGTCCGTCGCCTCAGTGAGGCGCACGTGGGCACCCGGGAAGAATCGGGCCACCGAGTACGCGTTGTCGACACCGTTCACTCCGGCGGTAATGCGCACCTTGCCCGTATATTCGATGTCATCGTTCTTGGGTTCTTCCGTCTGGAAGCCGGCGGTTGTGAGCATGTCCGTGGCCTTGGAGGCCAGGCCCTGATGCTGAGTCGTGTTGATGACCGTGACCGACACCTGAGAGGGGGCCACCGGCTTCGAATCCGCCGTCGGGCAGGGAATATCGCCCACTTCGGCGTACTTAACCTTCGCGGAGAAGCTGTTACCGAAAGGAATCGACACGATCCCCGAGAACACGAGGGCCGCTAGCGCCGCAATGACGATCATCGCGACGCTCACGATCGCGAACGTCAGATTTTGACGCTCCTGACGCTCGCGCAGGAATCGCTGACGCGGAGTGAGGGTGTGGATGGGCTCGTTCGGTGTACTCACGGTCTCAACACTATCGAATAGGGGCGGTCTGAGGCCAGACAACGCCCCGTCGGGAGCGTTACATCTCGCCCGCGCCCGCCTCCGCGATACAGTGAGGACACCCTAAGCGCAGGCTCCCGTCCTCGCCCAGAATCGCCGCGCAGCCCGCCTCGCGGACCCCCGAATGCGCGGTCAGAGCGCCCACCCGGCGTGCGGTTCGAGCGTGAGGCGGCCACGGCCTCGTCCATGCACCGACCACGAAAGAGGACCGCGATGAGCTTCCTGGACACCGACCTGCTCTCCCGCATCCACGAGCGCGCCGCCGACGCGGACGCGCACAACGCCTACCCCGAAGCCGACCTGGAGGAGCTGCGCGACGCCGGATACCTCGCCGCGTTCGTCCCCGCCGAATACGGCGGCGCGGGCCTGAGCCTGACCGAGATCGCCGCCGAACAGACGGCGCTCGCCAAAGCTGCGCCCGGCACGGCGCTGGGCATCAACATGCACCAGATCATCGTCGGCCTGGGGCGCTACCTGGTCGCCCACGGCAACGCGCGCGGCGAGCAAATCCTGCGCGACGCGGTCGCAGGAGAGGTCTTCGGCTTCGGCATCTCCGAACCCGGCAACGACCTCGTGCTCTTCGGCTCCACGACGCGCGCAACCGCGAACAACGCGGGCGGTTATTCCTTCGAGGGCACCAAGATCTTCACATCCCTATCCCCCGTGTGGACGCGCCTGCTGATCTTCGGGCGGGCCGAGACCGAGGAGGGCCCCAAGTCCGTGTTCGGCATCGTCCGCCGCTCTGACGAGGGCTACTCAATCAAGGACGACTGGGACACGCTGGGCATGCGCGCCACCCAGTCCATGACCACCCTCCTCCGGGGCGTCACCGTGCCCGAGGAGCGCATCCTGACGATCACGGACCCCGGTCCCAGCGCCGACCCCGTCATTTTCGGCATCTTCTCCCACTTCGAGATCCTCCTGGCCGCCACCTACCAGGGCGTGGGTGAGCGCGCCGTCGAGGTCGCCGCCGAGCACGTGGCGACGCGCCGCTCGGTGAAGAACCAGACGACCTACTCCAACGACCCCGACATCCGCTGGCGCATCGCAGAGGCCGCCCTCATCATGAACGCGGTCGGCCCGCAGATCCGCGAGCTTGCCCGCGACATCGACGCTGGCGTGGACCGCGGCCGCTCCTGGATGCCCCAGCTGTCCGCCGCGAAGAACGCGGCCGCAGAAGCCACGCTGCGCGCCGTCGAGCAGGCGATGCGCGCGTGCGGCGGCAGCGCCTACTACAACACGCACGAGCTCTCGCGCCTGTACCGCGACGCGCTCGCCGGCCTCTTCCAGCCCTCCGACCAGGAGTCCCTACACGCCGCGTGGGCGAACCTGATCCTTGGACCCATCGAGAAGGCTCAATAGCCTCCCAGGGACGAGGCCGGGGTCCGTGCGTAGCCCTCGGGTGTCCTCCGGGGACGCCCCACTGAGGAAGCACCGAAGCACACCCGAGCCGGCGAGCATGCGCCGGTCTCATCCTGCGTGAGAGACAGGCGGACCCCCGAGAATTTCCTCGGGGGTCCGTCTCTGCGAGCGCGTCAGGCTACTGATTCCATGCGAAATTCGCGGGGGTGATTTCACCGTTCGTGCCGGTCATCCAGCCAGCGCGGGCCAAGGCGAAGGACTTGCCGGACTTCGTGTTCCAGCAGGTCACGCCGTCGGCCGTGGAGCGGCACGCGTAGTCACCCTTCGCGGCTGCCACGCCGTGCGCGACGGTCTCGCCGCCCGACGGCATAGAGGACTCGCACGACTGGGTCGCGGAGTCCTTCGTGGCCTTCAGGACGCCGACTTTTCCGCCGGAACAGGAGGGGTAGCCTTCCTCGGCCCAGTTGCTCTCTGCAATACCGCAGGTCACGCCGTCATCCGCGAAGGAGCAGGTGATGTTGCGCGAAGGCATCGTGAAACTATCGACTTTCACGGCTCCCGCAGGTACCGGGTACTTCACGGCCTCGGTCGTGGTAGCACTCGCCGATGGCTTCGGACTCTCCGAGGGGGACGCCGACGGCATCGGAGACGAACCGCCCGTGGGTCCCTCGTATCCGCGAGTGAACACGAAGATGACGATGCCCAGGAGGATCGCCGCGACGACACCCAGGCTGACGAGCACGATCGTCATCATCGGGAACGGGCGACGCCCGCTCGGTGCCGTCGCGGCCGCGGGCTGCGCCGCCTGCGCTGGCTGCCGGGCGGCGGGTGTAGGCGTGTAGGCCCGCGGCATCTGCGCGGTGGATTCCGTACTCGACGAGGCCGTGGCGGAGGACGCGGTCGTCGGGTAGGTCGAACTGGTCACGGGAGAGGGGTACACCGCCGTCGCCTCGGGATCCTGCGAGGCCTTGCCGCCCATGATCGACTGGCGTTGCACCTGGGCGACGACCTGTTCACGCTTGTCCACCTGCGGGACCGGCAAGTTCTTGCCCGCCACCGCACTGTAGGGGGTCGTGCGCTCAATCTGGGAGTAGGAGTCCACGCCGCCCTGACCCAGCACGTACATGCCGGACTCGGAGGTGCGGATCGCTGACCCCGCGACGGCACCGGATACGTCACCGCGCATGACCAGGCAGCCGTTGGCGTCAATGTAGCCGTCGTAGTCATCGCGCGCCTCGAGCGCCGCGTTGACCTGCGGGTCGTTGAACTGGTGCAGCCATTCCAGCAGCCCGCGGTAGGCATGGGGATGCGCGGCGACTAGCGGACGCAGCTCAGGGTAGCGGTACGCCAGTTGCCGCAGCGACTCGGCGTCGGTCGACGGGTCCTGGGCTGCCGCCGCAGGATTCTCGAAATGCAGTTCTTCTGCCATCGGTGCTCCAGACTTCATCGGTCACGCGGTCGTTACACAATACCGCGCGTGCGCGCCACAGGTGAAAACTTGCGGTATTTTCTGACCACGATAGTACCCTGTCATTTGGCAAAATACCTACAAGTCGCATCGTAAGACGAATGTGTCAAAATTGAGCGCCGTAATATCGGCAGCGAGCGCGCGCACCTGGTCATCCCATCCGGCGCGCGAGGCCTCAAAACCTTCCGGTGTGCCAAATTTTCGCGCTTGCTGTAGAGCGAAGGACTCGACACCCATCGCGCGAGCCTTCTTCGCAACCTCCAGGCCGTCACCGGGACCGTCCGGGTAGACGGTCAAGCGAACCTCGTGGTCCACCTCGGGGTGCGCCAGGACGATGCCCAGCGACTCCCACGCCCGCTCGCCGGCACCGCTCCGGCCAGCCACGGCCTCGTAATGCTCAGGAGTCGCCTTCACGTCGATGCCCACCCAATCGACGAGGCCCGCGCCCAGCAGGTCCGCCAGGCGACGCGGGTAGGGACCCGCGGTGTGCAGGCCAACGCCGAAGCCGAGTTCGCGCACGCGAGCCATCCCCGCACCGAGCGCGACCTGGCGGGTCGCCTCGCCTCCAGAGAACACGACGCCGTCCAGGAGGCCGCGCCTGCGCGCCAGCAGGTCCTCGAGCTTGCTCCACGCGACCACGCCCGGAATGCGCGGGTCGATGATCGCGCTGTTGTGGCAGTACGGGCACGCCCACGGGCACCCCTGCAGGAACAGGGACGCCGCGAACTTGCCGGGCCAGTCCACGCTCGACATGGGGACGAGGCCCGCGATCTGCAGGTCGTCCGGTGTCCACTCGCGCGATGCCCGCCCCCCGACGAGGCCGGGGCTGCTCAGGCTCAGCGCGCCCTTCCGGGGTTCCCCGGCCTCGTCATTCAGGGACGGACTCACGTCAGCGGCTCCCCGCGGGAGGGAAGGCGCTGACAAGTTCGCCGTGCGCGTCCGCGGCGTCCTCGGAGAACATCTGGCGCTCGTTGTATTCGCCCTTCTTGCCGATGTTGAAGGACTGGACCGGGCGGAAGTAGCCCATGACGCGCGTCCACACCTCGCAGGCCTGCGGCTCCGCGTGGGGGTGGGCGGCCGCGCACTTCTCACAGGTGAAGTGCTCGCCGGCCAGGTAGCCGTGGACCGGGCAGATCGAGA
>ERZ1699235.731-NODE-731-length-11732-cov-17.819388_pt1 | contig 11732 bp, 15 predicted proteins | sample MGYA00581546_ERZ1699235 | MGnify/ENA primary metagenome ERZ1699235 (study PRJEB42319, sample SAMD00040334) | human oral metagenome | material: saliva | host: Homo sapiens | study: EMG produced TPA metagenomics assembly of PRJDB4115 data set (Metgenomic analysis... | reverse complement strand
CCCCTACTAGAAATATATGCGAATCTAGATGTTCCAATGGTTGGTTTTAAGGGTGTAAAAATGTCACTAAACTCGTTCCAAAAAAATACTGTTCAAAATAGTGATTTTAAAATCTAAACTAGTTCGATTTTGCAAAAAATTGATAGAAAAAAAGTCTCAGTTTTGTACTGAAACTTTTAAATAATTATTTGAATAAAGTCATTGCAGTATAAAAAATAAAATTAAATTTTATAACCTGGTTAGAATGTTTTCTTTGCATAGAAAACTTGTAGTCGTCCGGTGTTCTTAATGTAGTTTCCGACACCATTATATTGTGCTTGTACTTTTTTATTTACCATCTCAAAAGTATTCAATTCATCCAGGCTAATCGGTCTGATATTTGCTAGTTTTAACCAATGAAGATCTTCATCATTTGAAAAAATACCAGGAGCATAATCAGCAGCATCTAAAGGGGTTGTTTTTGTACCAAAATATGTATAACTGACTACGTCAGCTATATAAGTAAATGCTTTACTCACGAGTAATACTTTGGCTACTTTTTGAGCTTTTTTAAAATTCAGTCTATTGCTTGTACTAAAGTAAACCATTCCTACTTTTTGAGCTTTTTCTAAGTGAGCATCCAACACATCTTGTGCTGAGTAAAAATCAATGTCTACGATAGGTAACGCAGCAGCGTAAATTTCATTCTTTGATCCCATAAAATAGTTCTCCTTTTATTTTTTTTGTAGATAGAACACTAAAAAACGCTAGTTAAGCTAGAATTGCTAGTTATTCTAATATTGCTAAAACTACTAGTTTTGCTAGTGTTCCTAAACATACTAGTAATGCTAGTTTACTCCTGTTGTCTAAAATAGTCAAGTAAACCATGTATTTTAGATGATTATTAGGCTATTGAGCTGGAATTTGCAACATTTCAGGAGTTTTTAAAAACCCAAGAACTTTTCAAGATATAATCTAAGCATGACAAATTTAAAAGAAAAAAATATCCAAAAAGTAATCTGGCACATGCAGCAGCAGTGTGGTCGATTAGCAGAAACATCTGATGCAGCAACAATAAAAAATGAATTGTTCTATCTACAAGCGAGCATAGATTGTTTAAATCGTATTTTAAATGATCAAGCTCCATACCCAGGGCTTGATCGTGAAGAAGTATTTTAGTTTAATTAATATTTGAAAAGATAAAATCGGAAATATTAGAAAATTTAGGATATTAAATTGACAAAAAATATCCGATTGTGATATACTAGTATAGTGTTTTTATTTAACACGCCAATTTTTATATAAAATGTATCATTCTTACAAAAAAACTTCCTTTAAAGGAAGTTAATTGCTAGATTCTTGATTTGTAAGTTATTGCCCGTAACTTACAAAGATAATTCATATCCTCATGTAGAGGTTTGGTTACTTACGATTACGAAAATATTTTCGTAATCGTTTTTTTGATATTTCCTTCAGCATTTCAAAAGTATACTGAAGAATTACTTCAGATTTACTGATTAGCATTTTCAGAATCAATGAATCGAAGTTTTTAGGTTGAAGCAATAATAGCAGAAAAAAAGTGCTAAAAACAGGTATAACTGCTTGTAATTCTTTCTGATTATTACTATATTCATCATTCTTTGCTGTTTCATCCCATTTTTTAGAATTCGAACATAGAGAATTACAAAATTCAGGGATTGAGATAATCAAAGTAGCAATAAATGACTCTTTACTATACGTTTCCGTTAGTAAAAATATCGAAACAACTCTAACAAGTAAACTTGTTATTTTTAATATCGTTCTATTAGACATCATACTTTTCCTCCTTAGAACTTTAAAAAATTGAAAAGAGGATAGAGTTATTTGAATCTAGCAGAAAAAAAAGATGTAAAGTGTATATAATCGTACATTTACATCTTTTTAATTATTATATCAAATGATCCGCGTAATGTCAATGATAGAAACTATTTTTTCTAAGTTATAGATGCCACTGCAACTTTCCGAAAAATTGATCTTTTCCCGAAAGTTGTTCAATGAACTAAAAAACAGCGCAAACCATTGGCGCTGTAAGGATTTGAAGCGGTAGATTGTCCGTGCTTTAATCTGAAAATAGCTCAGAATGACTATCTCAGCATCATTTTTTGACAATTTATACAGAAAAATTATCAACGAGAAAAAAATAGTTTGAAGAAATCTGTTTTTTTGTGTATAATATACACAAAAAGATGAGGTGATTTAAATGGCTATTACAACGACAAAAGCAAGATTGAATCTAAGTATTGACTCTGAATTAAAACAGGAAGTCGGTGAGGTCTTAAACGAGATTGGGCTTGACTATACTACAGCAATCAATTTATATTTCAATAAAATCAGACGTGATCGTAAAATTCCATTTGAACTTGAAGCACGAAAAAATTTAACTGTCGATGAATTTCTCGGTTCAAATTGGCGTGAAGGTTTGGAAAATGTAGAGGATGGTTGGGATTGAGTTATAAGGTTGAATTGATACCTGAAGCACAAGATGATTTTTATAAATTAGATAATAGTCAACGTCTTCATGTTAAAAAGTCACTTATCAAGTTAGAAAATCAAGGGATGCTTGCCGGAGAGGCTCTTCACGGTAATTTAGCAGGTTACAGGAAGTTAAAACACAAAAAATTGGGCCTGAGAATTGTTTTTCATGAAACTGTCAATGCAATTGAAATTATTGAAGTCATTGCTATTGGTAAGAGAAGTGATAACGAAATTTATACAATTTCTGAAAAACGTATAAGAAACAGATGAATTTATTTTAGCCAATCTATTATCCCCTAAAGAAATTGAAAGCTGGATGACTTATCTAAGTCACCCAGCTTTCGAAAAAAGTCCTCGAACAACAAGGACTTTTTTATGTATATAAAGCTAAAAAAGATGAGATGTACAAAGCTATTCCCAAAATTTCCACCATCTCTTCGCTTTCTGTTCAATCAGCAACTGATTATCTTTTTGAGTTGCCAAAATAATCGTATGCAGTTGCTCAATTTGCTTCTTGTAGTCGTCTATTTGAGTTTTAAGGTCTGATATACGCTCATCTTTCTCTTGTAATACATTTGTATTATCTACGTAGTCGCTTGTATTATCCTCTTGGAAGAGTACTTTTCTAGCATATGAACTGATCGAATCTCCAAGTTCTGCAGCTCTTTCCTTTAATTCTTCTTTTTCTTCAACGCTCATCCTGATATTTAGGACAGTCATTTTTTCAGTCAAAACTTTCACCCCGTTAGCTAATATAATACATATTATACCACACAGTATTATTTAATAATACACCATAATACAAGAAAAACTGAGTTTTTTGACTAAATTTCTTTAGTATATCTTTAGCAGTGAGCACATGATAAAGATTAAATTCTTTTAACATGCATTTTTAGCCCTGTACTGCGTTTTATAAGTTTAGCAAAGGAAAAACTACTGTAAATACTCAAGGATGCTGTTAACGGCCAAAATATGGCTTCTGATGATGTCTTAAATGTGGGATGGTACAAAAAACGTTAAAAACTCAGTTTTTCTCATGATGCGATCATATATGCAGAGGGTCTTATGTAAAACTATAGAAAAATAGGAAGCGAAATGTATTTGACTTCCTATTTGATATTGAAGTTTAGATTTTAGTCTAATATATTTGTAAGTGGTTAGATAGAAAATAGTGAACTGAGTGAAAGATTTTTTTATTTTTTAAAAATAAAATATAGATTTTTTTCTTAAGAAGATACTTTCTAATTTACTTTCTAATATACTTTATATTACTTTATAATACTTTGTCGACCTTAGAAACTCAGTAATATCAAGGGTTTGCAGATAAATAATTGACTATTTTGTACCCCATTATTGACTATTTTGTACCCCATTATTGACTATTTTGTACCCCATTATTGACTATTTTGTACCCCATTGATGACTATTTTGTACCCTATTATTGACTATAAAATTAAAAATTGATAGAATATAGCATAATAGAAAACATAGTAAAAGGTAAACAAGATGGTATCAAATAGAAAATCAAGTAAGATTTATGAAGAACTAGCTTCTCGTCAAAATTATTTAGTTGTCCAGGCGAATGACTTGGCCAAAGCATTTGGTAATTTAAAAGCTTTTGAACACAAGGTTTTAGACTACTGTTTTTCATCTGTAACGAAAGATAGTAGAGTTGGTGATGTCTTTACGGTTCATAGTCTTGACATTATGAAGCACTTTGGCTTAACTAAAAACGGTCAGAATTATAGACGGATTGCAGAAGCTTTTTCGAGACTTAATGAGAATACAGCTCTATATATTCCTGAAACATTGCCTGATGGTAGACGTTCAATAATCATGACTCAACTTTTCAGCAGAATAAGATTTATTGAGGATGGCCTTGTAGAGTTTAAATTCTCTGAAGATGCTGGACCTTTAGTTTTCGAGTTGAAAAGAAACTACTACTCTTTCCATTTGGATGAGTTAGGAAATGTGAAATCAAAGTATTCTTTGATCTTGATGAAACTTTGGGAAGCATATCGCTTAGGAAATCGAGAATATACAACCATTAAGGGAAGTTTAGAGGAATGGCAAGATTGGTTCTTGGGTGAAGAGAAGTCATGGCCTGCAGGTTTGTTTAAGAGGAATGCTCTCATGGTGGCATGCGAAGAATTAGAAATGAAATTCAACGCTGATATAGATTTAACAACTGTAAAAAAAGGACGAAAAGTTATCGGGTATGAGATGGTAATTAGAGATAGACGGATGCCAACCACTGCAGAGATAATCGTAGAGGCAGAGAAAGCATCACATCAGACAGATATCCACGAATTTTTGTAATTTGAACATGTATTAAGAATTAGGACTTGCATATGCAAGTCCTTTTCTAGGAGAGAAAAGAAAAAGGTTCTCCTAATTTATCTAACGATCTAAATCAAAATCTTGCCACAAACCTCCTTCAATTTCAGCTTCTTGACGTTCATAGATTTTATCTGAAATCTCATTTTTTTCCTCTTCAGATAAATATCTTTCAAACTCTGATTTAAAACGTTTATAAGTATCAGCTTCTTTCCTAGCTTCAAAATACTTAGACCAAGCATTTCGATTTTCTTCTTCCAAGTGAGCTTTCTCTTTTTGGAATTCTGCTTTCAGTTCTCTGATTACGTTCTTTAAAGATGAAATTGTAGAATGTAACTTTTTAATGAACCCTATTTGAAGAATAGACTCTTTAAAATCGTTCAACAAATTCGACAATGGACTATAGTTCGCCTTCATGGCTATTCTATCAAACTCATCTTCAGGAACAATCACAACACGTTCACGGTTATTAAATAGCCCTCGCTCTTTGATTTCAAATTGACTTTTATCTACTTCAGTTTCACTGATCATTTTAAGACGTAACATAGCATTGATAGTTTCATCTTCTAATTTTGCTTTATCCAACTCTTCGGACATGTTTGCGACTTCATTCTTCAAATGCTGCAGTTCCTGTTCTTCTTGCTGCTTCTGTAATTCAATTTGTCGCATAGTTTCTTTATATTCTCGCATATCCTTAATATCGTTCGTTTGACCTAACTTGCGTTCGATATTAACGTTTTTCATAAAGTATTGAATCCTATCAATTTCATGATCACGAAATTGTTTAAGTTGGCCACGTCCTTTTTCTTTAAATCCTTCCTGGAGAAGAGCTTTTGAAAAAGATGGTTGTTTCGAAAGACCATTTTTATACCCATCAGCAATAGGAACAACGTTAAAATGAGCGTGAGGAGCTCCATCTTCGTCTAAATGGACAACTGCATTATAGATGACTAAATGATCGTGCCGTTCATTAAAATCTCTTACGTAGCTTGCTAGAGCCTCTCCCACCTTTCTTTTTTTATTGAAATCCATCTTTTCCCAGTCAGATTTATTACCTACTGAGACTACAAATTCACGTTGCAGATCTAATGTCTTTGATTTTTTAACGTGTTTGTAGTAGTCTTCAATTTTTCTATCCTTCCTCCGTTGCTTTGAATTATAAGTATTTAAAGCATCGTCAAATTCATCGTGATAGACTTCTTTTATGTCACGTTTAATAATCGTGATATTTTCGTGGGACAATGCACGATTAATATGCTTGTGTTCATTACTCTTAAATTCTTCTTCGCTCAGATCTCTGTTATTATGACGTATATTTGTCATGCCAGTTTTTGTTTTGAAAGAAATGGTCATTTGATTCATTAGTCTGTTTCCTCTCTTACTATTGTGATAGTAGTATGCCACAAAAAACAAAAGATAATAAAAATTTTTTAAAATTTCCGTTAAAAACGTGATTAACAAATTTATTTGAGTATTTGTTTTTAAAAAAAATGGACTTATATAGTGACCATCTTTTCAGAATTCATGGATTACTATATAAGTCCATCTTTTTAAAATTTATGGACTACTATATAAGTCCATCTTTTCAGAATTCATGGAACACTATATAAGTCCACGTTTTCAAAATTTATGGATTACTATATAAGTCCATTTTTTTAGAATTCATGGAACACTATAAAAATCCATCTTTTCAGAATTCATGGACTACTATATAAGTCCATGATTTTTAAATCTATGGATTTCTATAGAGTTTTAGTAGCTTAAAGAGAAACATTTAGCCCAAAATGTTGGGCTACGGCGTGGGGCTATCGCTATTCCACGCCAACTATTGTCGATATGTAATCAGTTGTAAATAAAAGTATCTATCTCGGATCAAGCAGAGTTTCTGTTACTCTTTGTCAAAGAGTAACGTTTTTGTAGTTTTGACATTGCTGCGCAACGTACAAAACTAAAACGCTCTGCCGAGGGCTATGGGTTGCACCCCTTTTTTGACCCTCACGGTTCAAAAAATTCACTGCTTTTTCGGCCCACAAAAGTGGCCTCGAAAAAATCGGTGCGAACTACGCACCGAAAAAATTGCTTCACGCAATTTTTACTTGCCCATCTTTTGCTAACAAAATAATTTCAGCTTCGCTAAAATTATCAGCAAAAGAATGGTCTTCGCCCGTCGCACGAACCAGCGTGCGATTTGTCCGCGAATCACGCAGACAAAAAAGATTATCAAAAATTACAGTTGAGATGAAAAATTCAACATTTCAGGAATTAAGAAAAAAGCTAGTACTTTTCAAGATATAATCTAAGCATGACAAATTTAAAAGAAAAAAATATCCAAAAGACAATCTGGCATATGCAACGGCAGTGTGCCCATTTAGCAGCAATGTCTGATACAGCTGCAATAAAAAATGAATTGTTCTATCTACAAGCGAGCATAGATTGTTTAAATCGTATTTTAAATAATCAGTGCCCTTATCCTGGGATTGATAGGGATGAAGTTTTTTAGAAAATATATTTTCTACACCAAATGAGTATATCTATCCTTATTTCCCAACATTTTTCTTGACTTTTTTTTCGTACATTGTTACAATAACTACGAAGATTAATTTTTAAATTTTATTTTCTATAAACTTGTCACAAGCAAGTGGCTGTAGCTACTCCCTTCGAAATATGGATTTTAAAAGGTCTATGTTTTATAATGTAGGAGGAGTCGTTTATAGTTCGGGTTTTATAAAAACAGACTTGGGGAAGTCTGTTTTTTTATTGCATGTAATTTTCGTTCAATTCTCTATAAATAATTTTAAATAGATTAAAAACTCATCAGATACTAATTATAATTAAATAAGTACCCTCTTGGGTGCAGAGAGTACTTTGAAGCAAGCACTAAGTTACTAAAGTAAACCTAGGGCTGTAGCTATCATGAAGATTAACTGACTTGTAAGAGTGATTTCAAATTCAAACTTAGTGCCAGTCTTTTTAAATTTTATTTTCATAAAATTTCCCTTGTCACGGCCAGTTTAAGCATACTATTTGGCTAGACCTTTCGGACTTCTATCGCAACTTCGGGTTTTGGTTTAAGTCACTTCTAGAAGAGCCAACTTTTGCTCCCTTTTACGGGTACAGCTGAATTTGTTACTAGCTTGCATCATAACAAATCCAGCCATTTTTTATTATAACATCAGGAATCAGTTATTACAACGTTAAAAATGCCATATCTATAACTTTCCGAAAAATTGGTCTTTTTCGGAAAGTTATAGATCTAAAAACGCTCATGTCCTTGAGGCTCTAGGCATTTCAGCGATATATTACTTACGAAAAAATCTGAAAAACGCTCAGAATCATCATGTCAGCATCAAAAATGCGTATTTTTTGTATGAAAAAACGCAAATTGGAGGCAGTTATACAAAAAATAGACCTCCGTGAGGTCTATTTTGTTATCTCTTCATACATCTCAAATAATCGTGCAACTGTTTCACTTTCAGTTAACCAAGTTTTCTTACCTTCTACGATTTTTGTCATGTCATAAAATTCCATAACTGCTTTATCGTTAGCCTGGTGAGCTCGTCTAAGTTCGACTGCATGGTTAACTCATCATAGAGATCCGCCAATGAGCTCTCTGGATATAGTGCACGTGCTTCAAGAATAGCTTGAGCGGTTTTAGAAATCTTCTCTTTTTGAACTTCTAATTAGTTATTTTTTTGAAAACAAACGTTGCCACCAGCTTTGTTTTGTTTCTAAAAGTAATGTTTCATTTTTGATAGTCAGTGCTCCAATAAGCTGGAGTTGGTTGCTGTTAGTTTCCAAAATATCTGCAATTTGATCATCTTTTTCATCAATCTGAGAGATTAAAAAACGTCGTTCATTATCAAAATCCTCACGAAGCTGCTTAATTTGCTCCTGCAATACAGTTTCTATACGATTGCTAGCATCATCTACACTGCTAGATTCTGTGTAGCTATCTTCTACAATGCAACGATCAAGTATGTACTGCGTGATTGTCTTGTTTTCATTTTTAGCTAATTCTACAAGTTTTTCTTTCTGTTCCTTAGAAACTCTGATACTTATTTGAACACTCATTTTTTATCCTCCACTAAAATCTGCATCTATACAATTAGAGCGCTTTGTGTAGATATATTATAGCATATTCTACACAATTCTACACACATAATATGTATGAAAACCATGAAATCTATGAGAATATCCTTTTATACAAGTTATAAATTTCAACGCCTTCTTTTTGATAGTTCCTGCTGCTTGTTCCAATTTTCTTCTGTCGTCATATTGCAGGCTTTTTTTATCTGATTTTGTTGCTTGCTGCCATCAGGGAGTATTAAATAAAAACCAAACACTTATTTAACCTCATATAAGGACGTATTTGCCACTTAGAGAGTCTAAGGTAGAAATATCCGACTTTTATCAAAAAAGCCCCTTAACGGCCAAAATATGGCTCCTGATGACGTCTTGGATTTTGTACTGTAGTGAAAAGCGTAAAAAGTCTCTTTTCCCTCATGATACGATCATAGTTGTAGAGGGCCCTTCTACAAATTTATGTAAATGGAGTAAAAACAGTAAATGAAAGAAGATTTAGAAAGATAGTTATAAATAAAATAAGTTTTTTCATAGCAGTTCTGCTTTATTTTTTGTATGATTATATCAGAGTAGGATGTGTGGAGTTGAAAGTTTCTAAAAATCTCTTAGATGACCTTTCTGAAGTCATAACAGAAAAAGAAGCGACCAGTCTCAATAAGCGTTTAGAAGACTTAAGACAGACGCGAGAACTGTCTAGGAAAAGACATGAGCCTACAAAGGGGCGGAGTATCTGAGCGATTTATGCCGTGAAAGCTATTTGATAACAAGCTAGGTCAAGTTAGACTGGTTAAGGCGGATCAGTCTGAACTTTGTTCAGCTGACCGACAAACCAAAGACTAACGACCTAGGTTACTTGTTGTCAAATAGATCATGGAATAAAGTAAGCGTACGCGGGATAATAGCGAGTGAGAAAGTAAAAAAAGAGGTGATAAGTATGTTAGAAAAAAATAATTATCAAAACAATATAAAGCAATTTAGAGTTAGAGAGGGGTTGACACAGGAAGAATTAGCTAAAAAAATAAATACTTCAAGGCAAATGATAGGCTTAATAGAAAATAATAAAACAATACCATCCGTAGAAACAGCTTTAAAATTGGCTAAAGTTTTAAAAGAACCTATAGAACATCTTTTTTGGTTTTGAAAGGGCTTTACTTTTTGTGCTTTTAATGATATCATAATGTTAAAATAAATAAATAAAAAGGAGATCGCATATGTGGGTTTTACCTGTTTTAATCGGTTTCTGGCTAGCAACCCGATAATGTGTTGAGAGAGCTTAAGCTCTCTTTTTGTTTGCGCTTCGCAGTGGAAACAAAAAGCCCCTAGGGAAATAGATTCCTTAGGGGCTTCGGTGTGCTTGCGCACTACATTTTCATACGTTAATTGTAACATGTGTTGTGAAAATCTGTCAAAACTATGCGATACTATTTTGGAGGCGCCTCTTTATCGTTGGGCGACTGGAAACGGATATCTCAGAGGTCCAGACTCTCTGTCGGGTATAGGCTGTAAATACCCTATATATGTTTTTGGAGTAGAGAAAATCAGATTTTTATAGTTATTTTATTTTTTCCCCCAATTATTTATTATAGCATAAAAAAAAATTAAATTATAGACTTGTTTTTTATTGGAAATAGGACTATATTGATAGTGTAAAGCGCTTTAACTAAAAAATAAAGGAGTAGAAGGCCATGAAAAAATCATTGCAATATCTTTGTTTATTGTCATTGTCATCACTTGTATTTATTAATGCTGCTTTTCCATTAGCTGAAACAGTTAAGGCTAATGAGTCAGTAACAGTTGCAAAATCAAAGGAATATACTTTATCAGAAGAGCAAAAGAATCGTTTGGATAAGTATGTATTTTTAGATGCTTCAAATCATTTTGCAATAGATGAAAATGCTAGTTTTGAGCTTTCTGATTTTGAATATAATCTTTTAAAAACCAAGGTATCAGAAACAAATGCTGCAATTGATAGCATTAAGTTATCTTCAAATGAGTATAAGGTAGTTTCTCAAGATAGTATTACCGTTTTCCAGGAAGTTAAGGATGTAAACCGTTATAGTTTTGCTTTTCGTTCTATTTCTGGATATCAAGAAGGAGAAAATGCGATCCGATTTTATTGGTGGGGAGCTAGAGTATGGTTATCAAAAACTACTGTTAATTATCTCGGAGCTGGAATAACTCTTGGGGGAATCTGGATTCCTGAAGCTATTGTATCAAAAATTTTAGCTACTGCAGGAGTGGTTCTGGGTAATTGCCCTGGAGGTATTGTATTTAATTATACTCCCGGAGTAAACATTTGGGGGCTAGAGTTTCAATGATTAAGAAGATAATTCTGACAGTTATATTTTTGATATATATTTGTATTGGGTTATTCTCTAACTCTTTATGGAACAATTTACTATTACTCCCATTTTTTATAATTTTATACTTTATGCCAGATAACGATCTTAAGAAATAAGAACTCTCCCAAAAAACACCCAAGGTTTGTACTGACTAAGGGTGTTTTTTTAATCTTTGTTTTATCAAGTATAAAATGTTTGGTTATTTAAGAATTTTCTATTTGTAAATATTTAGATAGAAAATAATGAACTGAATGAAAGATTTTTTTATTTTTTAAAAATAAAATATAGATTTTTTTCTTAAGAAGATACTTTCTAATTTACTTTCTAACCTACTTTATATTACTTTATATTACTTTGTCGACCTTAGAAACTCAGTAATATCAAGGGTTTGCAGATAAATAATTGACTATTTTGTACCCCATTATTGACTATTTTGTACCCCATTATTGACTATTTTGTACCCCATTATTGACTATT
>ERZ1699235.726-NODE-726-length-11765-cov-2.980323_pt1 | contig 11765 bp, 10 predicted proteins | sample MGYA00581546_ERZ1699235 | MGnify/ENA primary metagenome ERZ1699235 (study PRJEB42319, sample SAMD00040334) | human oral metagenome | material: saliva | host: Homo sapiens | study: EMG produced TPA metagenomics assembly of PRJDB4115 data set (Metgenomic analysis of... | reverse complement strand
GGTCAATCCATTTGTCTACTGCGTCTATATTGTTTAAGTTAATAAAATGAAAAGAGTAAAAAATCTATTTAGCTGTTTTATAGAAGTTGCGAAGACCTTTAACAAGCCCTTCAACGAGTTTGCTTTGGTATTTATCATCGCTAATCTTCTTGTATTCAGGGCTATCCATGTACCCAAGTTCTATTAGAACGGCAGGTTTAACTGTTTCACGAAGAACAGCGTAGTTAGATCCGTGAACACCTCGGTCGTTTGCACCAGCAACAGACACAACAGAGTTATGAATGTTGTCAGCTAGACGTTTGCTTTCGCTGAGACGAACAGGGTTGTCATGAGCCACTTTATTAATACGAGGCTTAATGTCGTCGTCTGGTTCGTAGATGTATGTTTCCACACCGCTACGGTTTGCCCCAGGAACGCCTGTTGCGTTGAAGTGGATACTGATAAATACATCCGCATCCGTCTTGTTCACCATTTCAGAACGTTCAGTAACATAGTCCACATACACATCTGAGTCGCGAGACGTTAAAACAGTGTAGCCAAGTTTTTCGAGCTCGCTTCTAAGTTTACGGTAAATCGACATGTTTAAATCTTTTTCGCGAAGTCCGTTGTAAACTGCACCTGGGTCACGTCCGCCATGACCTGGGTCAAGGAAGACTACGTTTTTGTAGTTTCCGTAGTTAACAGGAGCAGGAATTTCTGCAATCCATAGACCATTGTCTTGAAAGGCGTGTTTTTTGCCATCAATCGTAAAGATATTTGTGACATAAACACCATCTTCTTTAAGGTAGAAGTAACCACTGTAGTTCTTATCGTAAATCCATTCGTTTTCGGCCATCATTCCGTCAGCCTTCACGTAGTAAGAACCAATCCATTTATTTGTATCGAGTTCCCCATACTTACGGAAGTGGTACCATTTGCCTTTAATTAAAAGCCATTGATTACGCGCATAAGAGCCGTCTTCTTTCAAATAGTACGTCGCTTTGTAATTTGGATCGTAAATGAATTCGCTCTTGGCCATATAGCCGCCAGCCTTCAAGTAGTAGTCGCCTTTCCACTCGCGGCTTGCGTATACACCACCTGGCTTAATGTAGAACCAGCTATTGTAGTTTCTGTCGAAAACCCATTCGTTATCGGCCATCGCACCGCTATCTTTTAAGAAATAGCTGCCGCTCCATTCGTGAGAGTACATCACACCATTATCGTGGAATGCGTACCAAACGCCACCGATTTTCTTCCAGTCGCCACGGAATACTTTCCCGCCAGAGAGGGCATAGTACCATTTACCACCTTGGTAGTTCCAGCCTGGACTAACGAGCATTCCTTCGATGTCCACAAGATAGCCATCTGGAGTAACGGTTGATTTTAACATCTTTCCATCCGCACCAAAGTAGTACCAGCGGCCTCCGTGCCATTTCCATGTATTTGTAATTGGCTTACTGTCCACTTGGTAGTACGTTTCGCCGTCAGCTTTGTAAAGACCAGTGTATTTTGGTTCTTCACCTGGCTTATACACATGGATATCGACGTCGTTTTTAGAATCTTTTGGAAGAGTCCCTTCCACAGTCGTTGTTGTTTCTGTCGTTGGTTGAACCGTTGTCACTTCAACAGTCGTCGGTTGAACGGTCGTTTCGGCTTGTGTCGTCTCTGCAGCAACCGCATGTGCCGAAAGGGCGAATAGGGCGGCCGTTAAGAGTGTGGCTTTACCTGTAAGTTTCATAAAAACCTCCTTGGTTAAATTTTTCCTTTTTAAGTGTACCAAATAAGGACGGAAACCGCAATTTCCTAAAATAAAATTCACACTTTTGTCATAGGAATAAAATGGAACTGCAATAAACGAATCGCTTCAGGGCACTGAAATCGTGAATCTATGGGAAATCTGAAATAGGAACACTTGAACTCGTGAAGAAACGCTAGTAGATGTGCTATAATCGAGAGTATGAAAACAACAGAACAACCAAACCAACCAAAAAATCAAATTATTAAAGGAACCTTGATGACGCTCTTTGCCGGGATTGCCTGGGGGATGAGTGGCGCATGTGGTCAGTACTTGATGGCACACGGGATGAGTGTACTTAGTCTGACCGACCTACGTCTGATTATCTCCGGAGTCTGCCTCTTAGCAATGAGTTATGTGTTTACTAGAGGACAACTCGTCGCCTTCTTCAAGGAAAAGAAGAACTACGCTAAGATTACGCTCTTTGCATTTATCGGGCTCTTCATGAACCAGTTTACTTACCTTGAGGCGATTCACCTCAGTAATGCTGGAACCGCGACCGTCTTGCAGTACCTCTGCCCGGTCATTATTCTCGTGTACATGTGCTTAAAAAATCGCACGGCACCGACCGTGTCTGAAGTGATGTCGATTGTCCTCGCAATTCTGGGGACATTCATCATTGCCACACATGGGCAACTCAATCAACTGAGCGTCACGCCACTCGGGCTCTTCTGGGGGATTTTTAGCGGATTTACGTATGCCATTTATATCATGCTTCCGATTAAACTCATTCAAGAGTACGGGAGTCTGACGGTGATTGGAGTAGGGATGGTCATTGCCGGGGTGATTCTATTCCCGATGAGCGGCCTTACAACGCTGGACATCACATATAGCCTGGATATCATTGCTGCCCTCGTAGGCATTATCGTTATTGGAACGATTATCTCGTACACGATGTTTTTAAAAGGAACGAGCTATATCGGACCGGTGAAGAGTAGTTTGATTGCTGCCGTCGAACCGATTTCTGCGGTATTTTTCGCTTTCCTCATCATGAACGAGCAATTCTTTATGATTGACTTTGTCGGCATGGCGATGATTCTAGCAGCCGTGGTCCTCATCTCGGTCAAAGACTTGTTGAAAGAGCGCCGAAAGAGGGAACAAGGCGTCATTGATTAGAAACGAACCTTATAAACACTTGCAGGATAAAAACTACAGGTGTTTTTCTTTTGCGGAAAAAAGGACGAAGGAGCATTGAATGTACGAAAGTACAATCCAAGATATCGCAGTAGTCGTACCAATGAAATGCTGGGCGAACTACTTGAAGTCGGCGAACTCTTCGCCTTCCTTGCAAGCGACGAAGCCAGTTCCTTCATAGGAAGACAAATCGTCATCGACGTCGGCAGCACCTTATTAGAAAGCATGAGTATGGGTACGAGAAAAAATTAAAATCTAAAAAACTTGAGGAGCCAATCGTTGAGTCTATGATTATTACAACAAAAAACGAATTAAAGTAAAATTAAAAGGACTTAATCCTGTACAATACAGAACTAAATACTTCGCTTTAATTAATTGTCTAACTTTTTTGGGTCAGTACATTGTTGCTTCATTTCTTTTATATTTAAAAATTGTCATAACAGGATTCATTTTATGACACATTTTTTTTGCCAAAATTTGAGTTTTTCTATCTAGATAAGTATTGTATGATAAATTCATCAAATAAGGAGTGCGTTTTTCAGGTGCTGGAAAACGTCATTCTAGAATAAAGGAGAAGAAAAATGTCAAACAAATCTTTTAAAGTGAGACTCCAAAAACTTGGAACAACACTTTCTAATATGGTCATGCCAAATATCCCAGCCTTAATCGCTTGGGGTGTCTTAACGGCATTAGTAATTCCAAACGGATACCTTCCAAATGAAGAGTTAAGTAAGATGGTATCCCCAATGTTAACTTACGTAATTCCGATTCTAATCGCGTTTACAGCTGGATTCAATGTATACGGACATCGTGGAGGTGTTGTCGGTGCTGTTGCTTCATTCGGGGCAGTCGCAGGAACTACAGTACCAATGATTATCGGTGCGATGATTATGGGGCCTCTTACAGCTTGGCTAATGAAGAAATTCGACCAAACAGTACAACCAAAAATCAAACCTGGTTTTGAAATGTTAGTCAATAACTTCTCTGCAGGTTTCCTTGCATTCGGTATGATGCTTGTTGCTTTCTATTCAGTTGGACCAGTTGTTGCGAACTTAACAACATTAGTAGGACAAGGGGTAGATGCATTAGTTACTGTTAAATTATTACCATTAGCAAACATCATTATTGAACCAGCTAAAATCTTATTCTTAAACAATGCGTTAAACCACGGAATCTTTACTCCAATTGGAACACAACAAGTGGTAGATGCCGGTAAATCAATCCTATTCTTACTTGAAGCTAACCCTGGACCAGGTCTTGGTATCTTACTTGCTTTTGCGTTCTTCGGAAAAGGTTCTGCAAAATCATCTTCATGGGGTGCAATGTTAATTCACTTCGTCGGTGGGATTCATGAAATTTACTTCCCATACGTAATGATGAAACCAGCAATGTTCCTTGCTGTTATCGCAGGTGGTGTATCTGGTACATTCACATTCCAATTATTAGGAGCAGGATTAACTTCAGCTGCTTCACCAGGTTCAATCATCGCAATCTTAGGAATGGCTCCTAAAGGGTTCATGCCTCACTTAGTTGTATTAGCCGGTGTATTAGTAGCTGCTGCTGTATCATTTGTAGTAGGTTCATTCATCTTAAAACTCGACAATTCAGAAGAAGGATCACTTGAAGCTGCTCAAGCGGCTACTACAGCTGCAAAAGCACAAGCAAAAGGACAAGCTGTTGCTGCTTCACCTGAGTTTTCAACAATCTCTACTGATTCAGTAAAACGTATTATCTTTGCATGTGACGCTGGAATGGGAAGTTCAGCAATGGGAGCTTCACTTCTTCGTAACAAAATTCAAAAAGCAGGTTTTGAAAATATTCCTGTTACAAACCAAGCTATCTCAACACTTGAAGATACAGATTACACATTAATTGTCACTCAAGAAGAATTAGCAGACCGCGCTGCACAACGTACACCAAGAGCTATTCACGTAGCCGTTGATAACTTCTTAACATCACCAAAATACGATGAAATCGTAGCACAATTAACAAATGGAATCGTTCACTCAGCTGAAACAGCTGCACCAGCACAAGAAGATGCAGCAGTTGACTTAAACTTTGTCGACGAAGTTGTCTTTGCTTATGACAAAGCGGAAGGATCTGCAACAATGGGTCGTGAAACATTACAATCTATCTTCCGTTCAAATGATGTGAAGATTCCAGTTGTGACAGTTCCACTTGATCAATTAGCAGAACATAATGCTAAAAATATCTTGGTTGTTACAACGATTGCACAACAATCACAAGTACAAGAAGCTGCACCAAATGCGCAATTATTAGTAGTCGACAGTGTTGTAACAACACCAGAATATGATAAATTAATTGCTCGCATGCACAAATAATTAAAGGTTTTCTCGATAAAAGAGTATAATGAAGATATGTTATTTACAAATCGAGAAGAACAATTGATTAAAGCCTTTCTGGAACTCGGAAAGCTTTCCGTAAAAGAAATGATGGAACTCTTAAAGGTTTCAACAAGAACGGTTTATCGGACCATCTCTGATTTAACCATTAGCTTGGAACCTTTAGGCATCCAACTAATTAAAGAGGGGAAAAAATATTATCTAGAAGGAGACTTGCAACGCTTAGAGGGTGAGACTATCACGATGAGCAGCACCCCGACAGATCGATTATTACACCTCACATATCTCTTACTTAGTGAAGAGAGCCCTATTACGAATGAGGTGCTCCAAGAGCGCCTCTTCGTTTCAAATGTAACGATTATTCAGGACATTGCACTGATTGAGAAGCGATTAGCACATTTCAATCTGACACTCAACCGCCAAAAAGGATATATGATTCAAGGAGATGATTGGCAAAAGAGGAGAGTGTTAGCAATCGTCCTGTCTAATGCTATTTCTATACAGGAATTGGCGAACGGGCAATGGGAAGGATTTAGTCATTTAGAAAAGAATACAGTTGCCGTATGCAAAAAGGCCTTAGAAGGGCAAAGTACCGCTCTTGGACCATTAGATCCAAAAATCAAGGAGTTCTTAACCTTTTTATTAGCATTAGCGGATAATCGGTTAAGCCCCAAAACGATTAGTGGCATCTCCAAAGATGCTCTCACCATTTCGCAAACGCTCTTTAAGGAGCTTAGTGATGAAGCATCATCACGTTTTTATAATATACAAGAGATCGTGTCGTTTGCCAAAATCATCGATGAAACGGTACTAAAGAGACAGGAAGTTCCTCTTTATCGCGAACGCTTTGATAGTGAATTCTACTACAGCGTCAGCCAATTAATCGATAGCGTTTCGCGTTTTACGAAGATTGATTTTATTCGAGATAAAGCTCTCTTTACGTTTCTCTTTCATCATCTAAAGCTAGCCTTAGCCGTACCGGTTTTATACCCAGAAGGTTCGTCTTATCATGTGGCGTCTCTAGTCACCAAGAAAAATGAGTATCTGAATGATATCGTCAGCCTCGTTGTTCGCGATATCTTCCCAAGTTATCTGAACAGTGAGTATGAACATTCTCTCATTACGTTGCATTTTGCTTCGAGTCTAAGAAGAAGTCCGGATATCTATCCGATTCGCGTATTACTTGTGACGGATGAACGACCACTCATGACGAACTTACTGATTACAAAAATGCAAAGTATTGCACCGTTCGTGGGACAAATCAAGGTGGTCTCCAGTAGTGAGCTCGAGGGGATTGAGCTTCAAGCTTTTGATTACACATTGTCGACAAAGCCAGTGGTAGGCTATCAGTTTGATACCATTTCTGCCTTTCCTTCTGCTAAGGAAATCCTGGAATTACAAGAGTGCTTACAACGCGTCCAAGAAAATATCACAGTTCGCCGAACGGAACGTCCTGTTGAAACAATTGCGTTTGATTTACAGGCGTACCTACAATCTTCGAGTCAGCTGTTAAAGAATTTCCGCTTGATGCACGTTCAGAATACAGAGACCTTTGAGAAGACCGTCTTCCAACTCATCCAGAACTTACAGCTAGTGAATGGAGCGGACTATTTGGCGGATAAGTTACTGAGACGCTTTGAAGAGAGTCCACTTGCGATTCCTAATACGAACCTGGCACTGCTGCATACACAGTCGCATACAGTTTTAGAAAGTCACTTTGTCGTTATCGACTTAGAACAAGCTGTTGAAGCCAAATCCATGACGCACGGCAGGGAACAGGTTAAACGAATTCTAGTGATGTTAACGAAATTGGATGAGAGTGAAGAAGTGAGAAACTTGATGACAGCGATTAGCCAGTCCATTCTTGAAAATAATCTCTATACTGAAATCTATCGTACGGGGAATCAAGAAATCATCTATCACTTATTGAATACCATATTCAACGAAAAAATTAAGAAATTGGAGAATTAACCATGGAATTTCAGGAAAAACTAATTAAATTGAATCAAGCTTTTGAGAACAAAGAAGAAGCCATTCGTTACTGTGGACGCTTGCTTGTTGAAGCAGGCCATGTCAATGAAGCCTATGTGGACGCAATGGTTCAAAGAGATGCAGACTTATCTGTTTATATGGGAAACTTCATTGCAATTCCACATGGAACAGATGCAGCTAAAAAAGAAGTGAATTCTTCAGGAGTTGCGATTGTTCAAGTTCCTCGAGGAGTGAACTTCGGAACGCAAGAAGATCCAAAAGTCGTGACCGTATTATTCGGAATTGCTGGACTTGGAGACGAACACTTAGAAATCATCCAAAAAATCTCAATCTTCTGTGCAGACGTGGATAATGTTGTGAAATTAGCGGATGCACAATCGGTTGAAGAAGTTATTCGCTTATTAAATAATGTAGAGTAAGGAGTCATCAAATATGAAAAATGCAGTACATTTTGGCGCAGGAAATATTGGCCGTGGATTTATCGGAGAATTGTTATTTGAAAATCACTTTTCAATCACATTCGTTGACGTCAACGAAAGAATCATTGACGCCTTAAATGAACGTGGTGCTTACGAAATCGAGATTGCTGAAGAAGGACAACGCCATATTGCCGTATCGAACGTGCGTGGAATTAATAATGCTAAGAATCCAGAAGCAGTCGTAGAAGCCGTTGCTAAGGCAGACTTAGTGACAACAGCCATCGGACCAAATATCTTACCATTCATTGCGGAACTTATCGCAAAAGGAATTGAACAACGCCGTGTTAGTGGAAATACAACTCCAGTTGATGTTCTAGCGTGCGAAAACATGATTGGCGGTTCTCAATTCTTATACGAAGAAGTCAAAAAATACTTAAGTGAAGAAGGCCTTGCCTATGCGGAAGAATTTGTCGGCTTCCCGAATGCAGCTGTAGACCGTATCGTTCCAGCGCAAACGCATGAAGACCCACTCTTTGTGGTGGTGGAACCTTTCAATGAATGGGTGGTTGAAACAAGCCGTATGAAAAACCCATCTCTTCAATTAGAAGGAGTGCATTACGAAGAAGATCTTGAACCATTCATCGAAAGAAAATTATTCTCAGTGAACTCAGGACATGCGACTTCAGCATATACAGGCGCACACTACGGTTCTAAGACAATCCTTGAAGCTCTTCAAAATCCAACTGTAAAAGAAAATGTAGAAGCCGTTCTTGCAGAAATCAGAAGTCTTCTTATCGCTAAATGGGGCTTTGACGAACAAGCCTTAAAAGACTACCATAAAGTTATTATCAGTCGTTTCGAAAATCCATTTATCGTGGATGATGTTACTCGTGTGGCAAGAACACCAATTCGTAAATTAGGATACGACGAACGCTTCATCCGTCCTATCCGTGAATTACGTGAACGTGGACTTTCATATGACAACCTATTGAAGACTGTTGCGTATGTCTTTGATTATAAAGATGATAGCGACCAACAATCAGTTGAGTTGCAATCATTACTTGCACAAAAACCTCTTGCGGAAGTTGTCAAAGAAGTGACAGGCGTGAGTGAAGAAGCGCTCGTTTCTCAAATTGTAACTTCTGTTGAACAAGTCGTATCTTTCTAATAGAATCACCATTCATATAACAAATAAAGGAATCAAGTGCATCACTGCTTGATTCCTTCTTTTATTACTAGGAATATCATTTCTGATTGAGGGATGAAATATGATATACTAGTAGCTATTCTTAGAGGTCGGAGGACGTATCATTGTCTTATTTAATGGAAATTTTACCAAGCTTATTACATGGAGCAGTGACGACATTAGAAGTGTTCGCACTCGTGCTTATCTTCTCGATTCCGCTGGGCATTCTCATTGCCTTTGCGATGCAACTGAAATGGAAGCCACTCAACTGGTTCATCCACATCTACATCTGGGTGATGCGAGGGACGCCTCTGTTATTACAACTTATTTTTATTTATTACGTCTTGCCAAGTGTCGGCATTCGTCTAGACAGACTTCCAGCAGCGCTTATTGCCTTCACGCTCAACTATGCGGCGTACTTTGCGGAGATTTTCCGCGGAGGGATCGATACGATTCCAAAAGGGCAGTATGAAGCGGCGAAAGTGTTGAAATTCACGCCAGGAGCAACGATTCGCTATATCGTTCTTCCACAGGTGACGAAGATTGTCTTGCCAAGTGTCTTCAATGAAATCATGAGCCTTGTTAAAGATACGTCTCTTGTATACGCACTCGGAATCTCAGACCTTATCTTGGCGAGCCGTACCGCAGCCAACCGCGACGCGAGCCTCGTTCCGATGTTCCTAGCAGGGGCGATTTACCTTATCGTTATCGGGATTGTGACGCTTGTGGCGAAACGCATTGAAAAGAAATTCAGTTATTATAAATAGGAGGACAAGCAGATGTTAGAATTACGCAATATTCATAAACGTTTCGGCGATAAACAAATCTTGTCCGATTTCAATTTAACTATTCACGAAGGGAAAATCTTGGCCATCGTTGGACCTTCAGGAGGCGGGAAAACAACCTTGCTTCGGATGCTAGCAGGCCTAGAAAAAATCGATTCTGGGGAAGTATTCTATAACGGCGAATCCTTAGCGCTCGACGAACTCACAAAGCGCCAACTGCTTGGATTCGTGTTCCAAGACTTCCAATTATTCCCACATTTATCCGTGTTAGAAAACTTAACGATTTCACCTGTGAAGATGAATGGCATGCCTCAAGAAGAAGCAAACGCGAAGGCACGCGCACTATTAGAACGCCTCGGCCTAGCTGGACACGAGGACGCGTTCCCATATTCACTCTCAGGGGGGCAAAAACAACGGGTGGCTCTCGCACGTGCGATGATGATTGACCCTGAAATCATCGGCTACGACGAACCAACGTCAGCGCTCGACCCAGCCCTTCGCCTAGAAGTAGAGAAGTTAATCCTCCAAAACAAAGAACTCGGAATGACGCAAATCGTTGTCACCCACGATTTAACCTTTGCGGAAAACATCGCGGACGAATTATTGACGTTTGAACCAAAATAGGAGGCCGCTATGAAGAAACGAAAAGGAATCCTAGGACTTTTGGCGCTTGTAGGGATGGCAGTAATGAGTCTTGCAGGCTGCACGCAACTGGCAAGCAATCCAACAGTCGATAACTGGGATAAATACCAACAACAAAAGAGCATCACGGTCGGCTTCGATAATACCTTTGTTCCGATGGGCTTCGAGGAGAAGAATGGCAATTATGCCGGCTTTGATATCGAACTCGCCAAGTACGTGTCGAAGAAACTGGGCATCACAGTTCACTTTCAACCGATTGACTGGGACATGAAGGAGACCGAATTGCAAAACGGCACGATTGACGCTATCTGGAACGGGTATTCAGCCACAGATGAACGCAGAGAGAAAGTCGCCTTCACGATTCCCTATATGCAAAATACGCAAATCTTAGTCGTGAAGAAAACGAGTGGCATTCACTCCGTAGAAGATATGACGGGAAAAGTCCTTGGCGCACAAAATGGATCTTCAGGGATGTTGGATTTTGAAGAACATCCAGAAGTGTTGAAGAACCGTGTCAAAGGCGGAGACGCCGACCAATACCAAAGTGTGAACGAGGCCATTATCGACTTGAAGAATGACCGAATTGACGCCTTACTCATCGACCGGGTATATGCGGACTACTACCTTACAACAGAAGAAATTGCCGACGAGTACGACACCATTCCTTCAGGATTCGAGAGTGAGTCCTTCGCGGTAGGGGTACGGCCTGCTGACAAGAAGCTGCTCGAAGCGCTAAACCAAGCCTTCAAGGAACTCTATCAAGAAGGCATCTTCCAACAAATTAGCCAGAAGTGGTTTGGGGAGGATGTTGCAACGCCGGAAGTTAAAGGGCAAGAATAACCATTGAAACGAAAACCATCGCTGGACGGAAGGCACGCCTTCTGGAAGGCGATTTTTTTGTGCATTATGAAAATGTATAAAAAATCACATAATACGAATATTTTCAGAAAAAAACATTAAATAACAGAACGTTACCTTGATAAACATTGAGCAAAGGAGTACACTTAAAGTGCAAACAGTAACAGGCGCCGTTACCAATTGTACAAAAATATAAAGAAGGGATTTATGTGTCAACCAAAGAAAATAGTAATGGATTACAGAAAAGTTTAAAAATCGTATTTGTTTACACCGTCGCAACAGGATCAATTTTCACATTTGTCAGTTATTGGGATTCAGTTTTTTATAATTATTGTGGGCCAGGTACATTTTTAGCTTTTGCACTGATGACACTGGCCATTCTTCCAATCGCGCTTGTTTATAGTGAAATCTCGCCACTGTTCAAAACGGCGGGCGGGGAACTCATCTACAATACGGTCGGCATTAATAAGCACGCTGGGTTCTTAGCCTCGTGGTTAATTATGGCCGCCTGGATAACCGGTCCACCGGCTGTTGTAATGGCCATCGCCACCTTTATTAGTCGAACGTTTGGGCTCGCCCTCAGCTTCAAAAATATCATGATGATTGCCATCG
>ERZ1699235.722-NODE-722-length-11828-cov-4.163747_pt1 | contig 11828 bp, 7 predicted proteins | sample MGYA00581546_ERZ1699235 | MGnify/ENA primary metagenome ERZ1699235 (study PRJEB42319, sample SAMD00040334) | human oral metagenome | material: saliva | host: Homo sapiens | study: EMG produced TPA metagenomics assembly of PRJDB4115 data set (Metgenomic analysis of... | reverse complement strand
TGCTCTCCCCTTGTATGGGCAGGTGCTGGATGACAGGAGTCGCATGCTCGGCGAAGACCACCCCCGGACATTGGCTTCGCGTAACAACCTCGCCTACACGTACCTCTTGATGGGTCGCACAGACGATGCGGTCTCCACCTTTGAGCAAACACTCATCGAGAGTATCCGAGCCTTTGGCGAAGACCACCCGCTCACGGTGGACGTGCGCGAAAACCTCGAAGCAGCTCGGCGGGAGTTAGCTAAACAGGTATACAGCTCACCCACCGAGGAGCGCGAGCAGGAGGACTGACGCACCACGTTCTGACGGTGCCCTCCGTTGCACATTCAAACCCCTTGTCACGGGACACTGACAAGCAGACAAACAAACACCATGTGGGGCCGGAAGCAAGAGCTTCCGGCCCCACTGTCACGCTACTTTGCATGTCGCCACATACCATCCGCTAACTCTGTAGACTGCGTACATGAGCACAAATGTCAAAACGGCAGATCTGGCAATCACCATTGTCGTTACCTTGCTGAAAGCGGCTGGCCTGGGACCCGAAGCAGACCGCATTTTGGATGCGATTGAGGGAGCCAAAAGCTGTATTGGTCTTATCGATGACATTAAGAACGAAATAGTTTCAGACCCCAACAAGGACTTGATTCGATCACTCTTCAAGACAATGGAAGAGGAGGTTCGCAGTATCAAGGACGATCTCAAAGAGCAGGGACTAGGAAAAGATGAGATTGAGTCTACTGCTGACGCGCTGATCGAAACAACGCGTCTCACGGTCAAACAGCTCGCACAGGACGACGACGCCCTTCTGGATGCAGCACGGCTGCCGGATAGCTTTTTCAAAGTATTAGTACATAGGGCAGAACCACTTCCCGACTGGTGCGACGACACAATTGGGAAACTGTACGAACAGCTTCTCAAACGCGTGTCGGCAGAATTTATCGAACGCGCTAAAGACTTTGATAGATTCGACAAGGTTGCGCTTGCTAGTTTGTTGCGCGACAACCTCTCAGCAAAGAAGCAGAGGAATCGCATTGAGCGCGGAGTCCAGGAGAATCGGGCTATCAACCTTGAAACGAATCGGGTCGTCAAAGAGGATCGGGCTACCGGCCTTGAAACGAATCAGATCGTCAAAGAGCTAGTACAGCGCCACCCTTATTCAATTCCGAGCCGCTTAATTTTTGGCAGTAGGCCAGACGTGGTAGCGGAAGACCGTTTCATCGAGCGTAGAGAGCAAAAGCAGTTGAACTCGCTCATTGCCGATCCAACGAGAGGACGCACCGTGTTGGTAGGCATGCGCGGCTGCGGGAAGACTCAGCTTGCTGCATCTCTCGCCAAACAGTGCGAAGACGCAAACTGGAACCTCGTCGCATGGTTAAACGCGGTATCACGCGAATCAATCCAGAGCGACCTGGTCGAACTCGCCAAGCAACTCGGAATTGGCACGAGCGACCAACCAACTCAGGAGCAGATCATCGCACGCTGTCTGAACTACCTGCGCTCGAACGAAGCGTCGGACAGAATCGTCATCTTCGACAACGTCGAGGACATCAATCATCTTCGAGGACTTATGCCGAACGGCAACGGCCTGCGTGTAATCGCAACGACGACGAACAACAGCGGCTGGGAATATCCAGACTGGACCATCATCAAGGTCGGGGTGTTCGATCGCAGCGAGTCGATCAACTACCTCCTCAAGGTCACCGCGTCCGACGATCAGAACGCCGCAGATACATTAGCCGAGCGCCTCGGTGACTTGCCTCTCGCTATTGCCCAGGCCGGCGCAACCGCACGTCTCCAAGATCTGTCACTGGCCCGGTATCTGAAGCGACTGGAGTTGCGCCGCCGGAAACCCACCATTCGCGCCGTGCCTGGAAGCGACTACACGGACGACATCGCCACGGCACTGTTGATGGCCGTCAAGGACACTATCGAGGGTCTTGAACGCAACACGAAGGAGACAGCTCAACGCCAGTTGGGTGCGCTCGCGCTGCTTGCAGAATCCGGTGTGCCCACGCGGTGGCTTGACCCCACCGTTGAGCAGCTGGATGACGACGAGTCTCCTGACACTCAGCGGGACACGGATGAGGACGCCCATGATGCGCTCACTGAACTCATTCACAGGTCCATCGTCCAGCAGTCCGCAGACGGCTCAACGACAATGCTGCACCGACTCCAGGCACAGGTGCTGCGCGAATCCTGGCGCGAAGAAGAACGTGAACAAGCATGCGAATCAGCTGCCGCGCTGCTCGGTTCTGTAGACATCGATAGATTCCGCGCAGACGATCCGGATGCACGTTTTCAAGAAACACGCAACCTCATCGAACAGATTCGTACCATTAGTGAGCAGGGGCATTCAAAATCTCTCTTCAAATATGAACAGATCGCATTGATTCTTTCCCACACCCTCTCGCACGCACGCGATCTCGGGATTCTCTACGAAGCACTCGCTCTCGAAGAGCCCGTACTGGCAACTCTGAATATGGCACAGCTAGACGAAATAGCCGCTCTCAATTTGAAGGAACAGCTCGCATACACGTACATGTATGCAGAGCAGTTCGACAAAGCGTTCGACCTATACACGCAGGTCATCGATGATCGGACAGCTATTCAAGGCCACAACCACCGTGACGCCCTGAGCTCACGCAACAACCTCGCATACGCCTACTACTGGGAGGGCCACACCGACAAGGCTATTGATCTTTTCGAGCAGGTCCTCGACGACCGCACGCGCATCCTGAGCAGCGACCACGAGGACACGCTAATGACGGGCAGCTACCTTGCCCTCGCATACGCGGACGACGGCCAGCTTGAGCGCGCCATCGCTCTGGGCGAGCAGGTCGTCAAAGACCGTGACCGAGTCCTAAAACCGGACCACAAACACACCCTCGTTACACGTAACAACCTCGCCAACGCATACAAATCCGCCGGCCGCCTCACCGATGCCATCAAGATGTACGAGTACGTGCTAGAAGCACGCATCCGCACCCTAGGCAACACACATCACCACACACGTATCACGCGCAACGATCTCGCACAGACATACGAACAAGCAGGCGATCTTCCCAAAGCCATCAGCATGTACGAGGACCTGCACAACGACCATATACGAATTTATGGGCCCGACCACGAAAAGACAATAGAGGTGCGGGATAGACTCGAAGCAGCCAAGCGCGAGCTAGAGCAGCAGGAGGATGGCTCAGCCGCCGAGTAGCGCGCGCCGCCGAAAGATACGCCTTGGGGCCGGAAGCTTTCGCTTCCGGCCCCAACCGTTTGTGGGCCCTACCGGGCTCGAACCGATGACCTTCTGGGTGTAAACCAGACGCTCTAACCAACTGAGCTAAAGGCCCCACGCACGCGCCAATCTACCAGATCGAGCGCGCACGGTCACTTTCTGACCCGAGCGAAAGGAACACCCAAGAGCGTTCCCCCGCCCAGGCCTCGTCGATAAACCTAGCGACGCGAGCGAGGACGCGCGGTCACGCGCACGCCCGCCCACTCCTCGCCCAGCGCCGTCGACGTCGTCGCATGCAAGCCCGCGATCTTTGCGGCCTCCTCCACGTCGCCCACGCGCACCGAATTAGGACGCCCCGGCTTAGGAATCAGAACCCAAATCAGACCGCCGTCATCCAGGTTCGACATGGCGTCCACCAGGACGTCGGCCAGGTCCTCCTCCTCAGCGTCATCCGCGCGCCACCACACGATCGCGCCGTCTACGACATCGCCATAATCGACGTCGACCAGCGGATGACCGGTCTCCTGTTCAATCGACTCGCGCACCTTCTGATCGACGTCATCATCGACGTAGAACTCCTGCACGATCGCATCGGACGCAAAACCCAGGCTCACTGCCATCACGCAGCACCGCCTCTCGACGAGCTGCTGCTCTGTGTCATATCAACGTTCACTCCTTCATCCTAGGGCATGAAACCAGATCGAATGCAAGGGATAACACCAGGCGAAACACCCATGATGGACAACATCACTCTGACCAGCAGGTTTACGCATAGCGCCAGCGTCCAACATCGGTGAAAGGCACCTCATACACACGTGGATCATCAAACGCTAGAAAAGCCACACCATTAGTGGGACAATGGTCCCGATATGTGCGGTGTCGATCGAAGACACCGCCCACGAACGCTGCACGTCGCAGCTCCGAGTCAAGCGAGAAGGTACACCGTGAGCCAACTCCACGAGTCACGCCCCGTCGTCGTCAACGGGCTGATCCCCCAGGTCCCCGACAACGACCCCCAGGAGACCGCCGAATGGGTTGAGTCCCTGTCCGGGCTCATCAACGAAAAGGGCGGCCCCCGCGCACGCTACATCCTGCTGCACATGCTCAGCGAAGCGCGCCGAAACGGCGTTCAGCTCCCCCAGGAATACACGACCCCCTACGTCAACACCATCCCCGTTGACCAGGAACCGTACTTCCCCGGCGACGAAGCCATGGAGCGCGAATACCGCCGCTGGATCCGCTGGAACGCCGCCGTCCAGGTGACGCGCGCCCAGCGCCCCGGCGTCAAAGTCGGTGGACACATCTCCTCCTACGCCTCCGTCGCCACCCTCTACGAGGTCGGCCTCAACCACTTCTTCCGCGGCAAGGATCACCCCGGCGGCGGCGACCACGTCTTCTTCCAGGGTCATGCCTCCCCCGGCCCCTACGCGCGTGCCTTCCTGGAAGGCCGCCTCTCCGAAGAGGAGATGGACGGATTCCGCCAGCAGGTGTCCACCGCGCACGGCCTGCCCTCATACCCGCACCCGCGCCAGCTCGACCGCTTCTGGGAGTTCCCCACGGTCTCGCTCGGCCTGGGTCCCGCCGAGGCCATCTACCAGGCCTGGTTCGACCGCTACCTGCACATGAACGGGATCAAAGACACCTCCCAGCAGCACACCTGGGCCTTCATCGGCGACGGTGAGATGGACGAGCCCGAGTCCCGCGGCATGCTCCAGCTGGCGGCCCAGCAGCGCCTGGACAACCTGACCTTCGTCATCAACTGCAACCTGCAGCGCCTCGACGGCCCGGTTCGCGGCAATGGCAAGATCATCCAGGAGCTGGAAGCCTTCTTCAAGGGTGCCGGTTGGAACGTCATCAAGGTCATCTGGGGCCGCGGCTGGGACCAGCTGCTCGCCGCCGACAAGGACGACGCCCTCGTCCACGTCATGAACGAAACCCTGGACGGCGACTACCAGACCTTCCGCGCGAACGACGGCGCCTACGTGCGCGAACACTTCTTCGGCCGCGACCCGCGCACCAAGGAAATGGTCAAGAACTGGACCGACGACCAGCTCTGGGAACTCAAGCGCGGCGGCCACGACTACCGCAAGGTCTACGCGGCCTACAAGGCAGCCATGGAGCACACCGGCCAGCCGACAGTCGTCCTCGCCCACACCATTAAGGGCTACGCGCTGGGCACGCACTTCGCGGGACGTAACTCGACGCACCAGATGAAGAAGCTGACGCTCGAGGACGCCAAGCAGCTGCGCGACCGCCTGCAGATCCCGATCACGGACGAAGAACTCGAGCGCGATCCCTACATGCCTCCGTACTACATGCCGCCGGCCGATCACCCGGCCCTGCAGTACATGAAGGAGCGCCGCGAGATCCTCGGCGGCTGGGTGCCCGAGCGTCGCGCCGACCGCCAGCCCAAGCTCCCCGAGCTACCCGCCCGCCCCTTCGAAGCACTGTCCAAGGGTTCCGGCAAGCTCGAGGTCGCCACGACCATGGCCCTCGTGCGTCTGATCAAGGACCTCATGAAGGACAAGCAGGTCGGCAAGTACTTCGTGCCGATCATCCCCGACGAGGCCCGCACCTTCGGTCTGGACGCGATCTTCCCCTCGGCGAAGATCTTCAACACGACCGGCCAGTCCTACACGCCCGTCGACGCGGACATGATGCTGTCCTACCGTGAGTCCGAACAGGGCCGCATCCTGCACACGGGTATCACCGAGGCCGGCTCCGCTGCCGCCTTCCAGGTCGTCGGCACGGCGTACGCCACGCACGACCTGCCGATGGTACCGATCTACATCTTCTACTCGATGTTCGGCTTCCAGCGCACGGGCGACCAGTTCTGGGCGGCCGGCGACCAGCTCACCAAGGGCTTCGTCATCGGCGCGACGGCCGGCCGCACGACGCTCGCGGGCGAGGGCCTGCAGCACATGGACGGGCACTCTCAGGTTTTGGCCGCGACCAACCACGCGTTCGTGTCCTACGACCCGGCCTACGCCTACGAGATCCGCCACATCATGGCGGACGGCCTGCAGCGCATGTACGGTGACGCAGGCGGCCGCGACCCGAACGTCATGTACTACATCACCGTGTACAACGAGCCGATCCACCAGCCGGCTGAGCCGGAGAACGTGGACGTCGAGGGCATCGTCAAGGGCATCTACAACCTCGATGAGCACCAGAACTTCGGCGGCCCCAAGGCTCAGCTGCTCGCCTCCGGCGTCGGCGTACCGTGGGCACGCGAGGCGCGCGAGCTCCTGGCTCGCGACTGGGGCGTGGATGCCGCCGTGTGGTCCGTGACCTCGTGGAACGAGCTGCGCCGCGACGGCCTGGATGCTGAGGAGCACAACTACCTGCACCCGACCGAGCCGCGCCGCACCCCCTACGTGTCGGCCAAGCTCGCGGGTCGCGAGGGTCCGTTCGTGGCCTCCTCCGACTTCGACCGCATGCTGCCCGATCAGATCCGTCAGTGGGTCCCCGGCGACTACCACGTGCTCGGTGCGGACGGCTTTGGTTTCTCCGACACGCGCCGTGCTGCCCGCCGCTGGTACCACATCGACGCCGAGTCGATGGTCGTGCGCACGCTGGCCGCCCTCGCCGACAAGGGTCAGGTTGACCCGTCGGTCGTCCAGCAGGCGATCGACAAGTACGAGCTCTTCAACTGCGCGATCCAGGGCAACGACCACGCTGGCGAAGAGTGAGCGTCGCTAGGCCCGCGTTCTTCCCTCGCGGTGCCCAGCGATCATGAGAACGAGGCCGGGGTTCCCCACGCGGGTTCCCCGGCCTCGTCCCCTCTCCCCCACGTCTTCGATTCACTCAATTCGTGCCACGAAACCAGACCACCCATCGTCACGTTCGTCCCAGCTGCAACAAGTTTTCTCCGGTTGTCATTCCCGCCTGTTGTAGCAAGTACACTGTGCGCATGAACACAGCGATGGCAGCTTTAAGTATTACGACCAACATCGTGACATCGATTGTTACAGTACCGGGATTTGGCTTCACTGCCGACTCAATTGAGGGTGGGCACGACCTCTACCAACGGGCCCGCAGCCTTCTAGATCAAATAGCCGGTAGTTGCGACGCACAGACATGTGACCACCTGACAAACTCGATAAGCGCTGAACTGGACGCAATCGAGGGACAGCTCGTTGAATCGGGCTACGACAGGTCCCACATCGATAGCTTCATCGATCATCTTGAGACATCAGTGAAGCAAACCATCACTCTCCTTGCCGACGACGAGAACGCCCTACGTGAAGCAATACTCAAGCCCGAGGTATTCCGGTACTACGTTCTCGCACAATCAGCCTCAGCACGCCAGAACTACACCCCCGGCGAGCACCACCACCTCGACGCACTCCTGAGTAGCGTCGTGCAGGAGTACCTGACGCTCGCACCAGCGTCACCGGATTTCAAGCACACAGCACTTGAACGCACAATCACCGCACTGACACAGGTCTCCCACCAGCAGACCGCCGAAGACCCGACCCGCATCACGGACGAAGACCACCTAAGTAGACTCACCGAGCGCAGCAACCTTGCGGACACCTATGTGCAGACAGGGCGCCTCGATGAGGCCATCACCTTGTACGAGCAGATCCTCGAAGACTATGCACGTGTTCTGGGTGAGAATCATCCTCAGACGCTCAGCGCATGCAACGATCTCGCCACCTGTTACCAGGAGGCGGGGCGCCTCGATGAGGCTATCACCCTGTTTGAGCAGGTCATCACCGACAGCACCCGCATTTTTGGCGACGATCATCCTAACACCCTGACCTTGCGTAACAACCTTGCAAACTGTCACCTGCAGGCGGGCCGCTTCGTTGAGGCAATCCAACTGTACGAGCAAGCCGCCACAGGCCGCGCGCGCGTTCTGGGTGACAACCACTCCCTCACACTCAGCACACGCAACAGCCTGGCAGACGCATACGAGGCTGCTGGCCGCCGTGTTGAGGCTATCCAACTGTATGAGCAGGTCGCCACAGGCCGCGCGCGCGTCCTGGGCGAAGACCACCCCCTCACACTCAGCACCCGCAATAATCTCGCATACACCTACAATGCGGTGGGCCGTCGCGATGAAGCCATCGCCCTGTACGAACAGGTCGCGACAGACCGCGCGCGCATCCTGGGTGACAACCACCCCCACACACTCAACACGCGCAACAACCTGGCAGACGCATACGAATCAGCTGGCCGCCGCGATGAAGCCATCGCCCTGTACGAACAGGTCGCCATAGGCCTGACCTGTGTCCTGGGTCCCGACCATCCCCGCCCGCTCACCGTACGCCACAGCCTTGCATGCGCATACGCGTCTGCTGAGCGCCATGATGAAGCCATCACCCTATTCGAGCAGGTCATCACAGACCGCGCGCGCATCCTGGGTGACAACCACCCCCACACACTCACCGCACGCAACAACCTCGCAAGCGCATACGCGTCTGCTGAGCGCCACGATGAAGCCATCACCCTGTACGAGCAGGTCGCTCAAGACCAGGCCCGCGCTCTGGGCAAAGACCATCCTCACACGCTCACCACGCTCAACAACATCGCATACACATACCGGTCTGTTGGCCGCCTTCCTGAGTCCATCACCCTGTACGAGCAGGTCATGAAAGACCAGATCCGCGTCCTGGGCGAAGACCACCCGGGCACGTACAACACGCGCCGTGAACTCGCAGACTCATACCGAGAGGCTGGTCACACAGACGAGTCCATCACCCTGTACGAACAGCTCCTCGTCAGCAGCCAGCGCGTCCTGGGTGCCGACCATCCGTTCACCATGGCTATGTGTGAGGAACTCGGGGACGTGCGGCGCGAGCTGAAGCAGCGGGACAACCCTTCCGCCGACTAGCGCGCATAACCGAGTGGGCCGGTAGTGTGTGCTTCCGGCCCACTCGTGCCTCGTGGACATGCTCTCCTTCCACGTCGTACGCCCTGCCCACCCGATACGTCCGGCGCACAATGGAAGCATGCACGTTCCCTACGACACCGAGAAGTTCTATTACGGCTTTCCCGTCTATATCCTGGCCTATCCCGATGAGGAAGTGGGGGTCGGCATCACGACGGGGTCCTCGTCGTATTCGCTTGGCCAGATGGTCATGATCGGCTGCGATTCCACCACGCACGCGGCGCGCTCGATCAAGCGCTCGGGCGTGTGTTCCCTCAATCTTTTCGGGGCCGAGGCCATGGGACTCTTCGAATACGCAGGCACCATCTCTGGTGGAGATAAGCTCAGCGACACCCACGTGGCATCGAGCAACTATAACGGCATCCCCGTGCTCGACGATTCACAGATGAGCCTGGTGTGCCGTGTCCTAGAGGCCACAGATGACGGTACCTACACGCACTTCCGCTGCGAGGTCACGGCCCGGCTGGTTGATTCTGACCTCATCGACGAACGAGGTCGATTCCGATACGAGGAGCTTCGTACCGTCGAATACGTGGGCGATGCACGCCGCCGCATCTATCGGTACTTCTCAGAACAGGTGGAGCGTTTTGGTACATTCGTGCGCGCCTTCAAGGAGTCGCTGCAGTCCTGAGATCACACAAACGACGAGGCCGGGGTCCCCACGTGGGTTCCCCGGCCTCGGTCATATGCGCAGGCTGTGAGCGCAGCGCTCACTCCTCTTCGGTGCCCGCGTACTTCGGGTTGGCGAGGTTTTCGGGCGAGAGGATGCGCTCGACCTCGGACTCGGAGAGGAGTTCCATGTCGTGGATGACCTCGCGCACGGTCTTACCTTCGGCGGCGGCGCGCTTGCCGACGACGTCGCCCAGGTGGTGTCCGATCACGTCGTTGAAGTAGGTGACGATGCCGATGGAGTTTTCCACGTAGCCGCGGCACACTTCCTCGTTCGCTGTGATGCCGGTGATGCAGCGTTCGCGCAGCGTATCGCATGCGTTGACCAGCAGGTTGATGGACTCAATGAGTGCCTGTGCGATCACGGGCTCCATGACGTTGAGCTGTAGCTGTCCCGCTTCGGCCGCCATGGTGACGGTCTGGTCATTGCCAATGACTTTGAAGCACACCTGGTTGACGACCTCGGGGATGACAGGGTTGACCTTTGCGGGCATGATCGAGGAGCCAGCCGCCATCTTCGGCAGGTTGATCTCGTTGAGGCCAGCGCGCGGGCCGGAGGCCAGCAGACGCAGGTCGTTACAGACCTTGGAGAGCTTGACGGCGCTGCGCTTGATAGTGGCGTGCATGGACACGTAGGCACCGGTGTCAGAGGTGGCCTCGAGGAGGTTCGGGGAGCCGACGACGCGCGCGCCCGTAATGCGGCGCAGATGACGCACAACGACCTGCTGGTAGCCGTCCGGCGTATTCAGGCCCGTGCCGATGGCGGTGGCACCCAGGTTCGTCTCCAAGAGCAGCTCGGCGTTGTTGACGAGGCGCTCGTCTTCCTCACGCAGCGTGTGCGCAAACGCGGAGAACTCACTGCCCAGCGACATAGGAACGGCGTCCTGCAGCTGGGTGCGTCCCATCGTCAGAATGCTGCGGAACTCGGCGCCCTTCTCGTCGAAGGCGTCCGCCAGCTCGTCGAGGGCCTTGCGCAAACGATTCACCTTGCGCCACAAGGCGATGCGGAACGCGGTCGGATAGGCGTCGTTCGTCGACTGCGAGCGATTGACGTGATCGTTGGGGTTGATCACGTCGTAGCGCCCCTTCTCCTCCCCCAGGATTTCGAGCGCGAGGTTCGCGATGACCTCGTTCGCGTTCATGTTCACGGATGTGCCCGCGCCGCCCTGGAACTGGTCGACGGGGAACTGGTCCATGCAACGCCCGTTTTCGATGATTTCGTCGCAGGCGGCGATGATTGCCTCGGCCTTGACGGGTTTCATGGCCTTGAGCTGCATGTTCGCCAAGGCGCACGCCTTCTTAACCTGCGCAAACGCACGAATCAGTTCGGGTGCCTCATTGATGGTGCGGCCTGAGATCCGGTAGTTCTCAATGGCTCGCAGTGTGTGGATTCCCCAGTACGCGTCGTCGGGTACTTCGCGCGTGCCGAGCAGATCCTCTTCGGTGCGGGTCAACGTCGTTCCTTCCGTCGGAGTGTACGCCGGAAGTTTCCCGGCGATCCGCCTCCATGGTAGGCACGAAGTCCCACTTTGTCAGGCACTTTACGAATCTCGGGAAGATCGTTGACGCTCCCCTAACTCGGCCTTTCGTCAGTCATGACAAGCGGCCTGCGCAACGGCGTCGAGCAGGTCCCCGAGTGTTTCCCATTCCTCGATCTGCGCGTCGGTGAGCGCCACTTTCGCCTCGCGTTCGACGCGCGCAACGACGGCATACAGGGACACATCGTCCATGTCCAGATCGCCGCGCAGCGTCAGTTCGCCGCGCGCACTAGCAGGGTCAAGCTCTGCCTCGTCGAGAACGGCCGCCATCGCGGCCTCACGCGCGCGGTCCTGGGCGGTCTCGACCGTGCTGTCGGACGAGGCCGGGGCCGCACCGGGTGCCTCGTCGGACGCATCGGGATCGACCAGCTGCGCTAAGCCTGCACGCAGCTGGTCACCGAGCAGGTCGGCGATGGAGCCCATCAGCCGACCCGGTTGTTGAGCCAACGCACGGGCGCGCCTGCGCCGGCGTGGCGGAAGGCTTCAAGCTCG
>ERZ1699235.706-NODE-706-length-12072-cov-2.935203_pt1 | contig 12072 bp, 9 predicted proteins | sample MGYA00581546_ERZ1699235 | MGnify/ENA primary metagenome ERZ1699235 (study PRJEB42319, sample SAMD00040334) | human oral metagenome | material: saliva | host: Homo sapiens | study: EMG produced TPA metagenomics assembly of PRJDB4115 data set (Metgenomic analysis of... | reverse complement strand
AGTAACTGCTGATGAATATCAAAAAGCTCAAGATAAATGGAAGAAAGAAAAAGAAGAATCTAATAAAAAAGCGCAAGAAGATCTTGCAAACCATGTAAAATAAAAGAAGATGGAGTTAGTGATTAACTCCATCTTTTGGTAAATGAAAACCTAGGAAGATGTTTCCTAGGTTTTTATTGATTATTGTTGTCCTTGAGGATTTTGATTTTGTTGAGGGTTTTGATTTGTATTTGTATTTGGAGCAGTTGGATTCTGAGCGGTATTTGGGCTAGTAGTTTCAGCTACTGAAGTTTGATTTTCAGTTGTTGAGCTGGAAGCTGTTGTTGAGGATTGTTGAGTTGTTTGGGGAATCCAGTTGCTACGTGCCCCATTCTTAAAGACATAATCACCGCTTCTATAAAGTCCTTCTGGCATTGTCCAATCACCAGGGTGATCGTCCTCTGCTAGATATTGCATCATAGAACGATAGATGCTAGTGGCAACAGTAAAGCCATCACCAACGATTGGAGTAAGGCGGTTTGAGTAACCGGTCCAGACTGCCATTGAATATTTACGGGTATAACCAACAAACATTTCATCCGGAGCAACAAATTGACTTGTTTTAATGTGGTTTTCAATCTCTTCATCAGTGTAGTTTGATGTACCAGTTTTACCTGCTTGTAGAAGCCATGAAATATAAGCGTCTCGACCTGTACCAGAGTATAATACTGTTTTCATCATTTCTGTCATCATATAGGCGGTTGTTTCTTTCATAGCACGAGTACCTTGATCAGAAAACTCTTTTGAACTACCGTCGCTAAAGACAATTTTATTGATATACATTGGTTTGTGATAGATACCACCGTTAGCAAATGCAGCATAGGCGGCAGCCATTTTTTCACTACTTGCACCGTACTGTTTACCTGATTCAGTCGTATTACTTGAAATTGCGTTTGCATATACCATGGTTGGATAATCAATGCCAAGTCCGTTTAAGAATTTTTTGGCTTTATCGAGTCCAACTCTATCGAGAGTTTCAACTGCTGGTACGTTACGAGATTGTTGGATAGCAGTTTGAAGGGTAATATTACCATAATACCCCCTATCCCAGTTATAAACAGGAATGTTAGTGCCTGGATAGTTGTACGGAACATCCTTCAGCATGTAGGCAGTAGAGTCATAAATGCCATATTCTAATGCAGGGGCATAGTCTGTGATTGGTTTCATGGTAGAACCCCAGTCACGGTTAGTTTCAACAGCTTGGTTAATACCGAAAGATACGTTACTAGCTTGGTGGCGAGAGCCGAGTTGAGCAATAACCTTACCATTTGATACATCAATAATAGTAGAAGCTGCTTGGATTTCATCATCTGGATAGTTTACATATTCATCCGTGTTGTATACATCCCAAAGTCGTTTTTGAACGTCTTGGTCTACGTTAGTGTAGACATCCATTCCAGTAGTTAAAAGGTTGTAGCCTGTCTCTGTTTCAACTTGTTCAATCACTTCTTTGAGGTAATTGTCTAAATATGGAGGGTAGCTGTTGCTTCCTTTGAGACTTTGTAAACCATCAGTGATTGGTGTGTTGATAGCTGTTTCATATTGCTCAGCTGTTAAATAGCCTTGCTTTTGCATCTCTGATAGGACTAGATTACGACGTTCTGTTGCTTCTTCTGGATGAGAATAAGGATCGTATTGGTTAGGTGCCTGTGGCATTCCGGCTAGAAGAGCAAGTTGTGGAATTGATAGGTCTTTTAAATCTTTACCATAGTAACTTTGAGCTGCAGTTTGCATTCCATAGTTACCATTTGACATGTATACTTTATTGATGTAATATGTCAAAATTTCCTGTTTGGTCGCAGTTCTTTCTAACTGAATAGCTAGCCAAGCTTCTTGGGCCTTACGTGCGATTGTTTGGTCTGATGATGATGTTGAAAAGTAAGTTAATTTTATCAACTGTTGCGTCAAGGTTGAACCACCTTGGAGGCCACCTCTACTAGTTAAGTTTCGCAGGAAAGCTCCAGCTATTCGAATGCTATCGATTCCTCTGTGATTAAAGAAGCGATGATCTTCAATTGATACTATTGCATTTACAAGTTCAATAGGAATGTCACTGCTTTGAGCATTAACACGACGCTCTGCTCCTAAGTCAGCAACCAATTCGTTTTTACTGTCGTAAATTTTACTTGAAGTTGTTGCGACAAGTTTGCTTTCAGAAAGTTCTGGTGCTTTAGATACATAGTAGAAGAAGACACTTCCACCAATCAATATTGCAGCAATAAAGGCTGCTAAAAATCCAATTCCTAGATATTTAGCAATGCGCCAGATAAGTTGTTTGTTCATATTGTTTTACCACCTAGTAAATGTTGTTTGACGATATCGAGATAAGGTATTTGAGGGAAGGCTTGTTGTTCAATCACATAACCATGCTCTCGAATATAATCAAGCGGCATTGATTTTTTCCCCATATCCTGTTGATAAAAACGGATAAGGTCAATCGCCGGTAATAAATATGTTTCCTGATAAGAAGAAAAATGGATTAGGACGAAGCAAATCCCCTTTTGTTCAAGAACCTGTTCCATATGCTGTATCTGATGAGAATGAAAGTTCTTCATCGGAAACGCATTTTTTTGTCTGGTTTCTTTTGCTTCGAAATCAATGTAAAATCCTTCATAAACACCCGAGTAGTCAGTAGTTGAAGCTTGTCTAAAATAGGCTTCAACAATTTTAGCGCGACTCCGTTGAGGGTAGTCGACCCGAACAATCTGAACTGGGGTTGGCTTTTTGTGAATGACTGCTATTCCATGTGATAGATAGTAGTCATTGGTAGCATTAATCATCTTTTCAAAGCTCATACCTCGATTTGCGAAATTTTTAGTTTGAGGTAGAGAAGTTTTGCTTGGTTTAGATGAAAGTTTATGTGGATAGTTGACCATAGTCCTCCTTATTGGTACAATAACATCACTCTATTATACCACAAAGGTTTTCAGAAAGGGTGAAAAAATGCATACAGCCTTGGTTTTGGGATACTCAGCTTTTGATTTAGGATTGTTTAATGAAAAGGATATTCGGTTAAAAATCATCAAAAAAGCCATTCGTAGAGATTTGGAAAGATTAGCTGAAGAAGGATTGAAATGGCTAGTGTTTACGGGGACTCTTGGGTTTGAACATTGGGTTTTAGAAGTTGCTAAGGAGATGAAAGATGATTATGGATTTCAACTAGCAACTATTTTTGACTTTGAAACACATGGATCAAATTGGAATGAGGCCAATCAAGTTAAATTGAGTGATTTTAAACAGGTTGATTTTATTAAGTATGCTTACCCTGCTTATGAGCATAAAGGTCAATTGAGAGATTATCAGATTTTTTTGCTCGAAAATACAGATGGTGCCTACCTTTTTTATGACGAAGAAAACGAAACAAAACTGAGATTTTTTTACGAACTGATGAAAAAGAAAGACAACTATATGACAAAAAGATTAACATTTGAGGATTTAAACGAAATAGCCGAAAATTTTTCCGAAAATTGAGGCTTTGACCTTGCTTTTTGTTTGCCTTTTTTTATATAATAATACTAGTAACTGAGAATGGAGAGAGACATGGCAAGTATTATTTTTACAGCAAAGGATATTTTTGAGCAGGATTTCGGAAGAGAAGTACGTGGATACAGTAAAGCAGAGGTAGATGAATTCTTAGATGACGTTATCAAGGACTATGAAACCTATGCAGCGTTGGTTAAATCACTACGTTTGGAAGTCGCAGAATTGAAAGAGCAATTGGCGAACAAACCTCAGGCGGCACCTGTATCTGTAACGTCTGAACCTGCTGAGCTTGGAAGTACGACTTCTATGACTAATTTTGATATCCTGAAACGCTTGAATCGTCTTGAAAAAGAAGTATTTGGCAAACAAATCGTAGAAAATTCTGATTTCTAAGAATCATACAGTTGTGCAATTTTTGGATAATCGCGTGGAGAGTTTATCTTTTCATGAGGAAAGTCCATGCTAGCACAGGCTGTGATGCCTGTAGTGTTTGTGCTAGGCGAAACCATAAGCCTAGGGACGAGAAATCGTTACGGCGAGTGAATAGACTAAGTTTTCGGATATGTTTTAGTAGCTCTGAAAGTGCCACAGTGACGAAGTCTCTCTGGAAACAGAGAGAGTGGAACGCGGTAAACCCCTCAAGCTAGCAACCCAAATTTTGGTCGGGGCATGGAGTGCGCGGAAACGAACGTAGTACTCTGACTGCTAGCAGCTTCTAGCTGTTAGTGGTAGACAGATGATTATCGAAAGAAGTGGTCCTAGTCGCTTCTGGAACAAAACATGGCTTATAGAAAATTGCATATAGGTTGGGGCTGAGAAATTTTCTCAACCTCATTTTTTAAAGGTGAACAAGAGAAAGGTCTTTAAAGACTGACATGAAACAAACATTTAATTTAATCGCGACTGCTGCAGCAGGCTTAGAGGCTGTTGTAGGTCGTGAAGTGCGTGCACTTGGCTATGATTGTCAAGTTGAGAATGGTCGCGTTCGCTTTGAAGGAGATGTAAAGGCAATTATTGAAACTAATTTGTGGCTACGAGCTGCAGATAGGATTAAGATTGTTGTTGGGACTTTTCCCGCAAAAACATTTGAAGAACTTTTTCAAGGAGTTTTTGCCTTAGATTGGGAAAACTATTTACCACTTGGAGCGCGTTTTCCAATTTCAAAGGCTAAGTGTGTCAAATCAAAACTTCATAATGAACCTAGTGTTCAAGCTATTTCTAAAAAGGCAGTTGTCAAGAAATTGCAGAAACATTATGCTCGACCAGAAGGCGTTCCCTTGATGGAAAATGGTCCAGAGTTTAAAATAGAGGTTTCAATTCTTAAAGATGTTGCGACTATCATGATTGACACAAGTGGTTCTAGTCTTTTCAAACGAGGTTATCGTACTGAAAAAGGTGGTGCTCCTATTAAAGAGAACATGGCAGCAGCAATTCTGCAATTATCAAACTGGTATCCAGATAAACCTTTGATTGATCCAACCTGTGGTTCAGGAACCTTCTGTATTGAGGCAGCTATGATTGCTCGTAATATGGCGCCAGGCTTACGCCGTTCCTTTGCTTTCGAAGAATGGAATTGGGTTAGTGATCGTTTGATTCAGGAGATTCGTACGGAAGCTAGCAAGAAGATTAATCGTGAGATTGAGCTAGACATCATGGGCTGTGATATCGATGGCCGCATGGTGGAAATTGCTAAGGCAAATGCTCAGGCTGCGGGAGTTTCTAAGGATATCCACTTTAAGCAGATGCGTGTGCAGGACTTGCGAACAGATAAGATTAATGGAGTTATTATTTCGAATCCACCATATGGGGAACGCTTATCAGATGATGCCGGAGTAACCAAGCTCTATGCTGAGATGGGAGAAGTATTTGCTCCACTAAAAACTTGGAGTAAATTTATCCTGACTAGTGATGAAGCTTTTGAAAGTAAATATGGTAGTCAGGCAGATAAAAAACGGAAACTCTATAACGGTACTTTGAAAGTTGATTTATATCAATATTTTGGTCAACGAGTGAAAAGACAAGATGTCAAATTAGAAAGGAATGCAAATGAGTAAGAAAAGACGCAATCGCCATCACAAGGGTGAGCAAGAATCTAAGTTTGAATTTGAAGAGGCTAAAGATTTAACGGTTGGTCAGGCTATTCGTAAGAACGAAGAGGTTGAAGCAGGTGTGACTCCAGATGATACCATCTTAGATAAATATATCAAGCAACACCGTGAAGAAATCGAAGCAGACAAATTTGAAAATTTACAAACGAAAAAAGAGGAGTCTACTCAAAGCTTGGATGATATGATCCAAGAAGTGAGAGAAACTACTGAACAAGAAAATGTGTTAAGTCCGGAAGAGGAAGCAATTGCTCTTGCAGTAGCCACAGAGACAACTGAAATCGTTGCCCAAGAAGCCGAAGAAGAGGAAACGAGAGTTCTCGAGCAACCTTTTAAGGATGAATTGGAAGCTGTTGAAAAGGCTCAAGTCGATTCTTCTCAAGTGTCAGTAGTTGATGAGGAAAATGAAGAACAACTTCAACCCTTGTCTCGTTCTGCTCAAGCAGATGATGAACCACAAAATAAAAAGAAATGGGCAATTTTGTCAGCCATTATTTTGCTATTCCTCTTGATTTTTGGAGGTGGCTATTACGTTTATCGTCAGATTACGCGTTCTTCTCAAGAGCTTCAAACGAAGGCGGCGGATTCAGGTTTGGTAAGCAATCAGTCAGTCTATGAACAATTTAATACGCTCTACGACACGTTTTATACTGATGAAAACAAAACAGCTCTTAAAAATAGCCAGTTTAGTCAACTGAATCAATTGAAGGAACTTCTAGATAAACTTGAAGGAGCGAGAGAACATACTCTAGCCAAATCAAAATATGATAGCTTAGAAACACAGATAAAAGCAATTCAAGAAGTTAATTCTCAATTTGAAACTCCAGCTATTACAGATGGTGTCTTGGATACAAATGCAAAAATCAAAGCGGATGCTAAATTTACAGATATCAAGACTGGTAATACAGAAATTGACAAACTTCTAGATAAAGCAATCAGTCTTGGTAAGAGTCAATTAGCAAGTACAACAACAAGTACAGCTTCAACGACTGCTGCTAGCCAAGAAGCTTCAAGTCCAACTACAGAAAGTAGTCCATCTACTTCAACAAACGAGACTGCGTCATCTACTAATGGTGGATTGTCGAGCGAAGGTGTTAATTTGCAAAGAAGTGTTAGCCGAGTGCCGTATAATCAATCCGTAGTTAATGATACTAGTAATCCTGCCTGGACTTTTGCAGATGGTGTCCTTGAACGAATACTTGAGACATCCCGTGCACGTGGATATATCACTGGAAACCAATATATCTTGGAACCTGTAAATATTGTTAATGGCAATGGTTATTACAACCTTTATAAACCAGATGGAACTTATCTCTTCACTCTAAACTGTAAGACAGGATACTTTGTTGGGAATGGTTCTGGCCATGCGGATGATTTAGACTACTAGTCAAATTGTTATAAAATTCTTTCTTTTCACAGATAAACGTGATAAAATAAAACATATTAAATAAGAGGAGTGTCACATGACAAAAGCAAACTTTGGTGTTGTTGGTATGGCCGTAATGGGTCGTAACCTTGCCCTTAATATTGAATCTCGTGGATACACAGTTGCTATCTATAACCGTAGTAAAGAAAAAACAGAAGATGTTGTTGCTTGCCATCCTGAAAAGAACTTTGTGCCAAGCTATGATATCGAAAGCTTCGTAAACTCAATCGAAAAACCACGTCGTATCATGCTCATGGTTCAAGCAGGACCTGGTACAGACGCAACCATCCAAGCCCTTCTTCCACACTTGGATAAAGGCGATATCTTGATTGACGGAGGAAATACTTTCTACAAAGATACTATCCGTCGTAACGAAGAATTGGCGAACTCTGGTATCAACTTCATCGGTACAGGTGTTTCTGGTGGTGAAAAAGGTGCCCTTGAAGGTCCTTCTATCATGCCTGGTGGACAAAAAGAAGCTTATGAATTGGTAGCAGATGTTCTTGAAGAAATCTCTGCAAAAGCACCAGAAGATGGAAAACCATGTGTGACTTACATCGGTCCTGATGGAGCTGGTCACTACGTGAAAATGGTCCACAACGGTATCGAGTATGGTGATATGCAATTGATCGCAGAAAGCTATGACTTGATGCAACACTTGCTTGGCCTTTCTGCAGAAGACATGGCTGAAATCTTCACTGAATGGAACAAGGGTGAATTGGACAGCTACTTGATCGAAATCACTGCGGATATCCTTGGACGCAAAGACGACGAAGGTCAAGATGGACCAATCGTAGACTACATCTTGGATGCTGCAGGAAACAAGGGAACTGGTAAATGGACTAGCCAATCAGCTCTTGACCTTGGTGTGCCATTGTCACTCATTACTGAGTCAGTATTTGCCCGTTACATCTCTACATATAAAGAAGAACGTGTACACGCTAGCAAGGTTCTTCCAAAACCAGCTGCTTTCAAATTTGAAGGAGACAAGGCTGAGTTGATTGAAAAGATCCGTCAAGCCCTTTACTTCTCAAAAATCATTTCTTACGCACAAGGTTTTGCGCAATTGCGTGTAGCTTCTAAAGAAAATAACTGGAACTTGCCATTTGCAGATATCGCATCTATCTGGCGCGATGGATGTATCATCCGTTCTCGTTTCTTGCAAAAGATTACAGATGCTTACAACCGTGATGCAGATCTTGCTAACCTTCTTTTGGATGAGTACTTCTTGGATGTAACTGCTAAGTACCAACAATCAGTTCGTGATATCGTAGCTCTTGCTGTTCAAGCAGGTGTACCAGTACCAACCTTCTCAGCAGCCATCACTTACTTTGATAGCTACCGTTCAGCTGACCTTCCAGCAAACTTGATCCAAGCACAACGTGATTACTTTGGTGCCCACACATACCAACGTAAAGACAAAGAAGGAACATTCCACTACTCTTGGTATGACGAAAAATAAGTAGGTCAGCCATGGGGAAACGGATTTTATTACTTGAGAAAGAAAGAAATCTAGCTCATTTTTTAAGTCTGGAACTCCAAAAAGAGCAATACCGAGTTGATCAGGTAGAAGAGGGTCAAAAAGCCCTCTCCATGGCTCTTCAGACTGACTATGACTTGATTTTACTGAATGCTCATCTAGGGGATATGACAGCCCAGGGTTTTGCAGAACAGTTGAGTCGGACTAAGCCAGCTTCGGTTATTATAGTCTTGGATCATCGAGAAGAATTGCAAGACCAACTTGAAACAATCCAGCGTTTCGCTGTTTCATATATCTACAAGCCAGTCATTATTGATGATTTGGTGGCTCGTATTGCAGCAATTTTCCGAGGTCGGGATTTTATCGACCAACACTGTAGTCAAATGAAGGTTCCGACATCCTATCGCAATCTGCGTATGGACGTAGAACATCATACAGTCTATCGTGGTGAGGAAATGATTGCCCTCACACGTCGTGAATATGACCTTTTGGCTACCCTTATGGGAAGCAAGAAAGTTTTAACTCGAGAGCAGTTGCTGGAAAGTGTTTGGAAGTATGAAAGTGCGACCGAAACCAATATCGTGGATGTTTATATCCGTTATCTACGTAGCAAACTTGACGTAAAAGGTCAAAAGAGCTATATCAAAACTGTGCGTGGTGTTGGTTACACCATGCAAGAATAGAAAAGCAGTTGCAGTTATGTAACTGCTTTTTTTGAATTTATTATATATTGACATATAGTCTTGCCTTTGCTACAATCATTTTGGAGGAAACAAGAATGAAATTTTTGAAAAAAATGATGCAAGTCGGACTAGCAGTCTTCTTTAGTCTGTTAGCAACAAATACAGTATTTGCGGATGATGCTGATTCAGAAGGTTGGCAATTTGTCCAAGAAAATGGTAGAACCTACTATAAGAAGGGGGACCTCAAAGAAACCTACTGGCGAGTGATTGATGGGAAGTACTATTATTTTGATCCTTTATCTGGAGAGATGGTTGTCGGCTGGCAATATATACCTGCTCCACACGAAGGGGTTACGATTGGTTCTTCTATAAGGCAAGATGTTGCTTTTAGACCAGATTGGTTTTACTTTGGTCAAGATGGGGTACTACAAGAATTTGTTGGTAAGCAAGTTTTAGAAGCAAAAACTGCTACAAATACCAACAAACATCATGGGGAACAATATGATAGTCCAGCAGAGAAACGAGTCTATTATTTTAAAGACCAACGAAGTTATCACACTTTAAAGACTGGTTGGGTTCGTGATGAGGGACACTGGTATTATTTACAGGAGGATGGTAGCTTCGATGCTCGTATCGACAGTTTAACGGTTGGGGAGCTAGTGCGTGGCTGGACCAATGATAACTCAACTTGGTACTATCTAGATCCAACAACCGCTGCATTGCAAACTGGTTGGCAATACCTTGGTAACAAGTGGTACTATCTTCGTTCATCAGGAGCTATGGCAACTGGCTGGTACCAAGAAGGTTCCACTTGGTATTATCTTGATGCTGAAAATGGGGATATGAAGACAGGTTGGGCTTCTATCAATGGCTATTGGTACTACCTCCGTTCATCAGGAGCTATGGCGACAGGTTGGCTTCAAGATGGCTCAACTTGGTACTATCTCAATGCAAGCAATGGCGATATGAAGACAGGCTGGTTCCAAGTTAATGGGAAATGGTACTATGCCTATAGTTCAGGTGCCTTAGCTGTAAATACAAAAGTAGATGGCTACTACGTCAACTATAATGGTGAATGGGTACAGTAATGAAAACAAGCGATTGTGAAGGAAACAATCGCTTTTTTTGTGAAAATATAATAAAATAGAAAGGAATAAAGTTCTAAAATTTTATCTAGAAAAAGACGGTTTTCGTCTGATAGAAGGATTAAATGACAAAAGAAGTTGGTGTCGGTCAGGCACATAGTAAAATTATTTTAATAGGAGAGCATGCAGTGGTTTATGGCTACCCAGCCATCTCTTTGCCTCTTTTAGAGGTTGAAGTGACTTGTCGAGTGGTACCAGCGGCGACACCATGGCGTCTGTTTGAAGAGGACACCTTGTCTATGGCTGTTTATGCGTCTCTCGAGTATTTAAATATCAAAGATGCTTGCATCCGTTGTCAAATCGACTCGGCTATTCCTGAAAAACGGGGGATGGGTTCTTCAGCAGCCATAAGTATTGCAGCCATTCGTGCAGTATTTGATTATTACCAAGCAGAACTTCCGCATGATGTTTTAGAGATTTTGGTCAATCGGGCGGAGATGATTGCCCATATGAATCCTAGTGGTTTAGATGCTAAGACTTGTCTTAGTGACCAGCCTATACGCTTTATCAAGAATGTTGGTTTTGAAGAACTAGCTATGGACTTGTCGGCTTATCTGGTCATTGCAGATACAGGAGTCTATGGACATACTCGTGAAGCTATCCAAGTCGTAGAGAACAAAGGTAAGGAAGCTCTGCCTTTCTTGCATGCATTAGGAGAATTAACCCAAGAAGCAGAAAAAGCTATTCAAACAAAAGATGCCGTGAAGCTGGGAGAAATTCTAACCAAAGCTCATGGAAATCTAAAAGAAATAGGAGTTAGTAGCCTTGAGGCTGATGCCTTGGTTGAAACTGCTCTTGACCATGGTGCTCTAGGCGCTAAGATGAGTGGTGGTGGTCTAGGTGGATGTATCATTGCTTTGGCGGCTGACGATCGCCAAGCTCAAGATTTAGCAGAAAGATTAGAAGAGAAAGGAGCTGTTCAGACATGGATCGAAAGCCTGTAACAGTACGTTCCTATGCCAATATTGCTATTATTAAATATTGGGGAAAGAAAGCAGAAAAAGAGATGGTTCCTGCGACTAGCAGTATCTCTCTGACTTTAGAAAATATGTATACGGAGACGACACTTTCTCCTTTACCAGCAGATACAACCTCTGATGCCTTTTACATCAATGGTCAGTTGCAAAACGAAGCTGAGCATGCCAAGATGAGTAAAATCATTGACCGCTACCGTCCTGAAGGAGCAGGGTTTGTTCGTATCGATACTAAGAACAATATGCCAACAGCAGCAGGCCTTTCTTCAAGTTCCAGTGGTTTATCTGCCTTGGTCAAAGCTTGTAACGCATATTTCCAACTTGGGCTGAATCGCAGAGAATTGGCCTTGGAAGCTAAGTTTGCATCGGGTTCTTCATCTCGTAGTTTTTATGGCCCCTTGGCAGCCTGGGACAAGGATAGTGGAGAGATTTATCCTGTTGAAACCGACTTGAAACTAGCTATGATTATGTTGGTCTTGGAAGACCAGAAAAAACCAATTTCCAGTCGAGATGGGATGAAGCTCTGTGTCGAAACTTCTACGACTTTTGATGAGTGGATTCGTCAATCTGAACAAGATTACAAGGATATGTTAGTCTACCTCAAGGAAAATGACTTTAAGAAAGTTGGAGAATTGAAAGAGAAGAACGCGTCGGCTATGCATGCTACGACCAAGACTGCAAATCCACCTTTCTCTTATCTGACAGATGCAAGTTATGAGGCTATGGATTTCGTTCGT
>ERZ1699235.705-NODE-705-length-12085-cov-4.308747_pt1 | contig 12085 bp, 9 predicted proteins | sample MGYA00581546_ERZ1699235 | MGnify/ENA primary metagenome ERZ1699235 (study PRJEB42319, sample SAMD00040334) | human oral metagenome | material: saliva | host: Homo sapiens | study: EMG produced TPA metagenomics assembly of PRJDB4115 data set (Metgenomic analysis of... | reverse complement strand
GGCTTATTCCAACCGTCTACAAACTTACAACGTCACTTCAATCGTATCGTTGTTGTTTCTGACTGTGCACATGCAATTGGAACAACTCGTGACGGAGTTTCTGTTGCAAAAATCGCAGACTTTGCATCATTCTCATTCCATGCCGTTAAGAATTTAACAACTGCAGAAGGTGGATGTATTACATGGAATCCAGCAAACGAATTGGATTCTGAAGCAATGTATAAAGAGTTCCAAGTGTACTCATTACACGGACAAACAAAAGACGCTTTAGCAAAAATCAAACCGGGTTCTTGGGAATACGATATTGTCATTCCTGGGTTCAAATGCAATATGCCAGATATTATGGCTGCAATCGGTTTAGCGCAATTAGAACGTTACCCACAATTATTGGAACGTAGAAAAGAAATTGTACGTCGCCTTGATAAAGGATTATCTGTGGATAAACGTATCCAAGTTTTACCTCACGAAGGTAAAGATTATGAATCTTCACGTCACTTATATATCACTCGTGTTCAAGGCGCAAGCTATGATCAACGTGGAGAAATCATTACAAAAATGGCGGAACGTGGCGTTTCATGTAACGTTCACTACAAACCACTTCCGTTATTAACGGCTTACCAAAATATGGGATTCCGTATGGAAGATTATCCAAATGCTTACCGCTTCTTTGAAAATGAAGTAACTTTACCATTGCATGGATTACTTAGCGATGAAGATGTGGATTACATTGTTCAAAATTATTTAGAAGTGATTCAAGAAGTACTTGGATAGTCAGGAGAGGATATTTAAATGAATAATCGATTAAAAATTTTATTATTATTCATCGTTGACTCGCTACTTGTTGTTGGATCAGTATTTTTAGGATTTCGATTAGTAACAGAAGGATTAATTCGTAATATTCACGGATTAACGATTACAGCGATTTTATCGTTAGTAGCCTATTATGTGTTCTCATATTTCTTCAATCTTTATTGGAGAGATTGGGAATACGCTAGTGTGTACGAAGTAATTACTGTCGTAAAATGTGTGTCAGCAACCGTCATCGTTTCAACGATTTCAGGGCTAGCGTTCTTCGATACAAAAGTAACTTGGCAATTCCTAATTGTCTGCTGGTTATTACTTGTAATTTCGATTGGTGGAGTACGTTTATCAATGCGTGTCTTCCGTGAATTCTTTGCGGATAGTAGCGTCATGGACAATGCAAAACCAACATTAATCGTTGGGGCTGGTGCTGCCGGAACATTATTAGTTCGTCAAATGTTAATGCACCCAGCAATGCGTATGGATCCAATTGCCTTTGTCGACGATGATCCAGAAAAACTACGTAAAGATATTTATGGAGTTCGTATTTTAGGAGCTATCAAAGATATCGAACGCATTGTAGATACAATGGGAATTACGAAAGTCGTTATTGCGATGCCATCACTTCCAATCAAGAAATTAAATGAAGTGTACGATGTTGCTCGTAAGACGGGTGCTGAATGTGTAATCTTACCAAATATTGACGATGTCATGAGCGGGAACTTACACGTACAACAACTAAGAAATGTTGAAATTGAAGACTTATTAGGTCGTGATCCAGTTCATTTGGATCAAACGATGATTGAAAAACAACTTCGTGGCAAGAAGATTCTTGTAACGGGTGCAGGTGGTTCAATCGGTTCAGAAATTTGCCGTCAAGTGGCTAAATTCAAACCAAAAGAAATCGTTATTTTAGGGCATGGTGAAAATAGTATTTATCAACTGAATATGGAATTAGTTGGTAAATATTCTCAACACTTCACGATTACACCGGTGATTGCCGATGTGCAAGACCGCAAACGTATCTTTGAAGTAATGGATAAATATAAACCAGATGTAGTTTATCATGCTGCAGCGCATAAACACGTACCATTGATGGAATTAAACCCTCGTGAAGCGGTAAAAAACAATATTCTTGGTACAAGAAATGTTGCTGAAGCAGCAAGCCATGCACGTGTTAAAGCGTTCGTAATGGTATCAACAGATAAAGCTGTTAACCCACCAAATATTATGGGAGCTACAAAACGTCTTTGCGAAATGATTGTGCAAGACATGGCGACACGTAGCGAGTATACAAAATTCGTTGCGGTTCGTTTCGGGAATGTATTAGGGTCACGTGGTTCAGTCATTCCGCTCTTCAAGAAGCAAATTGCTGAAGGGGGACCAATTACAGTGACTCACCCGGATATCGTACGTTACTTTATGACAATTCCGGAAGCTGCTCAATTAGTTATTCAAGCTGGAGCACTTGCACGAGGCGGGGAAATCTTCGTACTCGATATGGGACAACCAGTGAAGATTGTGGACTTAGCGAAGAACTTAATTCGTCTTTCAGGATATGATGAAGGCGATATTGAGATTAAATTCACAGGGTTACGCCCTGGAGAAAAGATGTATGAGGAGTTACTGAACGAAGGAGAAGTAAATCCAAAACAAGTCTTTCCTAAGATTCATATTGGAATTGCGGACAATTCTAAGATTAATCGCGTGTATAATTTCATTGAAAACTTCGAGAGCTATACAGATCAACAATTACATGATGAATTGATTGATATTGCGAATAAAAAGAAATAGATTAATGGGTCGATGATTTCATCGACCTTTTTTTGATGATATTTCTGTTTTTATAAAAAGAACTATTTTATAATGAACTGAGAATAAAAAATAGGAGATTATTTATGAAAGTCAGTATTATAATTACCGCAAGAAATGAAGAAAAATACTTACCAATGCTATTTGAAGATATTCTAAACCAAACATTCCCACTTCAAAATATTGAAGTGGTGTTGATGGATTCAAACTCAACAGATAACACTAGGTTGGTGATGGAAGAATTTAAAAAAAATAACGAAACCTTGAGTGTTCAAATCGTTACAAACGAGCGCCAAATCCAGGCTGCAGGATTTAACGAAGGGGTTAAACATGCAACTGGGGATGTTGTTTTAAAAATCGATGCCCATTCTCGAATTCCAGCAGACTTTGTTCAAAAAAATGTAGATGAAATCTTAGCGGGGGCTTATGTTTGTGGAGGCAATAGACCGACTGTTGTGGACTCAGCTGATGATTTTCCAAAGACTCTACATATCGTAGAAGAGTCAGCTCTTGGAAGCAGTATTGCGAATTATAGGAAATCAGATGTGAAAAGAAAAGTGAACTCTATTTTCCATGGGATGTATCGAAAAGAAGTTTTTGACAAAGTAGGACTAGCTGATGAAAGATTGTTGCGTACTGAGGATAACGAGTTTCATTACAGAGTGCGCAAAGCGGGATATGATATTATTTTTAATCCTGAAATTGAATCATACCAATATATTCGTCCAACTTTTACGAAGATGATTCAACAAAAATTTGCAAACGGATATTGGATTGGATTGACTTCACATGTTTGCCGTGATTGCTTATCTTTATTCCACTTTGGCCCAGGTGTATTTGTAGCGACTTTACTTGTATTAATGATGCTCACGCTAGTCAGTTTTGTACCACTTTTAACTGTAGTATTCCTATATTTGTTAGCGGTGCTGGGGTTGTCTATTTTTGAAATTTCTAAGCAAAAATTCAACCCAACATTACTACTAATCCCATTCATTATGATTGCGATTCACTTCGCCTATGGTGTTGGAACAATTAAGGGATGGATCTTTGGTTTTGAATTTAAAAAAGAATATTTTGATGAAGAAGAAAAATCTTAAAATTACTATAAATACTCATGAATTCAAGGAAATCTATGATATAATAAACTGATTGTATAGTTATTGGAGTGGAATGAATGAGAGTAAATGAAGAAAAATTATCAAATAGAAGAAAACAAAGAAACAATAAAAAAATAAGAAAAGTTATTTTAACGGTCTTGCTGGCATTGGGCGCTGTGATTATTGCAGGTGCAGCTTATGCATGGAGTCGAATTTCTCAAGCGGAAGATGCAATCCATCAAAAAGTAGAGACCGTCCAATTACGTGAGAAAGAATTAACAGACGATAGCAGCTTTTCGGTTCTTCTATTAGGGATTGATAATGGAGCTTATGGTCGTGATACGGAAGTAGGGCGTTCAGATACGATGCTTCTTGTGACTGTAAATCCAAAACAAAAGAAAACAACGATGATTAGTATTCCTCGTGATTCTTATACTGAAATTATCGGTTATGGTACTTTTGATAAAATCAACCATGCATATGCCTTTGGTAAAGAACAATTTTCAATTAATAGTGTACAAAATATGCTTAACGTCCCAATTGACTACTATGTAACAGTAGATATGGGTGGATTGATGGGCCTTGTTGATGCAGTGGGTGGATTAGAGATTACCCCAGCGTTAACATTTACGTATGAGGATGAGTCCTTTACTGAAGGTGTTACACGCCATGTAGACGGGGAGGCAGCTCTGCGATATGCACGTATGCGTTATGATGACCCTGAAGGAGATACTGGGCGTCAAAAACGTCAACAATATGTCATTCAAAAATTAGTCGAAAAATTATTGAGCCTAGGTTCAGTAACTAAATACGAAGAAATTCTTAAGACATTAGAGAATTCGGTAAAAACAAACTTTACAGTAGAAAAATTATTCCAAATCGCACAAACGCATAAAGAAGCTCTCCAACATTTTGAGTCAGATACGATTAATGGGGATGGAGCGATGATTAATGGCGTTTATTATTTTGTCATTCCAGAAGCTGAGAAGATTCGCGTTTCGAATGTCATCAGAAAGTCACTTGATTTAGAAGAAATTACTGAATTAAAACATATTGAAACGAAAGAAACACAGTCATCAGTGAATATCGAGCAAAATGCTCCTCAAAATAATTCAAATGTACAAGAACAAGGTGATACTTACGTAGAACCAAATGTAACGCCAAATTATAACAATTACAATAACAACAGTAATGATGATGATGATGATGACTATGTTGCACCGACAAATCCATCTAATAATGGTGGTGGAAGTAGTGCTGTAACACCAACAGCACCAGCAACACAGATGCCACAAGCGACGGCTGCTCCAGAGCAACCACAGCCTGTACAACCAACGCAATCAGCTCCTGCAACGCAAGAGCCTGTTGCACCAACACAGCCTACACAAAAACAAAACCCTTAAAAGTATTGGAGTGTAAATATGAACGAATCAAATGAATGGACCCGAAAAGGGAGACGTCAAGAAAAGAAAAAGAAACGTGGACGTATTGGTTTTATTTTAATCCTTTTACTCGCGATTATTGCAGTAGCGGGAACTTACTATGCAAGCCGAATTAACCATACGATTAACACAATCACTCAAGATGTTGGAAACCGTACGGAACAAGAAGCAAACGAGATTATTAAAAACGCAAAACCAATTAACATTCTATTATTGGGGATTGATAATGGAGCATATGGACGTGAAGAAGAAGACGGCCGCTCAGATACAATGTTATTGTTGACAGTTAATCCATCAACAAAAAAATCTCAACTACTCAGCTTACCTCGTGATACTTATACAGAAATCGTAGGAACAGGTAGCTATGATAAACTGAACCACGCCTTTGCTTATGGAAAGGCTCCAATGGTTATTAATTCAGTTGAGAAGATGTTAGATACAACGATTGACTTCTATGTGCAAATTAACATGGGAGGCTTAATGGAATTCGTGGATGCTGTGGGTGGAATTGAAGTGACAAGCCCGCTAACTTTTACTTATGAAGGACGTTCTTTCGTTGAAGGAAAAACAGAACTGCTTGATGGTGAAAGTGCCTTACGTTTTGCACGTATGCGTTACGACGATCCAGAAGGAGATACAGGTCGTCAAAAACGTCAACGTATAGTTATCGAGGAACTTGTTAAAAAATTGATGACTTTTAATTCTGTTACAAACTTCGAGCAATTAATGAATGCGGTAAGTAAGAACGTGAAAACAGACTTGCCAATTGGACAAGTGATGGCCCTTAAAAACACTTATGGTCCTGCTATCACAGGAAATAATTTAACACAAACCTTTATCGAAGAAAGACAGTTGTTACTAACAAACAATGCAGGCGAGCAAATCTATTACTCATATGCAACGGATGAGGTGTTGCTTGGAGTAAGCAATTCAATCCGTAAGTTAATGGGACAACCAACTGTTCAAACTTATCCATTACTACAACAAAGAGAAGATTTATATTATTTAACAACTCCGTAATAGGAAAATAAGAGGTGTATAAAATGATTTATGCTGGGATTTTAGCCGGTGGAACCGGAACTCGTATGGGAATCCAAGAAATGCCAAAACAATTTCTACCATTAGGAAACAAACCAATTATTATTCACACAGTCGAAAAATTCTTGTTTGTTCCAGATGTAGATGTTGTCTATGTAGCGGTTCATCCAAACTGGGTAAGCTACTTCAATGATTTATTAGATAAACATATTTTGACGAATAAGGACAAAATCCGTGTCGTTAGCGGTGGTGGAAATCGTAATGATAGCATCTTAAGTATTATTGCGGACATCAAAAATAGTGGATCATTTTCACCTGAAGATGTATTGATTACACATGATGCAGTTCGTCCGTTTGTTTCATATCGCATGATTGTTGACAATATTGAAGCGATGAAACACTATGATGTAGCGGATACTGTAGTGATGGCCAATGATACAATTGTTGAATCTGTAGATGGAAAAGTGATTTCTTCCATTCCAAACAGAACACATATGTATCAAGGACAAACACCTCAAACATTTAAAATTCAAGCCTTTACTGACTTGTATGATAGCCTTACAGATGATGTCAAAGAAATCTTGACCGATGCTTGTAAAGTATTCGTGGTCAATGATGTCAAAGTAGCTCTTGTCGAGGGCGAATACTCAAACATTAAAATCACAACAGTAACAGATTTGAAAATTGCGCAAGCGATGTTAGGAGAGATTTAAAATGATTAATCGAGTGTATCAACTCATTCGTCCATCGTTTTTCTCAATTAAATATGAAGATGTGTCTTTCTATGAAGAAGATACTGTGGTGGTACGACCAAACTATTTAGCTTTGTGTCATGCCGACCAACGTTACTTCCAAGGAACACGTCCTGCTAAAATTTTGCAGAAGAAATTACCAATGGCATTGATTCATGAATGTTGTGGAATCGTCGTTGCGGACCCAACAGGAACGTATAAGCCAGGAGACCATGTGGTGATGATTCCAAACCAACCACCACGTGATTTTGACCAGGAGACAGAGTTCTATGAGAACTATGTGAATGGAACATACTTCCGTTCAAGTGGCCACGATGGATTCATGCGCGAATTCGTGACAATTCCAATCGACCGTGTTGTGAAATACGAAGATGTGCCAGATAAAGTCGCTGCTATTTCTGAATTCGTTTCAGTTGGGGTTCACGGATTACGTCGTTTTGACAAAGTGGCTCATAGCCGTCGTAATCGTATCGTGGTTTGGGGTTCAGGAAGTTTAGCATACGTTGTAGCAACAATTGCCAAAGCGAAATTCCCAGAGTCAACGATTATTATTGTAGGTAAAGATCCTGAAAAATTACGTCTATTCTCATTCGTAGATGAAGTATATGATGTGAGCAATCTTCCTGAAGACTTTACATTCGATCATGCGATTGAATGCGTGGGCGGAAGCGGAACTCAAGATGCATACCGTGAGATTATCCGTCATATTCAACCTCAAGGTACGGTTGTTATGATGGGGGTTAGCGAGTTCGAAGTACCATTAAACACACGTGACATTCTTGAAAAAGGATTGACTTGGGTTGGAAGCTCTCGGTCAGGTCGCAAGGACTTTGAGGAGGCAGTTCAATTCATGGCAGATCCAAAAGTACATGCACGTTTGAACTTAATTATTTTTGAATCAAATCCAATCCAAGAGATGAAAGATATTTATCATTTCTTCGAGGAAGACAAATTAACGCCATTTAAAACAGTGGCTAAATGGGATATTTAGAAAGTGAGGAAAACATGGAACCATTACAAGAGAAATGTTTAGAAATGGCTGAATACTTTGTGTCATTTTGTAAGCAACATGAATTATTATGTTATTTATGCGGTGGTGGGGCCATTGGAGCACTTCGCCATAAAGGCTTTATCCCTTGGGATGATGATTTAGATTTCTTTATGCCACGAAAAGATTATGAAAAACTGATTGAATTGTGGCCAAAAGAAGCAGATGGGCGTTATGTGATGTCAAACAGTGACGAACATTACTTAGACCGTAATTTGTTTGTGACGATCCGTGATAAAGAAACGACATGCGTGAAGCCTTATCAAGCGGATTTAGATATCCCACACGGCTTAGCGATTGATATCCTTCCACTAGATTATTATCCAAAATCAGAATCAGAACGTAAGAAACAAGTTCGCTGGGCATTGATTTACTCATTGTTCCGTGCGCAAACAGTACCCGAAAAACATGGTGGTTTAATGAAATGGGGAAGTTTATTCTTATTAGGATTATTCCCGACACGTTCATTACGTTATAAGATTTGGAGCAAGGCGCAGAGTGAGATGACAAAGTACACGCGTGAAGAAAGTGATGGGATTACTGAACTTTGTGCAGGGCCTGGATACATGAAGAATAAATATCCAATCGAAAGCTTTGAATCAGCGCTATTTGTACCATTTGAGCAAACAGAAATGCCAATTCCAGTTGGATACGATGCTTACTTAAAAACAGCATTTGGTGATTATATGACACCACCTCCAGCAGATAAACAAGTTGCACATCATGATGCATTATTTGTCGATCTTGAAAATGGATACGAGAAGTATAAAGGAGAGTATTATGGGAAATAAGAAAAAAATTCTTGTTTATTTATGGTCCTTTTCTCTTGGCGGAGGAGCCGAAAAAATCCTCTCAATCATTGTTAATCATCTTGATTTAGAAAAATATGATGTCGATATTCTAGAAATAGAACATTTTGACAAAGGGTACGAACCTGTTCCAGAAGGTGTTCGAATTCTAAAACCGTATAAGTCAAAGAAGCATTCGCGTATCATTGAAGCGTTGCTGTGGAGAGCAAGAATATGGTTTCCATACGCTGTCCGAAATAGACTTATTAAAGATGAATATGACATTGAAATTTCATTTACAATTATGAATCCAGCTTTCCCATTCTCGAAACGTCCAGAAGTGAAGAAAGTTGCATGGATTCATGGAAGCATTGAGGAGTTCTTAAAACCAGAAAATGCAACTTACCGAGAAAATCATCGTCAACATTTAGAAACTGCCAATAACATCGTTGCAATCTCTAAGAAAACACGGGAGTCAATAGAAACTGTCTATCCTGAGTTTAAAGAAAAGATTGTAACGATTTATAATGGATATAACTTTGATGAAATCATTCAAAAGTCTAATGAGCCTTATAAAGATATTGTCGAGGAAGATAGTATTGCAGTTATTGGTCGTCTGGAGAAAAAGAAAGGGACAGATAGAGCCCTTGAAGTTTTCCGTCAATTACTGGAAGTAAGACCAACTGCTCATATTTATTTTATTGGTAGTGGTGACCAAGAATTACAGTTGAAAGAAAGAACAGTTGAATTAGGACTGCAAGAAAGAGTTCATTTCCTAGGCTATCAGAAAAATCCATATCCTATCTTGAAAAGAGTAAAAGTGCTCCTTTCAATGTCTCAACAAGAAGGATTCTCAGGAGCTTTTGTTGAAGCGTTAACGCTTGGAAAGCCATTTGTCTCGACAGATGTTGGTGGAGCAGAGGAGCTGAGTGGAAACGGACAGTTTGGAACCATTATCCAAACGGATAAAGAGGCAGTAATAGCTTTAAATGAACGAATGAATGCATCTGTTGATACAAAAGCGATGGATGCTTATATTGAACGCTTCACAATTGAAGCACAAATGAAACAGATATTGGAGATTTTAGAAAGGGAAGAAAATGAAAAAATCGACAATTAGTTTAAAAGGTTTATTATTTTTCGCTGTTATACTGAGCGCCCTTATCTCCGGGATTATCTTTATCGTAGCAAGTGTTCAGTCAAATATAGTATTACAATTGGGTGCAGTGAGTCTCTTATATGTGACTGCGATTTTCTATTGTTTGCTAGATTTGAAATACTACATTATACATTTTATGTTTCTATTAATGATTGGTATATTCTTGTTTAATCGACCAATCATTTATTATATGAATAATGGAATTCTTCAAGAATACTCGAAAGACACGTATCAGTTTTCTTTTACAGCGATTGCTATTAGTATTGTAGCAATTATTATCGGTGGAATGATTGGACGATGGATGGCTACAAGACCGAAAAAAACAGTGGCTAAACCAATAAATCAACGTTTCATTGATAAATTACAACAGGTCTCATTTATCGCATTTCTCTTTACGTATCCATTCTATGTGTTACGTTTAGTAGAACGATATATGTTTAGACGTCAAACAACGTATTATGGTTATTACGCGAATTTCCAAAGTAAATTACCGTACTTTACGTACTTATTATCAGCTTTTATGTTTTTCGCGCTTTGTACGTACTTAGCTACAAAACCAAGCAAGAAGAAATCATTATTCGTACTACTATTGTATATCGGTGCGAACGCTATTCATTTATTGATTGGGACACGTAATCCATTCATTCTTGCGATTGTGTTCTCATTTGTTTATTTCTTTATGAGACACTATACAGATAAGAATGAAAAATGGATTGGACGTTTTGAGAAATTCTTACTTGGAGTAGGGACACCTGTATTAATGTTAGCGATGGGTGCACTGAACTATATTCGTGATGGTGCGTCAGTAAAAGGAACTAGTATTTCTGGTCTATTAGTAGACTTCTTGTACAAGCAGTCTACGAGTTTTGGTGCATTATCAAAAGGATTCCTTTATCACTCAGCACTGCCAACTAGGGAGTTTAGAAACTTTACATTTGGACCGATTATTGAGTACTTTACACGAGGTTCTCTTGGCAATACGTTACTTGGGACAACACCGTTTACCAATACCTCAAACAGCCTAGAGTTAGCGCTAGAAAGTAATAGTTTTGCACATAACATTTCTTATATTGCGATGCATAAGGATTACCTTGGTGGGCACGGAATCGGAAGTAGTTATATTATTGAAGTCTTCACGGACTATGGCTTTATCGGGTTAATCGTTGCAAATATTTTACTAGGAATGTTATTTGTTTCTCTGGTGAATTCGATGTATACTGATAAAACATTGAGAGTGATTCTTTCACTTGTAATCTTAGGGAATCTCTTCTTTATGCCAAGAAGTAGTTTTACAGAAAGTTTCTACAGCCTATTTACAATGCAGTTTTGGTTCTTTATAGCAGTACTGTTTATCATATCAGGGTTGCTTGTAAAGAGAGTCGGTTATTATTCACATACAAAGGATGGTTATATTAATGTTTGAAAAATATTCATTTGCTGATCTGATTGCAAATACAGTAAAAAATAAGAAATGGAACTTGATTGGCGTCATCGTTCTTTTCTTAGCAATGGCAGTGCCACTATCACTTAAAACAATCAACTCTACTGCAGTTGTCAGTGGAGAAGGAAGTTATTCTTCTTATATTGTTTATAAAATTGATGCTCCAGAAAGAACGGTTCGTTCAGAAAACTTTGCGAGCGAAAATCAATACAGTCAATTTTACATGAAACTAATTAGCTCAAATATGACTGGTCCGTATTTATTTAACGATGTGGACAATAAGACAGTAGCTAAAATTGCAAGCGAAATCTCAAGTAATGAAACGCAATTACGTAATTCAGATGCAAACTTCTGGGAACAAAAAATTATGTATAATGCACTTGGAGACTCAACAGGGGTTTCTGTTAAAGTATTGACAAAGAGCTTAGAGTTAAACCAATTAATTGAGAAGAAAATTGATCAATTAGTAAATTCGTATAAAAATACATTTCCAAATGTAACTATTACAAAACTCGATACAGTACATTCACAAGAATTTGTTGGTGAATCAAAAACAGTTTCAAACTTCAGTGCTAAACGTTTAGTGACACAATTAGTAGCATTATTCATACTTGCAATTGCGATTGTCTTATTTATCAACTTTGCATTATACTTCTTTAACCCAACCTTAAATCGTGTAGGTGACTTCAACCAATACGGTGTTGAAA
>ERZ1699235.697-NODE-697-length-12202-cov-1.415155_pt1 | contig 12202 bp, 9 predicted proteins | sample MGYA00581546_ERZ1699235 | MGnify/ENA primary metagenome ERZ1699235 (study PRJEB42319, sample SAMD00040334) | human oral metagenome | material: saliva | host: Homo sapiens | study: EMG produced TPA metagenomics assembly of PRJDB4115 data set (Metgenomic analysis of... | reverse complement strand
CTACCGAAGTGGGTCGAATTAAAGAGCAAAAGCAGCCGATACAACGCCCTAAGGGGGATGGTGTGGTTCGCATTCAAAAACAGACCAGTGGTCGAAAAGGTGCGGGCGTCTCAGTGATTACTGGGCTAGATTTATCCGATGATGAATTAAAAAAATTAGCCGCTGAACTTAAAAAACGTTGTGGTTGTGGTGGTTCAGTTAAAGACGGCAATATTGAGATTCAAGGTGAAAAACGCGATTTACTTAAACAACTTTTAGAACAAAAAGGGTTTAAAGTAAAATTATCAGGTGGTTAAGATAAGATAAAAAATCCATCTTCAATTGAAGATGGATTTTTTCATTATTAGCCTTCCATAAAGTTTGGTTGGTAAGCAAAGAAAATTGCGCCCAAGAAACTTAATACAGCAAATGCTAGAAATGCATTATTTGGATTTGTAGCTTTGCGACTAAAATATTTAGCCGAGAAGAAGATATAAAGCACAAGCATGATGATTTTCATGACCAACCAGCTTTGTAGCTGATAACCGACCAAGAAGAAAATCGTTAAGCCGCTTGCAATTAAAAGTGTATCAACTAAGTGTGGCAAAATTTTTAGCAGTTTAATTGCGTGCCAATTTTTCCCACTTAATTGCATTCCCCCACGGATAATTAATAATCCTAAACTTAAAAATGCACAAACAATGTGCAAATAAATTAACATAATCACTCCAGATGTAAAAGGAAAGTGCGGTCAAAAGTGACCGCACTTTAATTTCTTATTTTGCAATACGCTTATATTTAATACGATGTGGTTGTGTTGCGGCTTCACCTAAGGTTTTCTTTTTCCACTCTTCGTAGTCTGAGAAGTTACCTTCGTAGAACGTCACTTTACCTTCATCACCGTAATCTAAAATATGAGTCGCAATACGATCTAAGAACCAACGGTCATGGGAAATCACCATTGCACAACCAGGGAATTCTAAGATCGCATTTTCTAACGCACGTAAAGTTTCAACGTCTAAGTCATTGGTCGGTTCATCCAATAACAGTACGTTACCACCGCGTTGTAGAAGTTTAGCTAAGTGTAAACGACCACGTTCACCACCCGATAATTCGCCCACACGTTTTTGTTGATCTACGCCTTTGAAGTTGAAGCGTCCAACATACGCACGGCTTGGAATTTCAAAGTTACCAATAGTGAGAATATCTTGTCCGTTAGACACTTCTTCCCAACCGGTTTTCTTGTCATCCATTGAATCACGGAATTGATCCACAGAAGCAAGTACAACAGTTTCACCCATCGTAATTGAACCGCTATCAGGTTGTTCTTGGCCTGAAAGCATAAGGAAGAGGGTTGATTTACCCGCACCGTTCGCCCCGATAATACCTACGATAGCCCCTTTTGGAATGCTAAATGATAAATTATCAATTAAAGTGCGGTCGCCATAAGATTTGGTTAAGTTCTGAACTTCAATCACTTTATCACCTAAACGTGGGCCAGGTGGAATAAAGAGTTCGTTGGTCTCGTTACGTTTTTGGTATTCTCCAGAGTTCAGTTCATCGAAGCGTGCCATACGAGCTTTGCTTTTCGCTTGACGACCTTTAGGATTTTGGCGTACCCATTCTAACTCTTTCGCAATCGATTTTTGGCGTGCATTTTCAGCAGCTTGTTCTTGCTCTAAGCGTTTCTCTTTTTGCTCTAACCAAGAAGAGTAGTTACCTTCCCAAGGAATACCTTCACCACGGTCGAGCTCTAAGATCCAACCTGCTACGTTATCTAAGAAGTAACGGTCGTGGGTAATCGCCACAACAGTACCTTCGTAGTCATGTAAGAAGCGTTCTAACCATGCCACAGATTCCGCATCTAAGTGGTTGGTTGGCTCATCTAACAACAACATATCTGGTTTTTCAAGCAATAAGCGGCAAAGTGCCACGCGGCGACGTTCCCCCCCAGATAAATGCTCGATTTTTGCGTCCCAATCTGGCAAGCGTAACGCATCTGCTGCACGCTCTAATTGGTTATCTAAATTATGCCCATCGTGTGCTTGGATAATCGCTTCAAGATTAGCTTGTTCTGCCGCTAATTTATCAAAATCCGCATCAGGATCCGCATAAAGTGCATAAACTTCATCTAAACGAGTCAGTGCATTTTTTACTTCAGAAACAGCTTCTTCTACCGCTTCACGCACAGTTTGTTGCGGATCAAGTTTTGGTTCCTGTGGAAGATAACCAATCTTAATACCCGGTTGTGGACGCGCTTCACCTTCGAACTCTTTATCCACGCCCGCCATAATGCGTAAAAGGGTTGATTTACCCGCACCATTTAAGCCGAGCACCCCGATTTTTGCGCCAGGGAAGAAGCTTAAAGAAATATCTTTCAAAATATGACGCTTCGGTGGCACCACTTTGCCGACACGGTGCATCGTATATACAAATTGCGTTGACATAATTTTCTCGATGTTATGAATAAAAGTGCGGTTATTTTACTTGATGTTTAGGGAATAAGCTATTTGAAAGGCAAAAAAAACCACCCATATAGGGTGGTAGGAAAGTAGTTTAGCTATATTTATGATTATTTTATTTAGGAACTTTATGAATATCAAGCAATCACTTGACGAGGCAAATAGTACATAAATTTCAGTTACAAGGGAAATACGAATGAAGAATTTGTTGATACAAATCAAGAAAATCACAGGATTTTTTATGTTTCGACCGATTTTTATTCGATTTTGATTGGGAACTGCTTGTGATAAAATCTGTCTATTCAATTATTTAGCCCACTTTATTTTATTTATGTTTAAAAAATTACTCCTAGGATTATCGCTAATTTCTCCTTTTTCGGTTCTCGCACATCCTCATGCCTTTATTGATATGCAAACAAAACCCTTAGTGAAAGATAATCAATTAATTGGTTTTTCGACTCAATGGTTACTGGATGAAGCCAGCTCTTCAGCCGTATTGTATGACATGATGCAGACGAAAGGTGATAAAGCGGCTAAACAAAAACTCATTGATGAAGTGATGGCAAATGTTGTGAATGAACATTACTTTAGTTATGTCTTTGATAAAGAAAATCACAAAATTAAATATAAAAAACAGCCTGAAAATTATGGCGCACGTGTTAAAGGAAATGAGGTGGAATATTATTTTGATTTTCTTTTAGCTCAGCCACAGGCCTTGCAAAATAATGAATTTACGCTAATGACTTATGACAGCACCTATTATGTGGCAATGCGTTATGCTGAAATAGGTAAAAGAGCGGTTGATTTTTCATATCTTCCTGGAAATTGCAAAGGGGAAGTGCTCGAACCAAATGTGGATGAAAAAATTAAATCCTACGCTTCATCATTGGATAAATCTCAAAAAAATGAAGATGACTCTCTTGGTGTATTGTTTGCACAGAAAGTAAAAATTAAATGTGAATAAAAAATGAAGTTAAAACTGACCGCACTTTTTATCGGCTTATTGGTGATTATTTTCGCCTTGTTACCTTGGCTTTTTGTGCAAGTAGCCGATTGGCAAAAAGCCTTTAATCAACTGATTTCTGAAAATTTACACCAGATTCAAGCACATTCATCTACTGCAGGATTATGGTTGATTTTCGCCGCCTTTTCTTATGGTGTATTACATGCATTAGGGCCTGGGCATGGCAAATTTATTATCGCTAGTTATCTTTCTACGCACGAAAGTCAACTTAAGACCAGCGTACGCTTAAGCTTGCTTTCCTCTCTTATGCAAGGTTTTGTCGCAGTTGCTGCAACCTCCATTGTGGTGGTGATACTTAATCTTTCCTCTAAATATTTTAAACTTAGCCAGTTATGGCTGGAGCGTAGCGCGCTAATTTTATTAGTGTTATTAGGGATTTATTGGATTGCTCAAGGTCTGAAAGGATTAAAGAAAAAGCAATCTTTTCGCATTACATCGATCCAATCATTACCAAAACAGATTGGAACAGCTTCGCCATTTCGATATGAGCAAGGAAAAGTAAGTCAGACACAGTGTAGTTGTGGGCATCAACATTTGCCCAATCATCAACAGCTTAAGCAGTCGGGAGATTTAAAATCTCAGTTATTAGTGATTTTGACTATTGGCATGCGACCATGCAGTGGGGCTATTTTCGTGCTCTTTCTTGCCTATATGCTAGATCTGTATTGGTGGGGAATTTTAGCTACGTTTGCCATGTCTTTGGGTACGGGATTAATGCTTTCGCTTTTTGCAGTGTTAGTACGCTATGCGAGAAATGTTGCGATTCGATTAGGCCATTGGTATGGTTTAGCGGGTTCTAATCAAAAAGGCGAAGCCATGATCAAATATATTGCGGGTGCAATGATGATCTTTTTTGCACTAAGCTTGTTATATGGCACGATGGGGGCTGTAACAGGTGGTGCAGCTTTATTCGGTGGATAAAGAAAAGGGCAGCGTTTGCTGCCCATTTATTTGAAAATAGATTATTCAACCCAAGTAACGATTTCTTCAATTGGTCTACGAGATTTTTTGGTAATGTCTCTCGCACGATAACCAAATGTTGCTGCCACAGATACGCCCCATTCATTTGGATCAAAGAGCCCTTCAGCGGCTAAAACTTCATTCATTTTATCGTAGTTAAAGCCTTCAATCGGGCAAGAATCTACACCAATAGCGGCAGCACCAGTTAGCATATTGGCTAATGCAATGTAGGTTTGTTTGCTTGTCCAGTCAAATAATGCACGCTCGCTTTCTGCGGTTTTCATTTCAACTTCTTGTAAGCCTTTATATTTTTCCAAGACTTTTTCTAATTGCTCGCCTTGTAAACCTCTACGCACCGCTACATCACGGAAGAAAGGCGTGTCATATCGAGCATTTTTCTTCGCAAGAATGATCACTAAATGGCTACAATCATCTAATTGATATTGCATACCCCAGCTAAAAGGTTTGAGTTTATCGCGTAATGCTTTATTTTGAATCACTAAGAACTTCCATGGCTCAGAGCCGACAGAGCTTGGTGATAAACGAGCAAATTCTAAAATTGCCGCGAAATCTTCTTGGCTAATTTTTTTATTCGGATCGTAATAACGTGTGGAACAGCGATTTTCGAATACTTGCAGCATTTGTTCGCGTGTAATTTGACTCATGTTTTCTTCCTCTTAACATTATCTAATTTGTGATCTTTTGACCGCACTTTAGCGCTCTTTCCAATATCCAATCCACTCTTTGAGTAATTGCATATTTTTCGTAATTGCGCCACCTTGCGGAATAAAATGCATCATATTGAGTCCGTAACTGTCGGGCGTAATGCCTTCACCTACACTTGCAGGTAACACATCAAAACCTTGTTGTTGGAACAATAATTTTGCACGTTGCATATGCCATTCATTGGTGACTAAAATAATTTTGTGAATACCTTCTTTTTCCAACATTTGTTTGGTGAAAAGCGCATTTTCTTTGGTAGTCAGTGCTTTAGGTTCAATCCATTTAGTTGGCACATTAAAGAAGTTTTGGAGCTCTTCCGAGGCGATTTTTGCTTCAATGGCGCCAGTTGGACTCGCCCCTGTAATTAATAATGGCAAGTGCGTTTCTTTTTGCAAGAATGCGGCATAGCGTAAGCGTTCAAGCTGAATACCTGTTGAAGCTAATGGTGCATAAAGTTCTTTGCTATCACGTAAACCACCACCCAGTAAAACGATCGCTTGCGCTTGTTGATAATCTTGCAGTGTTAAATGATCTTCAGTAATGAGACTGTCTTTAAGTACTTGAGCAGTGTAAGGAATGCTTAAAAGATAGAGTAGAGAGAAACCAAGTGCGGTCGAAATTCGGCTTAATTTTTTGAAATTGAATTTAGCTAGAATAAGTGAAAGTCCCCATAAAATTAAAATATTAAATGGGGGAAGAATCATGGCTGTAATGAGTTTTTTTAATTCAAACATTATTTATCCAATTCAACAAAATCTAGCTCTTTGGTCCATAATTTGGCATAGCTACTATTTTTGCCATAAGAGTTATCACAAACACGATTTGGAATTTCTAACAAGCAAGAGAAAATATGACCATGTAAGCGAGTTGTGGTGACTTTATCATTCGCTAAGAATACTTGTGCAACACGTTTTACAATACGTTGAGTATAGGCATACCAGAATTGATGGCAAAGATCTTTCAGCCAACCCAGACCAAATTTATTGGCCATTTTACTCATTCGCCAGCTTACTGCTAAAACAACATCGTCTTCTGTTGAAAGAATATCTTCCCAGTCTTTTACATTGCTGTTAGCAGGCAGTTGAGCAAGGATATTTTTCTCGATATCACTCGCTTCAATATCTTTACGTAGGAAGTAAAGTTGCTCACCAGTTTTGCCTTGTTTCGTTTCCATGGTGCCATAAAGCTGATGAGCCATGTCCGGTGACAAATAAACATGATTTGAAAATTGTGCAAATAGATTCGCCGTTCTTTCGTCACGCGCCAGTAGATGGCAATCATTGTGGCTACGGAAAAGTGCGGCTGATTTTTGTAGATTTTCTTCGTGCTTAAAATAAGCAGTTTGTGGCAGCACAATAATTCGATTATTCGGAAAATGCGTCACCATTTCTTCACGGATCTTTTGGTGCTGCGGATAAAGATCGCCAAAGTTACCGCCACCATGTAAAAGGATGGTGGTGTTTGGTGTAATTTTTGCTTTGACTTCTTCAAGATCTAAATCGTATTCACAGCGCTTTAAGGTCACATTAATATGGTGATCTTTAAAAAATTGCTCGGTTCCGTGATAAATCAGTAAATCGCCCACGTTCAAATGAAGCGGGTAGTCAAAATAAAATACGTCGTTTTTATCTTTGATCAGTTCGACAATAGGATTCAGTTTGTTTTTTAAATCAATAAGGAGTTGATTCATTTTTTTACTCTTTTCTTTAAATAGCTAAACAAGAAATTTTTTTCTGCTGTGTTTAATCCGAAGATTAAAATGACACAGATTAATACCATTTCTAAGATAATGGATTGTCCAATAAATTCCAATAAAGAATAGCTACGGGTGGTATCTGATATATAGATGATACCTAATAGCAGGCCAAACACCACGCCGACATTCATTAAATATGAGACAAATTCTTTTTGGTTAAATTTAATTTTTTTATTAATAAAATATAATCGATAGATTTGTGAGATGACCATCGTACTAAATTTACCCACAAAGGCAAATACTGGATTATAACCTAGTGTGAACAAATAATAAGCCAAAGGCACCGTACAAAGATCGATTAACGCTACGATGATATTGTATTGTTTTACGGTGGATGTGCCAATGGCTAATGCACTCATCCAAAATGCCCCAGCCATCGCACTGATTAATAAGCAAGCAATAATAGCTTGTACAAGTTGTTCAGTATATTGCGGAAGATGAGCGCCTAGCCAAAACGTCAGTAAGGTATGGGTGAAATACAATACAGGTGCCGAGAGAATCGCCATTAAATAAAGTGAATATTTTGAAATACCAAGAATTAATTGGCGATTGCGATCATAATCTTTTGCCGCATAAGACTGAACCAACTGCGGATTAGCTGCCATTTGGAAATTATTTACAAAACTATAAACAGCACCTTCTACCTGTGTCGCAATGGCGACAGCTGCGTTGACTGCCACACCAAAGAATAAGTTTGATACCATGTTCAAGCCTTGGGTCGAACCCACATAGGCAACTTGTCCCATAAGCATCCAACCGGAAAAACTCACCATTTCTTTGGTTTTGCTTAAATCTTTATATAAACGGAAACGTGCGGCTTCTTTGAAATAATATTTAGTGAATAACACATAAAGAGAGAGCACAATTAAGCTGACTGAAAGCAATAAGCAACCATAAGTAATTAACTTATCGTAATGCGTAATGTGGCTTAAGATAAAGACAGAGGTCAGTTTTAAAATGGTTTCACCTAATCCCAACCACGCATAGAATCCCATTTTCTCGTGTGCAACAATCATGGCATTGAATGGCACTTTGATGATTTCAACCAGAGCAATAATTAACGCTAATTGGTAAACGATGTTCGCAGCTTGCAAGCGTTCAGAGGGAATCACCAATTTGTGATTTAAAAACCATAAACCAACGGTTTCAGCTAACACTAATACGATAAAAATAATGAGTAGGTGATTTAAGATACTAATATTAAAGACTTTATTGACACGTTGAATGTCATTCGAGGCTTTTTCTACGTTAATAAAACGCTGAGTAGTGGCGGTCATTGTGCCATTAAAAAAGGAAAATAAGACCACGACCCCCATCACAATGTTATAGATACCAAAATCTTCTACTCCCAAAACCTGTAATACCACACGAGAGATATACAGCATGGCTCCCATGTTGAAAAGCATTCGGATATAAAGAAATAGCGTATTTTTAGCAATGGTTTTATTTGACATTGTGAAAATGAAATTAGAAAAATTGGGGGAATTATAGGGGGGATTGGGGTGTGTAGCAAGCATTGTGCAAGTTCTAGGTAGCAGTATAGGCCTTATAAAAAGAAAAGGCTAAATATAATTTAGCCTTTTGTGATTTAGACGATGCAGACAGCCAAATCCAATTGTTTGTTATGGAATTGATGCAATGTGCCACGATGACCCACGCTCAGAATGATCATATTGGGTAACCGCTCTTTAATCGTTTTATAAAGGAGATACTCGGTTGGCTCATCAAGTGCTGATGTGGTTTCATCTAAAAAGACCACTTCAGGCTTCGTTAGTAAAATACGAATAAATGTCACACGTTGTAATTCACCCGGTGACAAAATTGCTTGCCAATCGTTATCTACATCAAGGCTATGAAGATATTTATCTAAACAGCAATCAGTCAGTGTTTTTTCCAATTCAGGATGATAAGGATCAATATCTGGATAGCAAATCGCTTCACGTAACGAGCCTTGTGGCATATAAGGACGTTGCGGTAGGAACAAACTGGTCACACAAGGGTGTTCTACTAAGCCAACTGTCTCAAAAGGATAAATTCCCGCCATCGCTTTTAATAGAGAGGTTTTCCCTGTGCCAGATGGACCTTGAATTAATAAAGCATCACCATTTTTTAATTCAATATTTAAGTTATTAAGCAATAATCTGCCTTGCTCATCTTTAATACCAAAGTTTGATAATGCAACACGGTTAGAACATTTCATGGGTTGATGAACCTCTGAATGATCTAATTCATCCAACTTCGTCATAAAACCATAAAGACGATTTAAACGTGCTTGGTAGAGCGTAAATTCCTCATAGAACAAACGGAAGAAGGAAAGTGCGGTCATTAATCGGTTAAATGCTTGCACAGTTTGGTGCATATCGCCCAGTTTGATTTGTCCAGTGAAAAAACGAGGCGCTTGCAGCATTAACGGTAAAAGTTTTGCAACACGCGTGACACTTCCATTAAAGCCATCTAATCCCAACATTCTCAACACAATTGCCCAACGGTTATGAATGATTTCGGCAAATTTGTTTTTCAGTAAATGCTGTTCTTGCTGTTCACCTTGATAGAACGCGATACTTTCCGCATTATCTCGCACTCGAATTAAAGAATAACGGTAGTCACCATTGAGTTTTTCTTTATTGAAGTTCAGTTTGATCAACGGATGACCAATCCAAACAGACATCAGTGTTGCGAGGATAATAAAAGCATAAATAAAGAAAACGACGCCTTTTTCGATATTCAAGCCAAAAAGACTTAATATTCCAGAAAGTGACCAAAGAATGATAGTGAATTCAATGGTAGTCAAAATAGAATTAATCATACCGCGTACAATTTTTACAGTACTACTGATAAATTCACGTGCATCTTGTTCAATACGTTGATCAATATTATCGGGCAGATCTTTTTCGTATTTGAGGCGATAGTATTTTTTATTTTCTAACCATCGTTTAACAAGGACTTTATTCAAGCTTTCCAACCAACGGATTTCAAATACTTGTTGCAAGAAATAATCGGCGATGGAGTGGATAACTTGTACCAATACTAAGAGGGCATTCAGTTTTGCAAAGAACCAAAACTTATCCGCATCTAATTCCTGCATGGAGCTATAAAGCCCATTATAGAAAAAAGAGTTGAGTACGCTGAAGCGCACTTCTAATAAAATCATGGTAAACAACACCAGTAGCATAACGATGATTTTGATGCTGTTACGGCGATTAATCGAAGGGGATGCAATATGCCAAAACTTTTGACCAAATGTGGTTTGTTTGAGTGCCAGTGTCGTCACGCTAAAGCATACAATCACCCAGAAAAGTGCGGTCAAAATCCAGCTTAAACTTGAGTTAAGTTCAGTTTGCCAATTCATTGATTATCCATAAAGTAAAAAACGAAAAAAGGGCGAAATGATTCGCCCTCGTATTGTGCGCTCAATTAAAACTCAACTTTCGTGTTGAAGATAAATTCACGTCCATAACCTAATGCAACAGGGATTAACGTGTTTGTTGCGTTACCAGAGGTGGATGGATAGTAAGTTTTATCTGTTAAGTTTTTACCGTTAAGTTGGAAAGAGACTTTCTTGCCAGAGATTTTGGTATCGTAAGCAATAAAGGCATCATATACCACGGCATGAGGTAATTTGTATGCTTTTGTGTAATCACTGTTATAAGCATGCCAAGAACCTAAATAACGAGCACCACCACCAACACGGATGTTACCAAAATCAAATTCACCAACGTTATAAGCTAAGAATAGAGAAGCTTGATGTTTTGGTACACCTGAAAGTTGTTGATTTACCGCATCAGGATAAAGTTCATTTTCAAGTGATTTTACCTTGGTGTAGGTATAGTTAGCCGCTACGCTTAGACTATCCGTAATTTGACCATTAAGATCGAATTCCACACCACGAGAACGTTGTTTGCCGACGATATTTAATTGCGCATTTGAACCAGAACCAATAGCCTCAGCTACATTACGTTTGCTGATATTGAATAATGCAAGTGTTGCATTAAAGCCTGAGTTTTCGTATTTTGCACCAATTTCAAAAGATTTACCTTGTTCTGGTTTTAAATCGCCGCTAACAGGTGTTGCCACACTCATTTGTGGACGGAAAGACTCAGAGTAGTTCGCAAAGGTCGCAATATGTGGCGTAAATTTATATACGGCACCTAATTGATACAATAATTTACCATCGTGCTGATCGGTATTTCCGGTTTTTGTTAGATTTTGACCTTTTTTACAGTTTGCTGCATTTAAGCAATGGCGTCCTGCAAATTGATCAAAGTACTCATAACGTAAACCACCTGTCATGATAAAGTTATCTGTAAAGTAAGCGGTATCTTGAATATAAACACCAACGGTTTTGAGATGGTTATATTGGTAAGCGTTGCCGTTACCGTTTTTATGTTCTGCAACAGGATTAGTATAGACTGGATTATCAATATTGATATCTGACTTTGTAATGCCTTGGTTATAAATAGGTCCAATATCGCGGATATTACGCATGACATCTACACCAGCTACAAAACGGTTAGCAATATCACCAATACCAAATTCACCAACGATATTTAATGTACCACTATGAACACGTTGATCGCCTTGTTGCTGTTCAATCGCACGACGGGCTGTACGAGTTTTAACGTTAATATTAGTGATGCGAGCTTGATCGTAGAAATATTTGTAACGCGCATAGCTATAACCCGCATTTAATTTCCAACCATCACTTAATTTGTGTTCAATTTTGAAATCGATATTATCGGTTTTTGCCGTAGTTTCATTATTTGGTTCATCTAAACGACGTGATACAGGGATATCCGGTAATGCATTAGTTGCCGTTAAAAGATTTGTACCACGATCAAATGGCTCAAGAATATCTTTGTGCTCATAAGAAAGAAGTACTTTAGTTTTATCATTTTCCCAAGAAAGTGATGGTGCGTAAGTCGTGTTTTTCACTTTGCCAAAATTACGCCAGTAGTCTTTTTCTTGTTTGTCATAGATAAAGCGGTAAGCAAAACCATTTCCTAAGCCACCAGTGAAATCTAATTGTGTTCCCCATAGGCTATGATTACCTAAAGTTCCACCAATGACATAGCGAGGTGTTTGTTGTGGTTTTTTAGTAATGATATTGACCACGCCACCTGGATCTTGAATACCATAAAGCACAGATGCAGGCCCTTTTAAAACTTCAACGGTTTCAGTTGTCGCGCTAAAGTTTTTAGCTGGGCCAGCTTGTAAACCGTTACGCATAATTGAGTTGTCACGGTTTCCACCAAAACCACGTTTCTGAATAGAGTCAAACATACCACCTAAGGTGTTGGC
>ERZ1699235.693-NODE-693-length-12261-cov-2.957722_pt1 | contig 12261 bp, 10 predicted proteins | sample MGYA00581546_ERZ1699235 | MGnify/ENA primary metagenome ERZ1699235 (study PRJEB42319, sample SAMD00040334) | human oral metagenome | material: saliva | host: Homo sapiens | study: EMG produced TPA metagenomics assembly of PRJDB4115 data set (Metgenomic analysis of... | reverse complement strand
TGTTAAGCCTATTGTGCCGTAAGAGCCTCCTTCGAGCTTTACACTTGTGGTGCTATCTGTTTGCGCTGTTCTACTAACAAAGTTCAATGCGCCACCCAATGTGCCTGCTCCAAACCGCAAAGCATTCGCTCCTTTAAATACTTCTACATAGCGAGCGGTCATCGCATCCATTATACCTACCACATAAGAGCCATCTGAAAAGTTCACAGGAATACCATCTTGAAGCAGATAAACACCTCGTCTTTGAGGATTACTCTGTATTCCTGAGCCTCTAATATTTAAGCGGGGCTGATCGTTTGAGCCAAAGAATTCTTGTATCATAACGCCTGGTTGCATCTTTAAGGCATCTTTTATCGTGGCTATTCGCTGATTATCTGGGCGTATTTCTACAAGAGATGTGCTGCCTGCAATGCGTCTTTGATGGGCTAAAGCCTGCATCATATCGGGTGAAGTAAGACTGAATTTGGGCTTAACCGACACTTCTTCCAATAATATAACGGTGTCGTTTAAATTGCTTTTTTGTTGAGCATGCACTGCAACAAAAGAACAGATAAGACTTAAAAAGGCAAATATTGCTTTATGTAAGTTCAAGAGATAATTCTTCATTTATAGTATTTGAGAGAATGAACGCCTTGATATTCATTTCGAATGCAAAATTAAAAAAATGAAAAAGATATTGAGGTAACAAATGCGACCGATAAAAACAAATACCCAATAGTTGTGAGATGCGCAAAGAGATTATACGAAACTGTATCTATGTTATTTTGCCTTCGAGATACGTTCTAAATGAAACTAAAAAATAAAAGTATTGCTTTTACAAGGAAATAGTTATGCTTTTAGGGTGCAATTGCATTGCTTTTGGAGAGCAAAAGCAATGTAATTGTTTTGCTATGCCCAATCTATTGCAATGGAACACCAGTTGTGCCGAGTGCCATTCTTTCTCCATTAAGATGAATACGCATCATAATCGATGCTTTCCCATCTTTGTTCAAATAATTGCTTCGTAAATAGAAACTTGTTCTGAAAATACTCTTCATACATGCAAGTTTTTAGTGCAGAAGTAAATCGTGTTTTCGACCCGATTAAGGGTGAGTTACGCATTATTTTTACAGCTGCAAAGTTCGACATAATTATTTGAATAACAATGAAGTATGCGGTATCTATGCGTACTCTGTATGGTATCACTGGCTACAATTTTACAAAGTCGATTTTTTCTGTAGCCATATTGTAGCCAGTTGGGAGTATTTTGAGCGTTTCGGCGGTATCTGTATGTACTCTTAAATAGAGTGGTTTATAAACAGGTAATCGCCGTAACTCATTGAGATTACGGCGATTATCTGATTTAATCAAATTCCTAAAAACTCTTGTTTAGAGTACTTCAAGTGGACCTGGTGGGAGTCGAACCCACGTCCGCACAAGGAAACCATACGCTTTCTACACGTTTATTCCAGCCTTCGATTTTCGTATGTCGGCAAGACCTGGACCACCAACCGACATCTTATCCTCTAAATCTTCATCAGTGCATCGAGGCATACACTGACTATCTCCGATTGAACCTGCATCGCTTACTCTCTGGATTCGGAACAACATCCTCGGAGCGATGTCTCGTCCAACTATCTAATAGTCGGATAAAGCCAGTAACCTACTGTACTTCGGTTAGGCAGCGAGAGCGTAATTGTTTTCGCCAATTAATTGTTTGATAACTGAGATTTAGGAGCCAGTCAACGATGCTCCGCGTGCTTACGTACCATCTCGTCTTGCCGTCAAATCCAAACAATCCCATAGTACTATGAGTAATTTTATAGGTTTAAGGAGACGTCAGTCGCCCTTGTTTTTCTATTCTTTCCTCTTCTGTTTCCACTGAATCAGACTGCAAATATAAGGAGAGTTCACGAAACTACCAAATCTTTAAGTACTTTTCTGCTTAATTTCATAGATAATTGCCCTCTGTCTGAAATTTGTTGTAACTTTGCAAGCACAACGCATTTGCGATGAAGATACAAGACATACAGAAACTATACGCTATGCTGCCACAGGCAGGAGCGATACAAAAGATACAGAAAGATAAGTCGATAAGAACTGTTTTTCTGCAAGGACTCGTGGCTTCAGCTGCTCCGATGTTCTTTGCTTCAATAGCTGAACGATGGAAGACAACGACTGTTTTCGTGTTGAATGACAATGACGAGGCGGGTTATTTCTACAATGACCTCAAGACAATTGCTATGCCTGTTGATGGTGAGGGGAAGGTGGCAGAGGTGCTGTTTTTCCCATCGTCTTATCGTCGTGCAGTGAAATATGGACAGCGTGATGCGGGTAATGAAATCCTGCGTACAGAAGTTCTGACACGTCTTTCTGCCCTTGCCTCGGGTGCTGACAACGCTCTACCGCTTTATATTGTCACTGAGCCTTCAGCCCTGTCAGAGCTTGTTGTATCAAAAAAGCAGTTGGATGAACGTCGTTTGACATTGACTGTGGACCAGCATATTGATATTGTAGAGGTGGAGAAAACCTTACGTTCTTTTGGTTTTACAGAGACGGATTACGTCTATGAACCAGGTCAGTTTGCTGTGCGTGGTAGTATTATAGACGTCTATTCCTTCTCAAATGAACTTCCTTTCCGTATCGATTTCTTCGGTGATGACATTGAAACCATTCGTAGCTTTGAGGTAGAGACGCAGCTGTCTACAGAGAAGTTGACACGTGTTGAGATTGTTCCAGAGCTGACAACGATGTCAGAAGAGAAGGTGCCTTTTCTTCAGTTCTTACCAGAAGATGCCGTGTTGGCATTCAAGGATTTTCTCTATGTGCGTGATGCGATTGATAATATCTATCAAGAAGGCTTTACTAATCAGGCATTGACAGAGAAGTTAGAGGGTAAGACGGAGTTAGAACAGCGTGAATTTGAGCAGGCTTACCGCAAGGAAGGACAGCTTGTACCAGCTTCAAGATGGATGAATGATGCACTTGACTTCCGTCGAATAGAGTTCGGTATTAATCATTCCTGTTCCGATTTAGCAAAGAAGAAGGATGGTTCACGGGCTACTATTAACTTCAATACCTCGCCACAACCACTCTTTCACAAGAACTTTGACTTGCTGTCTAAGACCCTTCGTGACTATCTTCTGCAAGGTTATAAACTCTATATCTTTGCTGACAGTGAGAAGCAGACCGTACGTCTGAGGGATATCTTTGACTCTTTGTCAGATACGAATGTGTCGGCTAAATCAGAGAACTTATCTGTAGCCGAACTGTCAGGTGAGGGTGGGGAAGCAACGGTGGGCGCCTTACCTTTTACACCTGTCAACCGAACGTTGCATGAAGGTTTTGTTGATAGTACGCTGAAGGTATGTTTCTTTACCGATCATCAGATTTTCGACCGTTTCCATAAGTACAATCTCAAGTCAGACAAGGCACGTCAAGGTAAGATGGCTTTGACGATGAAAGAGCTGCAGGAGATGGAACCCGGTGACTTCTTAGTGCATGTAGACTTTGGTATAGGTAAGTTTGCTGGTCTGGTTCGTGTACCTGCTGGTGATTCTTATCAAGAGATGATACGTCTTGTTTATCAGCATAATGATATTGTGGATGTATCTATTCATTCGCTTTATAAGATTAGTAAGTATCGTCGTGGTGATAGTGGTGAACCACCACGATTGTCTGTTCTTGGTTCAGGTGCTTGGGACCGACTGAAAGAAAAGGCGAAGAAGCGTATCAAGGATATTGCTCGCGACCTCATAAAGCTCTATGCTAAGCGACGTCGTGAAAAAGGATTTGCTTTTTCTCCAGACTCGTTTATGCAGCATGAATTGGAGGCTTCGTTCCTTTATGAGGATACGCCCGACCAGTTGAAGGCTACACAAGAACTCAAACAGGACATGGAAAGTGCACGTCCGATGGATCGTCTGGTTTGTGGTGACGTGGGATTTGGTAAGACAGAGGTGGCTATCCGTGCTGCTTTCAAGGCTGCAGTGGATAATAAGCAGGTGGCTGTATTGGTGCCTACAACCGTGTTAGCCTTCCAGCATTACCAAACCTTTAAGAAGCGATTGAAGGATATGCCTGTGCGTGTTGACTACCTCTCACGTGCTCGTAGTGCTAAACAAACAAAACAGGTATTGGAGGATTTAGCAGAGGGAAAGATAGATATTCTTGTTGGTACGCATAAGTTGATAGGGAAGTCGGTGAAGTGGCATGACCTCGGACTACTTATCATTGATGAAGAACAGAAATTCGGTGTGTCGACAAAGGAGAAACTCAGACAGCTAAAAACAAATGTTGACACCCTTACGATGTCGGCAACGCCTATCCCACGTACGCTACAGTTTTCACTGATGGGTGCACGTGATATGAGTATTATGCGTACTCCACCACCCAACCGTTACCCTATTCAGACTGAAATAGCTTCTTTCTCACATGAGATAATAGCAGATGCTATCAATTTCGAGATGAGCCGTAACGGACAAGTCTACTTTGTTAATGACCGCATCAGCAATCTTCCCGAGATAGCAAAGCTGATTAGGAAGTATGTTCCCGACTGTCGTGTGGCAATCGGACATGGACAGATGAAACCAGAGGAGTTGGAGGAGATTGTGATAGGCTTTATGAACTATGACTATGATGTACTGCTTTCAACAACGATTGTTGAGAATGGTATTGATATTTCCAACGCCAATACTATCATCATCAATGATGCTCATCGTTTCGGACTCTCCGACCTGCACCAGATGCGTGGTCGTGTGGGACGTTCTAATAAAAAGGCTTTCTGTTATCTTCTTGCTCCTCCTTTGGCTGCATTAAACCCAGAGGCACGTCGTCGTTTGGAGGCTTTGGAGACCTTCTCCGACCTCGGTAGTGGATTTAATCTTGCGATGCAGGACCTTGATATCCGTGGTGCTGGTAATCTCTTAGGGTCTGAGCAGAGCGGATTTATGGAGGACTTGGGATATGAAACCTATCAGAAAATCCTCAATCAGGCGGTGATGGAGCTGAAAAATGATGAGTTCCAAGATTTGTATGAGGAGGAGATGGACGAAGGAAAGCAGATTACGGGTGATGACTTCATTGATGATTGTGCCGTAGAGAGCGATCTTGAAATGTACTTCCCTGATAACTATGTACCGGGTAGTTCAGAGCGTATGCTACTTTATCGTGAGCTTGATAATATTGAAAAAGACGAAGACCTCGATGCCTATCGTAAGCGTCTACAAGACCGTTTCGGTCCTGTTCCACGTCAAGGTGAAGAATTGATGCAGGTTGTTGCACTCCGTCGTGTGGGCAAGCGATTAGGCTGTGAGAAGATTATTCTTAAGCAGGGACGTATGCAGATGCAGTTTGTTTCTAACCCTAATAGTGTCTACTATCAGAGTGCTGCCTTTGATAAAGTTCTCAACTACATAGGTTATCATCCTCGCCGTTGTAATCTGAAAGAACGAAATGGCAAACGTTCTATGGTAGTCAGTGATGTGAAGACGGTGGGAGAGGGCGTAATGATTCTACGTGATATAGAGCATCCTCAGTCATAATCTTTAATGGGGAAGGTACGCCATTGCCCCCCTAATCTCCTTATTTACGCTCCAAAGGAATATAATGGATAAGTGACTCTTCTTACTATGAGTTTAACTCATGGATAAAGATGTTGTGTGTTGCTTTTTATAAGCGCTTTTTAAGGGACTTATAAATAATAGTTAAGGGCTTTGATAATCAGTAGATTGTGTTTCTTTACACTACAAGTTCTCGAATTATTTTCATGAAAAGAAATATTTTCTTTCATGTAAATAATTATTTTTATTCATGAAGAAAAATAATTATTTATGCGAAAATAATTTATAGTTTGATATGTTTTATAAAAAACAAATATTTAGTTTCTTTGATAGATTACTTCTATTATCCTTTTATTATATGAGGTTGAGTAAGCCACAGATTTCTTCTTATAGAGAATCCAACAGAAAGTATAAAGAAAAGGGATAGCTTAACGGCTACCCCTTGTTATTTTATTTGAAAATTAACTCATCTTTGTTATATGTTTCCGTCAACATACTTTTAGGGTTATAACATTGGTATACCCCATTTTTGCAGAAGTTTATTTCTACTAAATCGCCAGTTGAAGACACCACGGCTATTGCTTTCTTATTATCCAGTTGCTGCACATTATCCAGTTGCTGCGCATTAGGACAGAAATGCTCTGTTAGTTTGCTTACATTGTCTGTCATGTTCCATATCTTAAAAAAAAGGATAATTTGCAAAGCTGCAAAGACACCTAAAACTAAATATAATAATCCTTCCATAATTTTATAGTTTTTATTTGTTATTTTTGCAAAGGTAATAAATGAAAACTAATTTTCGGTATTATTAAGTTCTTTTTTGCTTCTAACGTTATTTTTTCTCCTGCAATGAAGGTAAATGATGGCGTTTGATGCGTTCTTTTCGTCAGCTACATGTTCATATACTGATATACTTAATTATTGACACTACAATATATGTAAAAGATATTATTTGTTAGTATAACAATGGTAAGCAAGAATAAAAGCACAGAAAAACTTGCAAAAGTCATAAATCATGCTTAAATTTGCGAACAGATGATGAAAGAAGTAAGACATAATGATGTGTTGAAGGCTATTAGCAGCATTGCGATGGAGTTAAAACCTGAAAACGGAAAGATAATTCTTTTCGGCTCTCAGGCGCGTGGTGATGCCAGTGAACTGTCAGACTGGGATATTCTCATTCTTCTTGATAAGGATAGAATAGAGGAATCTGATCATGATAAGTTCACCTATCCTTTCTGGGAACTTGGATGGAAAATTAATGCAATGATACATCCTATTATCTATACCTTGCAGGAGTGGGCTACTCGAATTCACTCTCCTTTCCATAACAATGTTGAATCAGAGGGGATCTTGTTATGTTGACAAGTGAAGAACGAAAAGCACTTGTAGCATACCGTATTGAGAAAGCAAAGGCGGTGTTAGTAGAAGCACGTGACAACGCTCGTTTAGGTCATTGGAGCCTTGTTGGGAATCGTTTATATTATGCTGTCTATCATATGGCACAGGCTTTACTCCTTGATAAAGGATTATCTGCAAAGACACACGCAGGAACTATTCATATTATAGGACAGCAGTTTATCTCTGTTGGACTTATCGACAAAACTTATGGGAGATTGTTCTCCCGTTTATACGAGTTACGCCAATCTGGTGACTATGATGATATGTTTGATGCTACGGAGGAAGAAGTTATGCCTTATTTTATTCAGATTGAGAAATTTATCAATGAAATGGAAGCATTGATTACTTTCAAATAATAAAGAAGATAATCACAATAAATAAAGAATTATGATTAAGAAATATGTAGAAGAGAACAAAGACAGAATGCTCGAGGAGTTGTTCAGTCTGATACGCATACCAAGCGTAAGTGCACAACCAGCTCATAAGGAGGACATGGTACGCTGTGCTGAACGTTGGAAGGAATTGCTGTTTGAGGCAGGTGTTGATAAAGCTGAGGTGATGCCATCAAAGGGTAATCCAATGGTTTATGCAGAGAGAATGGTTGACCCTAATGCAAAGACTGTATTGGTTTATGGTCACTATGACGTGATGCCAGCAGAGCCATTTGAACTTTGGAAGACCGAACCATTTGAGCCAGTTATTAAGGATGGTCATATCTGGGCTCGTGGTGCTGATGATGATAAGGGTCAGTCATTCATGCAAGCAAAGGCATTCGAGTATCTTAACAAGAATGACTTGTTGAAGCATAACATGAAGTTCATCTTTGAAGGTGAGGAAGAAATTGGCTCTGGTAGCCTCGGTCCATTCATTGAGGAACACAAGGAACTCTTGGCTTGCGATGTAATCCTCGTTTCAGATACTGGTCTTATCGGTCCTGATACTCCTTCTATCACAACCGGTTTGCGTGGTTTGTCTTACTGGCAGATTGAGGTGACTGGTCCTAACCGTGACCTTCACTCAGGAACTTTCGGTGGTGCAGTGGCTAACCCTATCAATGTTCTTTGTAAGTTGATAGCTGATGTAACTGGTCCTGATGGTAAGATTCGTATCCCTGGTTTCTATGATGATGTTGAGGAGGCTTCTGATGAGGAGCGTAAACTCGTTGCATCTATTCCTTTCGATGAGGAGGAATATAAGAAGTCTCTTGGTGTTAAGGCACTCTTCGGAGAAGAAGGTTATAGTACAATCGAGCGCACTGGTTATCGTCCAACATTTGATGTATGTGGAATCTGGGGTGGTTACACAGGTGATGGTGCTAAGACTGTTATTCCATCAAAGGCATACGCAAAACTTTCTTCACGTCTTGTTCCACATCAGGATCATACAAAGATTAGCCAGTTGGTAGTAGACTATTTCAACAGTGTTGCTCCTGATTACGTTACAGTGAACGTAGAGAAGCATCACGGTGGCCATGGTTATGTTTGTCCTATTGACTTCCCTGCTTATAAAGCTGCTGAGCGTGGCTTCGAAGCAGTATTCGGCAAGCGTCCATTGCCAGTACGTATTGGTGGTAGTATTCCAATCATTTCTACTTTCGAGAAGTTGCTTGGTGTGAAGACTGTTCTCATGGGCTTCGGTTTGGAGTCAAATGCTATTCACTCTCCGAACGAGAATATGCCAGTAGATCTCTGGTTGAAGGGAATTGAGACAATCATAAACTTCCACCTCGAGTACGATAAGGAGGCGTAAATTTTGTAATAAGACACACTGTAAGCTGTGTTAAGACATAGTAACAAAGGAACATTGTTCTCTGTAGTAACAGATTCTTTTATTTAATGGCTTTTATTGCAGGGAATGATGTTCCTTTTACTTTTTATTAAAACATGGTGTACATACACGTTGGTTGTGTTGGTAGGAATGGACTGAAATAAAACAGAGTAGATTGTGTCAAAATAAAGTAGAGAAAGTCAGTCCTCTATAATAACAGTCTCATTTAAGTGAGTTTAGTAATGATAAAATAATCTTTAAATTCATGTTATTATGATTAAATATCTATACATTATAGCATCTTTAATGTTATTTCTCTTTGTGGGATGTACAAAAGAAGACGTAGATGTAGATGGTGACTACAAGTATGTTAAGACAGATACGATAAGCGTATTATCACATAAAGAAGACTACTTCTATCCAGGTACATCTATTAGGTCGAAAAATAAAGGCTATGTTATAGTAGACAAAGATATGGGAAAATCTGTTGTATCTCATATTGATGGATTTGATAGTATCTATGAAGAGGGACACGAATACCTTATTATTGTAAAAATATACGGTCCGCGTTATGTGATGCCAGATCTTTATGGATATAGATACAAGTTTGTTAGTTTAATTAGTAAAAAGTAAATTAAACTTGAATCTCCCGTATTTATTTTCTAATGTTTATCTACAATTGATTTGTACTACAATAGTTTCTAAGTTGTATAAAGATAAAGTCACTTGTGTAAATAGTAACGGCCATAACCCACTAAGGTTATGGCTGTTACTGTTATTTGGTATAAATCTTAGTTCTTTATCTTAGGATACTTTCTGAACCAACCATCGATACGGAGTCGGATGACACCGAAGAAGGCTTCGGAGAATATGCCACCGCTCATCTTACTTGTTCCCTCACGACGATTTACGAAGATGACAGGTACTTCCTTAATCTTGAAACCAATCTTGAAGGAGGTGTACTTCATCTCGATTTGGAAGGCATAACCCTTAAAACGAATCATGTCTAATGGAATTGTCTCAAGAACACGACGACGATAGCATACGAAGCCCGCAGTCGTATCATGCACGTGGAAACCTGTTACTGCACGAACATACTTGCTGGCAAAGTAACTCATCAATACACGTCCGATAGGCCAATTTACAACGTTTACTCCACTGACATAACGTGAACCAACTGCAACATCGTAACCTTCGTCATGGGTTGCAGCATAAAGGCGAGGAAGGTCGTTAGGGTCGTGGCTAAAGTCAGCATCCATCTCAATAATGTATTCGTAGCCATGTTCTAAAGCCCACTTGAAACCTGTGATATAGGCTGTACCCAAACCTAATTTACCGGAACGCTCAATGATAAAGAGGCGGTCAGAGAATTCCGTCTTAATCAGATTATGTACGATTTGTGCTGTCCCATCAGGACTACCATCGTCAATTACCAGAATGTGAAAAAGTTTCTCCAATCGGAATACCGCTCGGATTATCTTCTCTATATTCTCCTTTTCGTTGTATGTCGGTATAATTACAATGCTATCGCTTGTCATAGATTTTTGTTTTTATAGGACAAATGTAGTATAAAAATATGATACTAACAAGTTTTTGTCTATTTTTATTGGTCTGGGTTCTCTACGAAACCTTGGTATTCGGGAGAAAGACCAGCCATAACAGAATCGTATGCTTCATTTAGTGTTTCCTTCTCGAATTCAGTACCTTTTCCTTTTGGGAAGATTGGTTTGTGAATGGTGAGACTCAGTCTATGCCATACAGGAAAATGCCAGTCCTTAGTACGAGGCATTACGTCAAAGGAACCATTGATGGTAAGTGGACATACTGGTAGCTGAAGCTCATCAGCTAACATGAAAGCTCCACGACGGAACTTACCCATGTGACCAGTAAAACTACGTGCACCTTCTGGGAATACGACGACAGACATTCCTTCATGAAGGGTTTCACGTGCAGTGTCGTATGTTTTTTTGATTTTACTTGCACCACTCTTATCCACAAAAATATGATGTGCTTTCTCGCATGCTAATCCTACCAAAGGTATCTTACGGATAGCTTTTTTCATCATCCACTTGAAATTACGACCGAGAAAACCGTAAATTAGAAAGATATCGAAAGCACCTTGATGATTGCTTACAAAGACATAGCTTTGCTTTGGATCAAGATTCTCACGTCCTTCAATCTTTACAGGAAGAAAGAGTATTCGGATGGTAAACCACGACCACCATTTCCCTGGGTAGTATCCCCAGAAATGTCCATTACCGATTTGACAGCCAATAGTTGTTGTTAATGCTGTTAGAACAGACGCAAAGAGGAAGAGTGGGAAAGCGATGAATAGCATGTAAATCCTATACAAGAATGTAATAACCAGCATAGCTATTGAGGATTGCCTTTGTTGTTGTGTTGCAGTATTACTCATAGATGTATCCTTTTTAATTTTATTTCTTAACATGTAATGTTATCACCGCTATTTCGTTAGGCATATTGAGGCGGAAGGGTACCAGTCCACCCAATCCAGCTGTAATATATAGATAGCGTCCGTTTTGTTCATAAAGTCCATAATCCTCCTGTTGGCGGATACTTGTTGGTCGCCATCCAAAGATTTGCATCTGTCCGCCGTGTGTATGTCCGCTTAATGTAAGCTGTGCTGGGGTTTTAGGAACAATAGAACGTTTCCAGGCTGATGGATCATGTTGTAACATAATCACAAACGAATTAGGTTCTACTCCTTGCATCGCTTTCCTATAGTTGGAATAGTTCGGGAATGGTGGTCTTCCGTCGTTTTCTGTGCCACAAACATAGACAGACTCCTTTGCTGGTGATGTAATACGAGTATTCTGATTGCGTAGAAGAGTCCATTTTAAGATTTCTTCTTCTGCTTTTATCAAGCGTGCTTCCTCTGCAGCCTTTTCTTTAGCATCACCTTTGATGTATTCAGTATAGTCATGGTTTCCTAAGACAGAGATAGTCCCTTTCATAGGCTGACAGATTAGTGAAGCCATTTTCTCAACCTCTTCAGGGCGTATATTCTGCAAATCACCAGTAAAGCAAATGAGGTTAGCTTTTTGCTTCTCAATGCTATCCATCTCTGCTTTCAGAATCTTACTGCGCCAGCCATTGAAGGTACCGAGGTGTAAGTCAGATACATGCACAATTCGATAGCCATCAAATGACTTCGGTAAATCCTTGAAATAGAGGTCTACATGTTTTACTTGTATGTTAGAAACCCCATATGTGAGCCCGTATATAAATGATCCAACGGCAAAACAAGCAAGGAGTATACCTAAATAATGTCCCCAGTTTCGATTTGTGCGGATGATATATTTCCGGATGATTGAACCCAAGAAGGAGATGAGTGCGAAGATAGCCTTAGGACCCACAAGTAAACCGAGAAGGAATATATATGTATTCAGCCAAGTGAGGTTGTTAGGCGCAAAGTCACGTATGGAAGCCATAGCACAGGTATAGATGACCATACCGATAGAAGGTAACCACCATAATAGGCGTTGCCACCAAGCGATGGGGTAACGTTTGCGGAAATAGTGCATGTCTATAT
>ERZ1699235.681-NODE-681-length-12442-cov-5.233699_pt1 | contig 12442 bp, 7 predicted proteins | sample MGYA00581546_ERZ1699235 | MGnify/ENA primary metagenome ERZ1699235 (study PRJEB42319, sample SAMD00040334) | human oral metagenome | material: saliva | host: Homo sapiens | study: EMG produced TPA metagenomics assembly of PRJDB4115 data set (Metgenomic analysis of... | reverse complement strand
TGGGGCCGCCCGACAGGTCGAGGATCTCGTCGGCGTGGTAGCCGGCGAGGGCCACCTCGGACGTGCCCGTCAGGTACAGGTCGTCGGCGGGCAGGTAGTAGATCTCGTCGGAGTGCTCGTTGAGGAAACCCGTACCGCCCATGATCTGCGGGGTAACCAGGGTCGGGGTCATCATCGGCACGAAGCCGTTCGCGAGCGCCTGATCCATGGCCATCGTCATGATGGCCAGCTCGAGGCGGGCACCGATGCCCTTGAGGTAGTAGAAGCGCGCGCCGGAGACCTTTGCGCCGCGCTTGGTGTCGATAGCGTCCAGGCCCTCGCCGAGCGCGAGGTGATCCTGAGGCTCGAAGCCCTCGGCGGCGAAGTCGCGGGGGACGGGACCCTCGTGGCGCAGGACCACGAAGTCATCCTCGCCACCAACGGGCACGCCGTCGAGAACGAGGTTGGGCAGGAGGCGCGCGAGGCGGTCAGCCTCGGCGTCGGCGGCGTTCGCGGCGGCCTCGGCGGCCTTCACCTGCTCGGCGAGTTCTTTGGCCTTGGCCAGGATCGTGGGACGCTCCTCTTTGGAGGCGCGACCCACGGACTTGGAGACCTCCTTTTGGGTGGCGCGCAGCGTCTCGAAGGCCTGCAGGGCCTCGCGGCGGGCGGCGTCGGCCGCGATGATCTCATCGACGAGGCCGGGGTTGGCTCCGCGGGCACGCTGGGAGGCGCGGGCGGGTTCGGGGTTTTCACGCAGGGCACGCACATCAATCATGGAACCATCCTATGCCAGGTGGCCCGGCTCTGTCCCCCACCGTGCCGGATGCCTAATCCGCAGCAGAGACCAGGGTTATACACCAACCATCAGATCAATTCACAGAAATACCAAAGGTTATCCACCTCTTGTGAATAACCGTGTGGATAACGATGAGCATCGTTGCACAACAGCTGATCACAGCCGCTATAGAACGCAACGCAAAGAGCTTTCACAGCCTGTCCACAACCCCTTAATCCACAGGCAGACTAAGATGTGTACATGGACGCTACACCGTGGATACTCGCAGCCGCTGCAGGAGCCGGAGCAATCGGAGTCGCGCGCGCTGTCACAGCGCTCACCAGACGTCATCGCAGACGGCAGGCACTTTCCATCCCGTCAACGGCGGATGACCCGGAGCGCGGCAGGCCTCGTCCATGGATCATCATGAACCCCTCGAAGCACGACGATCCACAAGCTTTCAAGGACCTCATTAACCGCAAGGCCAAGGAACTGGGCATCGACCACGTGCACTGGCGCGAGACCACACGCGAGGACCCCGGCACCGGGCAGGCCGTGCATGCCCTCGAAGAAGGCGCGTCCGTCGTCATCGCCGCCGGTGGAGACGGGACCGTGCGCGCGGTCGCGGCCGGCATGGCCGGGTCGGGCGTGCGCATGGGCATCATCCCCGTCGGCACCGGCAACGTCCTGGCGGGCAACCTCTCCATTCCTGATGACCCCGAACACGCACTCGCCGTTGCCCTGGACGCCAACCATCGGCTCGTGGACCTGGCGTGGGTGCGCGTCGAGAACGCCACCAAACCCTCGTCCCTTCCCGCCGAGGGGGCACTACGCGACGCTGCCCGCCAAGCCACCCGCCACGCTGAGGATGAGGAACGCGAACCCGCCACGGCCTCGTCCATCGAGCCACGCACCGATGAATACGCCTGCCTCGTCATCGCAGGCATGGGCTACGACGGCGCGACGATGGCGGACACCGACCCTGAGCTAAAGAAGCGCATCGGGTGGATCGCCTACGTGTGGGCGGGACTGGGCGCAATGGGCGTGCCGCGCATGAAAGCTCGCCTGATGCTGCGGTCCCCCATCGCCACCGCGCCCGACCCGCTGGGAGTGAGCGACCAACTGTCCGGGCAAACCATCAACGAGGCCGCAGCCCCCTCCGGTCATCAAGATTCCCCGCTCTCGTCGGCGGATGAAGTCACGCGCATCGAGGCACGCTCGGTCATGTTTGCGAACGCGGGCGAACTCAAGATGCTGGTTCTCGCTCCCGACGCAAACCTGTCGGACGGACTCATCGACGTCATCGCAGTCGACGCACACGTCGGCCTGCTCGGCTGGGCGGACGTCACGTGGAAGATGCTCGGCCAGCTCATCGGCCTGCGCCCCATCAACCTGCCCGTATCGACGGGCACGGTCGCATTCCGCCAGGCGAAAGGCGCGTCCGTGACGGCCACCAAACCGCAGGTGTGCCAGGTGGACGGCGACGCCATCGGCTTGGCCCGCACGATGCACGTGCGCATGCAGGCCGGCGCACTGGACGTGGCTGTGCCCGCCGAGCGCACGTGGATGGAGCTGCTGCCCAGCTGACCCACTCCGTGATACAGCGCACCCCGGCCCGAATCTGTGCGCGTGTCGCCACTGACCCACAGCTTGTTGCTAAGTGGTGCAGACCTGCTTCATATGCGCCCGGAATCGCCGGGGATGCGCGAGGTCAGGTCAGCGGCCAGGAGGGGGCAGAACCGCCTGTCTTGCCCGTGCCGTCGCCGCCGCGCAGCAGGTCCGCGACCCACGCGCGACCCGCACGGAACGCCTCGTCCGTTGTCCCGGGGACAACGGCTGCACGCACGCCGTCGACGCGCGGGTAGGACCCCATGAAACGGACCTCCGGCGAGTAGCGGTGCAGGCCGACGAGGGCCGCCTGGACGCGTTCCTCGCGGATGTGCCCAACGATGTCGATACTGAACGTGTAGTTGCCGAGGCCGTCGCCGCTCGGGCGCGACTCGATGCGCGAGAGGTCCACGCCGCACGCCGAGAACTGCTCAAGGAGGGTCAGCAGAGCGCCCGATTCGTTGACGGGCAGGGCCACCTGGATGGTCGTCTTGTCTGCGCCGGTGGGCGGGGGCACCGCGCCCGGACGCGCAACCAACACGAAGCGCGTGATCGCGCCTGGGTTATCGGCCACGTCCTGGTAGAGGGCCTCGAGGCCGTAGGTGCTCACGGACACCGCGTTGCACAGGGCAGCGTCGAAGGAAGCGTCGCCGTCGGAGAGGAGTTCGGCGGCCGCCGCCGTCGAGGTCGCGGGCACGTGGATCGCGCCCGGGAAGGTACTCTCGACCCAGCCGCGGCACTGCGCCCACGCGTGCGGATGCGTGCCGATGCGGCGGACGTCTTCAGCGCGCGTGCCCGGCAGGACTGCGAGCTGGAAGACGACGTGGACATGCATTTCGGCGACGATCACGAGGGGATCGCCGTGCGAGAGGGAGTCGAGGGTCGCGTTCACGCCGCCCTCGATGGAGTTTTCGATAGGGACGACAGCACGATCAGCCTCGCCACGGCGCACAGCCGCGAGCGCCTGCGGGGCGCTCGTCATCGGCAGGAGGACGGCACCGGCGGGCGCGACCTGGTGGACGGCCTGTTCGGTAAAAGTACCGAAGGGGCCGAGGAACGCGATGCGGAGCTTGTCACCAAGGGGCGCGGGGCCGGGAATGTTCGTCGTCATAGCGTCAAGGGTATCGACACGCGACAGAGGCGGGCGCACTCAGTCCCAGCTCAGGGGCGCATTGTGGCCTACTCGTCGCCGGACCGGTGTTCCTCCGGGTCATCGGCACCCGGCTGGGTGGAGCGGATCCCGTCCGCGAAGGCCTGACTGCCGCCGCCGGGGGTGACGTAACCGCATGCGGTGATCTTCCACAGCTTCGCGGTGCCGCCCGCGTCGACCAGCTCAAAGCCGCTGGACGTGTCGACGCCATAGAAACCGGGGTTGCGGTTCGAGCGCAAGAAGTTGTAGTAGCTACCGTCTTCTTCCTCGTAGAAGTGTGTGATGCCAAGGTTGCGCACGACCTCGCAGACCTCGGGGTCGGTCGTGATATCGCGGAAGTGCTGGGTGAGGACCTTCTGCGAAACCCCGTCGCCGTTGACCGTGCTGAGCTGGGGGAAAACGGCCTTGCGGCCTCCCAGCAGCTCCGAATAGGCGGCACCCGCGATGGGGTCGCCGACGACGAGGGCGTCGGGGGCTGTCGTGTACTGCATGCGGCGCAGCATGGCGAGTTCGCCCTTGACGGCCATGCCGGGCTTGCCCAGGCGCGTCGGGTCGTACACGTAGGCGACGGCTGAGTCACGGGCGTCAATCGCGCCGAAACCGGACAGGAGGACGACGAGCGAGAGGATACCCACCTGGATCGGCCAGCGGGGCACCTCGACATCGTCCTCGACGTCGTCCTCGATGCTGCGCTCGGCCAGGATGCGACGCAGAGAAACTGCCCATGCCGCGTGAATGCCGTGGACGATAGCCGCGACGCCGACGGCCATGAGGACGGCCAGCGCGATGTCCTCGACGCCCATAATGCGCCGCCCGTCCTTGTACCAGGGGGCGAGCAGGAAAGTGCGCAGCGCGGAGTCGGGGGCGTAGGCGAGCCCGGTGAGGACAGCGAGAATCAGGTAGGAGACGAGAGGCCAGGCCGGCATCGGAGCGGCTTCCTTGCGATCCATCAGTCGGATAGTCTCAATCTCGCGACCGTCGATGTCCAGATGGGCCTCGTCGGCCAGGTCATCGACCGGGTCGGGGCGTCGCAGCAACGTGTGGAGGCGAGCGGTGACGACGATACCTGCGACGAGGAGAATTACCTGGATGAGCGTCCACCACGTCGTGCTCGTCGTCTGCGCGAACGGCGGGTAGGGCAGGAGTCCATGCGAGAAGGCTTCGCCCCAGCCACTGCCTCGACGCGGGTAGCGGCCCATCGCTTGGATCTTCGGTGAGGCGAGCGCGATCAGGGGCAGGGCGAGGACAGCGAGGCCGACGCCGACCCACAGGATGGCGGTGAGCTGGCCTCGGCCCTCACGCGCCAGCGCAGAGCGCGCAAAAAAGACGATGGAAGACAGAAGGGGCGCGGCTAGGAAAGCCAGGAGGGAGAAGGCAGCGCTGGGGTGCGCACCGACGAGGCCGAGGCAGCCTATGAGGAGGAAGAGAACCTGGGGGATGCGGCGGATCAAAGACCGGATGCCGTCCCCGAAACGCAGGTCCGCGGCCGCGCGCCGACCGGCGACGATGAAGGCCGCAGCAAGGCCAGGGACCAGCACCGTGCCCGTCGAGTTGGGCCACTGGTTATACATGGTCAGCGCGTCCGCCGGCATGTTGTGCAGCATGCCGCCGATGATCGGAGTCGCAAGGAGGGCCGTGCGCGAACCCGTCAGCACGGACACCAGAGCCGCCAGGCCGATCACCCACACGGCCATGAGGGCCAGGGAGGACACGTTGGAAGCCTGGACAACCGAGTCGTAGCGGGCGAAGAGCGCGACGAACGCGTGCCAGCCCGTCGGGTAGTAGACGCGCCGCCCACCGTAGAGTTCATGGAGACCACCGAAAGGGCTGGCATCCTTGCCGTAGAGGATCGCGTGAACGCCATTCTGATGGAACGTCGGATCCCACTGCTGGACGGGGTTCGCTGGATCTGCAACCGACAGCAGCGGCCAAGCCGCCAGGAGGAAGCCCACGAGGATCGCGCCCCACGTCGCCGCGCGGATGGCCGCCTGATGTCCACCGATCGGCACGCGCACACCGATGGCCTCGCGGAAAGGCACCCCGTTGAGGGCAAATCCACCGTTAACTCGGTGAAAGTAGCTGAGGCCCCACGCGACCGCACCGCCGACGGCGCTCATGCCGAGGACCGGCATGACCGTGGAAGCCTCCCACGAGATCTCAAACGCCGGATAGAGGACCGTCAGGACAGTGATCAGGCCAAAGGTGAACGCCGGTGCCGCCCCGATCGCGATGAGCGACGAGCGCACCCCCGCGCGTAGCCACATGAACCCCGGCAGCACCAGGGCGACCATCATGGCCAGCAGGGTCGGAACCAGCATCCACCAGGCCAGCACGTGTTACTCCTTCTCAGCAGAAGACCGACGCTTGCCGATCATCTCAATGATGACGGGTAGGACCGATGCGAGGATGATGACACCCAGGATGAGCGTCAGGTTGTCGTGCACGAAAGGCACGTTGCCCAGGAGCGAGCCAACCAGGATGAAGCCAGCACCCCAGAAGACGGAACCCAGCGTGTTAAACACCAGGAATTTCGAATAGGGGTAGCGGGCCATGCCCGCGGCGATCGGAATGAAGGTGCGTACGAAGGGAATGAAGCGACCGATGACGAGCGAGCGCCCGCCGTAGTTTGTGAAGTAATGCTCAGCCTTCTCCAAGTGCTCGGTCTTCAGGACGCGCGCGTCCGGTTTGAAGAAGCGACGACCCCATTTCGCGCCCAGGAAGTAGCCGATCTGCGCACCAATGAAGGCGGCGACGACGACCATGGCAATGAGAGTGGGCAGATGTAGACCGAGGCGGTCGTGCAGCAAGCCGGCAGTGAACAGCAGGGACTCGCCCGGAAGAACCGGGAAGAGAACACCGGACTCGATAAGAACGATGAGCATCGTTCCCCACAGGACCCACGGCCCCATAGCGACTAGGAGTGTCTCAGGATTCTTAAACCACTCGATAACTGTGTCAAGCATCGACGGATCCGATGCTTCCGCGAGTGTAGACCATGTCACGATAAGGCCCTTTTCTGCCGGGAATATGTCCCCCTAACCCTACCTTTGTTGACCGCGAATATAGGATGGTCACTATGAGGAAGCGCAAGGAGTCACACGACAGCCCCCCAGTTGTCGATACGAACATCCTGTTCGTCCCCTCTTCCGCGGAGGATCCGTCCTCACTAGGGGTCGATGACCTGATGGGCATGATCAACGGTGCGGGGACCACGACAGCCCCTGCCCAGAAACCGGACATCCCCGGCCCCGAAGACAAGACTGAAATCCTCGACCCCATCGTCGTGCCCGAGTCGGTCATCGTCTCGCCGGTCGTCACCGTCAACGCACTGCAGAGTCCCGCTCCTCCACCCCCCGCCTCGGCAATCATCGACGCGCCCCCTCCACCACTCCCCGACGACGAGGAGGCCGCGACACCGAGGGGTCCCATCCTCCCTCCTCCCCTCCCCGACGACGAGGAGGCCGCAAGACCGAGGGGTCCCATCCTCCCTCCTCCCCTCCCCGACGACGAGGAGGCCGCAAGACCGAGCGGCCCCGTTCTCCCGCCACCCGCGCCCGCAGCCGGCTCCGGCGTACGCATGGTTACCGAGCCGCCTACGCCCGAACCCCCCGCGCCCGAGCAGACCGGTCCCAGCGCCGCCACGAACGAGGCCTCCAAGACGATAGCAACGTCCGTCGACCAGACCGACATCGCCGCCGTCCCCACCCCCGTCACCGTCGCTGCGTCCGCCGCAGCCAACACAGCGAGAACCCGGAAGACGACACGCGCGAACCACGACGGAGCCACGACCGATCACGCGCCCACCCCGACCGACTCGCCCACCGAGAAGGACACGGCGGACGCGCTGGCCACCCCTGCCTCGGACGCGGTCGTGCGCGCCAAAAACGGCGAGGTCGCGCTTCCCGTCCCCGCCCGCAGGCTCCGCCTCCCCAGGCCCGCCTACATCGCCGACCACATCTTCACCATCCAGCGCAGGCGCGAGGACGTCATCGACGTCGTCATCTCGATCCTCGCAATCCTCATCATCTGGACCATCGGCACCGTCGCCAGCGCCACGACGCGCGGCGTCACCATGGACGTCCTGCAATTCCAGCTCATCCGCCAGATCCTGATCCTGCCCGTCAACCTCGTTGAGGGCCTCATCATCCTGATCACGCCGATCATGGTGATCATCTCCCTTGCGCTGAGAAAACGCTTGCACACCATCATCCAGGTCATCGTCACGAGCGTCGTCGCCGCCGTCGGCGGCTGGATCATCGCCATCCTCACCGGTCTGCTGCCCGTCTACCTCACCATCCCCCTGAGCGTGGACCGGCTCATCGCCACACAGGGCCACAGGAGCGGCTTCGTGATCGCCATCAACCTGGTACTCGTCACCCTGTGCGCCATGTTCACCTCAGCAGGCGAAGCCCAATCGATGAGAGCCATTCGCTGGGGCTGGACAGGCGTGTGGGTCATCCTGATCCTAGGCGTCCTGCGCTCCTCGATGACCCTGCCCGTCGCATTCATCTCTGTGTTCATCGGCCGTGCGTTCGGCTCGGGTTCGCGTTGGATCATGGGCTACGACGACCAGAGAGCCAAGGGGGTCACCCTCGTCGAGGCGCTCCTCAGCATCGGCATCACGCCCTCGCGGATCGTGCGCACCGACCTGGACACCACCACCGAACCGCTGTCCACGTGGGCAGTCGCCGAGAACGCCCGCGGACGCCTCACACAGGTGCCCGCCGACTTGGGCGACATGGGCGTCACCATCACGCAACGCCCCGACCCCGACCACAACCGCCACTACCAGGTGTGGAGCGACACCGAGCTGACCTACGAACTCATCGTCATGGACCCCGGCCAGGAGCTGACCGGCACCCTCCTCGAGATGTGGAACAACCTGCGCCTGCGTGGCATCAGCCGATGGATCTCCCCCTCCCTCAAGGCCCAGGCGGAACGCTCCTCGTTCACAACCTTGCAGGCTCTGCGCGCCGGCGTCTTCACGCAAGAACCCATCGCGATCGCCTCGGCGAACGATTCGATCATCATGGTGCTCTCCGCCCTGCCCCCAACGACACCGCTGACGGAGCTCGGCGAGCGGGCCTCAGACGAGGTCTTGGATCGTGCGTGGGAACAGCTGCGGTACGCGCACACGCGGGGCATTTCGCACCGCGCCCTCACGCCCGAGGCTGTCGTCGTCGACGCGTCCTCCGACGTGTGGCTGCTCGACTGGGATTCGGGCGAGGTCGCGACGACTGAACTCAACCAGTCCATCGACATCGCCCAGATGCTAGTCCTAACCGCCCTGGCAGTGGGACCCCAACGTGCGCTTGAGGCCGGTCGACGCTGCGTCGGCGACGAGACCCTCATCGCGTGCGCGCCCGTCATCCAGAAGCCGGTCCTGCCCGCCTCGGTGAACCAGATGCTGCGCCGATCCGATCTGCTCAGTGATCTGCGCGCCGCCCTCGTGGGCGACTCCGAGGCCGAGTCCGCCCCGACAGCCGACCTACAGCGCTTCCGCCCGCGCACGATCTTCACGATCGCGGTCGCATTCATCGCGGTTTTCATCGTCGTCTCCTCTCTCAACTTCAACGACCTCGTCTCCACGGTGAAAAGTGCAAACCCGTGGTGGATGGCCGCGTCTGCCGTGTTAGCCTGCCTGATCTGGGTGGGTTCGACCGTGCCGCTCATGGCCCTGTCCCCCGAGAAGCTGCGCTTCGGCGACACCCTCATCGCGCAGGTGGCCGCCTCGATCATCACGGTCGTCGCACCCGCCGGTGTGGGTCCCGCTGCCCTGAACCTGCGCTACCTGCGCAAGCGCCGCGTCCCCACCGCCGCTGCCGTGACGACGGTGACGCTCATGCAGATCTCGCAGGCACTCATCACGATCATCCTCCTGCTGCTCGTCATGGTCAGCGCAGGCTCGTCCCTGTCCGTCTCACTCCCCTACGGCACGATCCTCGCGGTCGTCGCGGTCGTCATGCTCGCGGTCGGCGTCATCGTGGCCGTCCCAAAGGTACGCCGCTGGATCTGGGCCAAGATCGAGCCGACGTGGCAGCAGGTCTACCCACGTCTCCTGTGGATCATCGGACAACCTCGTCGCCTGACCGCCGTCGTGGCTGGCAACCTACTCATGAACATCGGCTACGTGGGCGCGTTCTGGACCGCCATGGTCGCCATGGGTGGCTCGCTGAACTTCTCAACGGTTGCTATCACCTACCTGACCGCGAACGCGGCGGGTTCCTTCATCCCTTCCCCGGGTGGTATCGGTACCGTCGAAACGGCACTCACCTCGGGTCTGACAGTCGCGAGCGTCTCCTCCTCGGTCGCGATTGCCACCGCGCTGCTCTACCGTCTCGTCACCTTCTACGGGCGCATCCCGTTTGGCTGGCTGGCCATGAAGTACATGGAGAAGAAGGATCTGATCTAAGCGCTATCTTTCCGGGCCTCGACCCTGAGGCTGGGGATGTGCGCCGGGTTCGCGCCTCTTTGCACATGCCGTGGTGGCACTCAGATGCACACCGCGAGTTGACTGCGCCTCACTCTGCACGAGGCCGGGTCATGAGCGACACCGAGGTACGACGGCACGGGGAGCCTTACTTCTAGTTGCTTCTAATTTGGATCAAATTTGAAGCAACTAGAAGTTGCCTGTTGCAACAGTTCTTGTAACAAGATCCCCACGCTGCGTCGCACAACCTAACGACCACGGCGATCATGGAACTTCGCACTACGCATCGACACCCCGAACCCGGCGTTGGAGATCTGTGACCGGGTACCACTCGAAGCTACGGCCGCGCTTGGTACGCATCAGGTATCCCCCGTCCTCAAGACCGCGCAGATCAGCATGCGCCGTCTGCAGCGTCACCCTGAACTTGTCCGCATGTGATGCAGCTGTCACAGTGATAGCAGAGTCCTTTAACGCTTCCTCAATGACCCCGATCTGTCGATTATTGAGATCGGTGAGCCTCAGGAGATGTTTCACTTGTTCCATTTCCTTGGACTTTCTCGCCAGGTAATCGTGCAGCTCACAGATTCCACGCAGGATAATCTGCGCATGCCAGATCAGAAAGTAGGTGAGATCCCCTTCATCCTGCTCAACCTCAAGGAACGAGCGCGCATACTTGGCAGGCGCTTTGCGCAGAAGCCTCGACACCGGGACAAAATCCATGAGAAAGAAGCCTTCGCGCAGCATCACCCACTGCGCAATCACGCGGGCCGTGCGCCCGTTACCATCGACGAAGTAGTGGTCATAGACCATCATGAAATGAACAACGAGCGCCCTCACAAGCGGCGGCACGTATTGCGTCGCATACTCCCCCACGCCATTGGCAAAGTCGCACAGACGCTTGAGTCGTTCAGGCAATTCTTCGGCTGGCGGCGGAACATGCAGCAGCTGATCCTGGCCTTCACTCCCATAGATACGAATTCGCTCTTCGCCCTGGTGCTGCAGGCGCCCTGCATCCTCCGCTTCGTCGAGCGTCCCATCCGTCACAATGCGATGGACCCCGCAGATGAATGCAGGAGTGAGCTCCTCACCCAGGTGAGCACGCACATATTCGAGAGCGAGAAAATTGTTGAGGATCATCCGCTCCGAGCGAGTGCGTGGATCCTTCTTTTCTCGGAGCATCTTTTTCGCATCACGCCTTGTGGTCGACGCCCCCTCCATCTGGGAGGAGGTGATCGCTTCTTCGTAGAGAGAGTTGATCAGGTATCTGTCTCTCACCCCTTGCGTCGCTACTTCGCCCGGCAGCTCCACCTGACCGCGCGCCTGCGCCGTAATCTCCTCATTCAACTGCAAGAAGCGATCCGGGAGATTAAACGTCAGGCGCGTTCCGTCCTTCATAACGAAGGGAGTGGGCCGGGCCGTCGAGGCGCGCGCAGCGCGTACCGCGTACCACCACTCCTCACGCGTCAGACCCTCCGGCACCGGCTCAGCGCGAAGGTAGTACTCCCACGGCCGATACTCTGAATCATCCAGCCCACCCGCTAGCACGCCGATAATAGGGAGACGCCGCTCATCATCTGCGTTCGCCAAACTGGCGATAACTCGTTCGCGCAGCTCACCAAGCCGATAAGGCGGAGGGACAGGAGTCTTCATGGCTACTCCGTTCACACGAACTTCAAATTACTTCTAATTTTATCTTAATTTGAAGCAACTAGAAATAGTGCCACGGTGCACACATCAACGAGGGCGCAACAGAATATCCAACATCCCGCCACAAGCAGGCGTCCCCACAACAAACGAGGCCGCGACCGGAACACCCGGCTACGGCCTCGTCGATGGCGGTCACACTACCAAAGACGGTTCGCGTGCACGTAGTAGGCCGACTGCACGCCACTGACGCCCCTGATCACCTCGACGGATCCGGCGGGCACACTCAGCCCGAAGCCCTGCACGGGTGTCCCATACTCATACTCGACCTCGACGGACCCACCGGGGAAAGACTCGGCCACAGCTTCCCTAATCGACGCGAGCACAGCCGCACGGTCAGCGCCCTCCTCGAGGCGCACGACAACCTCAACACTCTCCGACGGACGGTCCTCACTTCCAACCATGGCCGCCTGGGCGACCACCGCAGGCGAAACACCGAACTGGAAGGCGGTCGCCGACGCGGCGAACGACGGACTCACAACCGCAAGCGCACACCCGCCAACACATGCCAGCGCGAGAGCTGTTTGCTTCATGGACATATTCTGCTCCTCTGCAATCATGGGCGGTCGAGCGGGAACACTGCCATGTATCCTCTCCGCCGATCACCAGGAGCACCCTAACACGACAGCGTAAATGACAAGCTAGTCATGACTGCTATTTGGTCATTACTGGCTCTTCGCATTTTGGGGTGTGGGGGGTGGTGTTGGCATGGGGTCGGGGCCTGCCCGATGATTGAGGTTGCGACACTTCAAACGCTGGGAGGCCCCGACATGGGTAATGGTACCTTTTCTGCTCT
>ERZ1699235.680-NODE-680-length-12461-cov-11.951030_pt1 | contig 12461 bp, 8 predicted proteins | sample MGYA00581546_ERZ1699235 | MGnify/ENA primary metagenome ERZ1699235 (study PRJEB42319, sample SAMD00040334) | human oral metagenome | material: saliva | host: Homo sapiens | study: EMG produced TPA metagenomics assembly of PRJDB4115 data set (Metgenomic analysis of... | reverse complement strand
TAGTAACCTCGATTCTATATTAACCATTATAGCACTCCAAAAGACGTCACAAAAATTGAAAAATTCAATCTCATGATAAAGAAAGGCTATCAAAAAAGGCTGGACACATTGTCCAACCTGATTCATTACTTCATTAAGCAATATCAACATAACGACGGTTGCCACTCGCTGCCACATATGAAAGCCATGTGTGGCCATCGGCTGTCAAAACTTTGTCATAGTTAACACTCATGCCCTTGTCATAGTAGGCTAACTCTGGACTTGAAACCTTAGCTTCTGCCTTGATTGACGCACGACCTGTGAAGGTATAACGACCTGATTCTGGGAGACTTGGTTTTGCGGCTGGTTGACTTACTTCTGTCTTAGCTACTGCAATATCAACATAACGACGGTTACCACTTGCTGTCACGTATGAAAGCCATTGACGGCCATCGGCTGTGAGAACCTTATCGTAGTTAACACTCATACCTTTGTCATAGTAGGCCAACTCTGGACTTGAAACCTTAGCTTCTGCCTTAATTGACGCACGACCTGTGAAGGTATAAGTGCCTGATTCTGGGAGACTTGGGTTATTCGCTGGTTTCGCAACTGGTTTTGTTTCTGGCTTAGCTTCTGCCTTGGCCGCTGCAATATCAACATAACGACGGTTACCACTTGCTGTTACATATGAAAGCCATTGACGACCATCAGCTGTGACAACCTTATCATAGTTTACACTCATACCTTTGTCATAGTAGGCCAACTCTGGGCTTGAAACCTTAGCTTCCGCCTTGATTGACGCACGACCTGTAAAGGTATAAGTTCCTGTCGCTGGAAGGTTGATAGCACCTGTAGTGGCTGATTTACTTTCAGCAGGTTTGCTGCTAGCAGCATAATCGCCACCTTCGATACCGAAGTATTCTTCCAAACTCAAACCTGAATCGTGGATGTCTTTAGCTTCTTTACCCACATAGCGGATGTGCCATGCTTCTGGCATGTAGCCAGTTGAAGCTTCCTTACCTGCTTGGAAACGCACGATAAAGCCATAGTTATGTGCATTGTCTTTAAGCCATTGGCTAGCACGTGAATCTTCAAGCAAATTACCAGATTTATCGGTCAAATCAAAGACCAAACCAGTTTGATGTTCACTATATCCAGGACGAGCTGAGTAACGGTCCGCAGCTGCCTGACCATCACGGCTAACATAGTTATCGTAAAGAGTCTTTTGATAGTCATAAGAACGGAAACCACTGTATGAACGTCCAACATTCAAACCTTGGTTAATCATATCGTCACGAAGACGAACAAAAGCCGCCTTAGCTGTAGGATTCTCACCTGGGTTATAGTCCTTAGAAAGACCATGTTTTTTATTGACAATGATAATATCATCGTATTTACCACGAACACTGTAGTAAGAACCGTTATTGGTCAATTGGTGGCTAAGATCTTGAAGAACTGGAACACTGGTATGAGTGCCACCAACACCTTGAAGTTTACCATCAATCTTATAGTAGAGGTGGACAGTGTAATCACCACGATTATTCTTGTGATCGCTGATAGATACATGTGTCTTGTAGCTACCATCTGCTTGTTTACTTGCAGATGGCCATTTGAGGTCGTCTTGACCGTCTTTGTCAGACCAGACAGGAACAAGTACTTCCTGGATAGCCTTACCAGCACCTGAAACCTCAGTAATAACCACATCAAAGCCATTTTCAGTCATATTTTCAATGTTAAGCTTACCGGTAAGTTTATTTTCAGTCGGTTTAGACTCAACTGGCTTGTTTGTTGTTACTTTCACAGTCGCAACATCAACATAACGACGTTTACCACTGTAGCTGACATAAGAAATCCATTGATGATTGTCCGCTGTCAAAACCTTATCATAAAAGACAGAATCGCCATTCATAAAAACAAACTCAGTCTTGGCTGACACCTTTGGTTCGTCCTTAACATCTACAGTCTTAGTAAAGTTGTAACGCCCACTTGAAGGAAGTTTATCAGCTCCTGTCACTGCTGGTTTTTCAGCCGGTTTATCGACTGGTTTGGTTTCCATAGGCTTATTATCTACTGGTTTAACATTCTCTGAAGCAACCGGTTGGTTTGGTTTAAGATCTGACTCGCTTGTTGTAGTACCAGCTTTGTCTTGACTAACCTCTACTTTAGCAATATCAACATAGCGACGAGCACCACTAAAACTCTTGTAAGAAATCCATTGGTGACCATCTGCCAACATAACCTTATCATATGACAAGGAATCACCATCTTCGAAAGTAAATTCAGTCTTAGAGGAAACTTTAGGTTCAGATTTCACATTAGCAGTTTTCTTAAAGTGATAAGTCCCTTTGTCTGGGATTTCAAGTACTTCTGTCACTTCTGAATTATCAGTAGTTTTCTCTGGCGTAAGTTCAGGTTTTGGAGCAGGTTTAACCCCATCTTTAGGAGCCACCGGTTTAGACTCAGTCGTTTTCAAAGCCGCAATATCCACATAACGACGTGTACCACTGTAACTAATGTAAGAAATCCATTGGTGGTTATCCGCAGTCAATACCTTGTCATAGTTCACTTTGTAGCCTTTTTCCAAGGTGTAAAGTGTATCTGCAGAAGCCTTAGGTTCGTTTTTAACATTCAAGCTACGTGTCACATTATAAGTACCACTTGCTGGAAGCTTTTCAGCACCAGTAGTTTCTGGTTTTGCTTGATTAGTTTCTGTTGGTTTAACAGTTGGTGTTTCAGCTTTGGCTGGTGTCAAAGTCGCAATATCGGCATAATAGCGAACATAGTCATAACCAAGGTAAGAAATCCATTGGTGATTATCAGCTGTCAAAACTTTATCATAGATGACATGGTCACCCTTGCCGAAAACAAAAGTAGGTTTGAGATCTGCTTTTGGTTCCTTCTTAATATTTGTGTCACGTGTAAAGTAGTAAGTTCCTGTCGCTGGGATATTCAAAGCACCTGTTGTGGCTTGAGCGCCATTAGAAGGTTTGCCATCCCCATTACCACTATTACCGTTACCACTACCAGCTGCCACTGGTTTCACTGGAGCATAACGACGCACACCAGAGTATGATTTGTAGCTAATCCATTGGTAACCATCAGCTGTCACGACTTGATCGTAAAAGACGCTATCCCCTGGATTTACATAAAATTCAGCCTTGGCAGAAACCTTAGGTTGATTCTTAACCTCTGTACGTTCCTTGTAGACATAAGTTCCTTGGCTTGGGAGGTCGCTTGCTGTAGTTGTAGCCGGTTGGCTCACCAAACTAGTATTGACAGCTGCTCTCGTTAAGGAAGATACATCAAAGTTAGTAGCTGTTTCAGACGAAGTATTTGTACCACTTGTGGCTTCTGAGCTGGCAACTGTTGATTCAGAAGTTTTATCTGCTACTTGTGAGGTACTAGCACTCACTTCACTCGTAGCCTCGCTAGTGGCAGTTTCACTGGCGGTTTGACTAGTTGTTGAGACTTGGCTAGCTTTCTCACTTGACGCTGCCCCATCTGTTGCTACACCACTGAAAATATCAGCTGCTGTCACAGCATCACTATCTGAGATAGCACGCAAAGAAGCATCTGAAGGTGTTGAAACCTCATGATGCTCATCAGCCAAAGCTTGCCCCGCAAAGACCAAACTAGCTCCTAAAAGAACTGATGCTGCCCCAAATGAATATTTACGAATGGAAAAACGTTGTTGTTCGTGTAAAAATTTTTCTCGTTTCATATCAATTATTCTCTCTATCGAATTGATGTTACAGGTTGATTGTAACACTCGGTGACAAATATTACAAGTACTTTACAGAATATTACTAAATATTTCTCACTTACCCATTAGTATACCAAATTTATTTGGCTTGTTCCCACTTAAATCATAAACTGTCCGATTTTTGTCATAATCGAAAGCCGAAGCAAGCCATACTTATTTATTCGTAATTTTGTTAGGAAAAGTAGAGGGAAACATAAAAAACATGATAACTTTATACGAGTTATCATGTTTGCTTTTTAAATCATTTATCAATGTCCTACATCTGAATATGAAATATAATAACGTTGACCATTCTTAACAAAACTATACCAGTTTCCATCAGGTAAAATTTCATATTTATCCCAGTCAACATCTCCGGCAGGAAGTGTAGAAACTGCTCCGCTATCTTTATCTGGAGCAGCATAAACAGGTGTTTCCTCATCAAGTGTCAATGTTCCAGAAGTTGCTGTCCATGCACCTCGACCACCTTCAACTCCTCCAACTTGAGAAGCTGGTGTTGTAGATTCAACCACTTGTCCACCATCTGTAGTTCCTGCTTGGGCTTGTTTTTGAGAAGAAGCTTTAGGTGCTACTGCTGAAGCCTGATTGTCATTTTCTTCATTTGAAACTGCTGAAGATGATGATTTAGCTGTTTTCTTATCCTTCTTAACAGCTTTACTTGAGCTTGAAGATGATTTCTTGACCGTCTTGGCTGGGCTACTACTTGTGTTAACACGCGCCGACTCATGACTATTAAACATAGTCACTAAGAAGACAGCAAGGATAACTACAATTAGAGCTGATAGGATACCAATGAGTTTACTTGTATTTTTCATGAGTGATATTCCTTTTCTGATAATTTACTAGGTTATTATAATATATAGACAGTTAAATTTTTCATTGAAGTCATAAACGGTGTTTTTTCCGTCATAATCAGACCACATCTTCTATTTTTAGTGTCTGTTTAAAACGATAGTCTTTAGATTGTGTTGACAAAGAACAATTAGGATACTTCCCTAAAATCTCTCGAACAGTGGACAAACCTATACCACGTCCTTCTCCTTTACTTGAGCGACCAAGTTTAAAGATGCCGACTGTATTGATAGATTCTTGAGCAATGGTATTCTCTACTATTACTACCTTTGTATCGCTACTGATAAGAGCAATGGTTACTTCTTTAGTAATGCTATCCAAACTAGCCTCAATAGCATTATCCAAAAAAATGGATAGCACTGTTATGAAATCCAACAATTCCATCCTCGATACTTCAAAGACGTCGCTGACCTCAAGGTGAACGGTAATAGACTGGTCTTGTGCTTCCAAGACTTTACTAGCCAAGACACCTTTAACGGCTTCATCTTTAATATTAATCAAGTTGGCAATTTCGTACTGTTTCCCCTCAATCCGAGTCTTTGTTTTTTCAAGGATGTTATCGTAGATATCGGAAATGATAGCTATATCTTTGGAGTCAATGCCATATTTGATACTAGACAAGATATTTAAGTAATCATGCCTAAATCGACGAAGATCAGTATAGAGTTTCTCGATTTGTTGGCTATAGTTGGCCAAATCACTAATTTGCCTATCTTTTTGGAGAAGGACTTCTTCTTTTAATCTTTCGCTGAAGGTTGCATTAATGTAAACAAGGGTCGCAAGAAAGAGTAAAGCATAGGTCACCACGAGATAAACATGCCAATCTCTTCCTCCAGGGATCTGTTGCACAAAAAAGGTAATATATTGGAGAAGGAGGGCATAAGATAACATTGATATATCTATAAGCAATAAAAAGTACTTTGAAAATGACTTTCTAAAACCATAGTTCAGCGCTTTGAAATCTACTTTTAAGGTCTTAATGATTAACCAAAACACAGGAAAAACTAGCAACTCAGTGACAAGGTTTAAATGAAAATGATTCAGCACAATCAGATAATGTCGATTGATGACTAAGGCAATCCCATAAATAATAAGATTGTGAACAAGACTTTCTATGACGATTGGAAACAAGCCATAGAAAATATCTAATAACCTATTGCCATAACGATTTCTGTAAAGGGAATAAACAACCAAGAAGGCATGCCCTAAAACATAGGATAGGACTGGAGAAAGCACAAACAAAAATCGGATAATCAAGGGGATGATGATATACCATCTTAGCTTTATCTTCTCGGAGGTAATGTATTGATAAATGAGAATAAAGAGGATAATCTCCGCTAAAAAGTCTAGATTATCCAACACAAAATTAATCGCTGTCATAGGCTAATTCTCTCAAGTAATTTCTTTAGTTTCAACTTTGAAACATAGCAAACGCCACCATTTTCAAAATAGACCGTCCCCGTACTTTTATCTAATTTGATGATATTTTCTGGATTAACTAGGAAGGACTTATGACATTTAAACAGTCTAGGGTCACTCTTTTCAATTTGAGAGAGACTGCCATAAAACTCAATCTGCTCCTCTTTAGTATAAAGGATAACCTTGTGGACGATATCCGAGGTCTCAAAGTACAAGATATCATGAAAGGGAACCTGAATAACGGTCTTAACATTCTCAATCCGAAAAGCGTCTTCTGGATTCTGGCTCTGTATCTTTTTGCAGGTTAATAAGATAATACTTTCCAGACGCTTTTGAAAGTCCTCACACTCCAAAGACTTATCAATAAAGTCTAGAGCTGCCAATTGGTATTGAAAAGTTAAGGGAAGGTACTCTGAATGAGTCGTGAAGAAAACAATATTGGCATAGGGGTCACTCTTGCGAATCTGCTTTGCAACTTCCAAGCCTTTTTTAGTATCGTCTTTAATCTGAATGTCTAGGAAAAAGAGCTGATGAGACCCTCGCTCGGTAATAAAGTCTAACAGTTGATTGGGTTTGTCAAAAACCTCAAAGTCGCCCACTTTAATGTTATTTTTCTTAAGAATCGTATGAATAACCTCTTCAATACGATTTTGTTGGATAAAATGATCCTCTAAAACATAGATGTTAAGCATGGCATAACTTCCTTTGGCATAATCTTAAGAGAAATTCTAAGTTAGAGCATTTCTTTAATAAATGAACCTCTCTTATTTATTCAAAATGAGATTTATTGTTTTCTTTACTTATTTTACATTTTTATTACAAAAAAACAATACTTTGTAACATTTTTTTACTTCATTCAACCAAAAAAACACCACCCTCAAAAGAGAGTGATGTTACAAATCTTAAGAAATATCTACATAGCGTCTTGCACCGCTATAGGTTACATAAGACAACCAGGTGTGACCATCAGCTGTGAGGACCTTGTCATAGTGAACAGACATGCCTTTATCATAGTAGGCTAACTCTGGACTCGCTACACTTGGTTGAGCCTTGATAGAGCTAGGTTTGGTAAAGGTATAAGTACCAGTTGCAGCTAGGCTTGGACTTGCTGGTTGAGCAACTGCTGTTGCCTTACCACCAATAGCAATGTAACGACGGTTGCCTCCATGGCTAACATAAGAGAGCCATGTGTGACCATCTGCAGTCACCAATCTGTCATAGTTAACGGACATACCAGTATCATAGTAAGCCAACTCTGGACTCGCTACACTTGGTTCTGCTTTAATGCTAGAGCGTTCTTTGAAAGTATAGGTACCAGATGATGGTGTACTTGGTTGAACAGGTTGTTCTACAGGTTTAGTCACACTCGTTGGTGCGATAGCCACATAGAAACGATGTCCTGAATAGCTGAGATAAGAAAGCCATGTATAGCCATCATTATTGACAACCTTGTCATAGTTGACTGACATGCCAGCATCGTAGTAGCTAACATCTGGGTTGGCTACCAAAGGTTGAGTCTTGATGCCAGTACGAGCGGTAAAGGTATATGAACCTGAAGCTGGAAGATTGTGGCGAGTTGCATTTTGAACTGGAACAGTTGTACTAGTGCCTCCGATACCTACCATTTTACCATCTTGGACATAGTAGAGATGGACAATGTATTCACCTGCTTCAGCCTTATGGTCACTAACATTGATACGAACCCTGTAGCTACCATCACTTTGTCTGCTAGCTTGGTGCCATACAAGGTCGTCTTGGCCGTCTTTAGCTGTCCAAACTGGAACACTTACGCCTTGAATAGCCTTGTCACCACCAGAAACATTAGTGATATGAACGTCAAAACCGAGGTTAGAGAGGTTTTCAATATTGATAGTACCGCTTGGTTTGCTTTCTTGTTGAGCAAGTTTAGCCACGGCTACATAACGTCGGTTGCCATTGTAGCTGAGGTAAGAAAGCCATTCATAACCATCACCACTGACAATCTTGTCATAGTTGACTGACATACCAGCATCGTAGTAGGCCAACTCTGGGCTTGCCACACGAGGTTCTGCCTTAATGCCAGTACGAGCGGTAAAGGTATATGAACCTGAAGCTGGAAGGTTGTGGCGAGTTGCATTTTGAACTGGAACAGTTGTGCTAGTGCCTCCGATACCTACCATTTTACCATCTTGGACATAGTAGAGATGGACAATGTATTCACCTGCTTCAGCCTTATGGTCACTAACATTGATACGAACCTTGTAGCTACCATCACTTTGTCTGTCGGCTTGGTGCCATACAAGATCATCTTGGCCGTCCTTAGCTGTCCAAACTGGAACACTTACGCTTTGGATAGCCTTATCACCACCAGAAACATTAGTGATATGAACGTCGAAACCAAGGTTAGAGAGATTTTCAATATTGATAGTACCGCTTGGTTTGCTTTCTTGTTGAGCAAGTTTAGCCACTGCTACATAACGACGGTTGCCATTGTAGCTGAGGTAAGAAAGCCATTGGTAACCATCACCACTGACAATCTTATCGTAATTGACTGACATACCAGCAACGTAGTAGGCTAACTCTGGACTTGCCACACGAGGTTCTGCCTTAATGCCAGTGCGTTCTTTGAAGGTGTAAGTTCCTGAGTCAGGAAGGCTATAGCTAGTAGTTGTATGAGTTTCTTCAACCTTGGCAGGAACTGTGTAAGTTGTGCCACCAACACCAACCAATTTACCATTAGTTTCAACATAGTAAAGATGAACATTGTAGAGACCACGTTCATTCTTGTGGTCAGTTAGACTGACGTTAACTTTGTAGTTACCGTTGTTAAGACGAGTCGCATTGTACCAGATGATATCATCCTGACCATTCTTTTCAGACCAGATTGGAACAGATACCCCGAGGACACCGTTTTGGTCTGAAACATTACTGATAACTACACTAAAGTCACCATTGTCATGGCTTTCAATAGCGATATCGCCTCTTGGTTTAGCTACAGCCTCTGCAACAGCACCTAAGTCGACGTAACGACGAGTACCACTGTACGAAGTGTAAGAAATCCAACGGTGGTTGTCCGCAAGCAAAGATCTATCGTAGTTGACTGACATACCTGGATCAAAATTGAACTCAGTCTTAGCAGTCAAGCTAGGTTGGTTCTTCACATCTGCAGGTTTAGTGAAGTAATAAGTACCACGTTCAGGGACGGCTTCATCTCTAGTCGCTTCAGTGGTACTAGTATTTTCGGCCTTCAAAGCTGCGATATCAGCGTAGTAGCGTTCATAATCGTAACCAATGTAAGAAATCCATTGATGATCATCTCTCTTCAAGACCTTATCATAGATAACATGGTCACCTGCACTAAAGACGAAAGTAGGTTTGATATCCATGACTGGAGCTGTACGAATTTCAGTTGTGCGACGGAAATAAAAAGTACCGTTTGATGGAATATCAAGAGAACCATCAGCAGTCACAGGACCATCTACACCTGGCTGACTAGCATTAGTTAAGACAGTACGAAGACTAGTATCGACAGCTTCACGGTCAGTACCTCTAACTTCTGCTACTTCTGAAGTTGCTGAACGGTTAATCTCACTAACTACTTCAGAGCTAGCTACTGATGACACTTCAGAACGTGGAGTAGCCACTTCTGATCTAGAAACAGAAGCGACAGCAGATGCAGAATGAGCAACCTCTGCTGATACTTCCAAAGAAGCAACCTCGCTGGACACTACACTACTAGCTTCAGAAGAAGCAACTTCACTGCTAGCAAGCTTAGGTCTTGGTGCTTCTGATCTTGACGCAGGTTCATTGAGGACATCGGTAACAGCTTCTGAAGTTGCCTGGTCAATTTGGGGTGCTTCAGAATTATTTACAGTAACTTCATAGTCTGTGATAGAACCTGTGCTATTGGCTTGTTCCTGAGCCAAAGCATGCCCACCAAGCATCAAGCTCGCACCAATTAAGACTGATGCAGCTCCAAAAGAATATTTACGTATTGAGTAACGTTGACGTTCCTTAAAAACATATGCCTTTCTCATTTTGATCACTCTCACTTTCTAGTCTGTTTGATAAAGATTGGAACCGTTTTCATACTTCTATTATACCTCTTTGAAATATTTTTTACAATTATTTCAATATTATTACTAAACTTTATTTTGTAGAAAATTGATAGCTAATTCTTTCAGATAACTATGATTAAGAAAAGCCCAAAGGGGCTACCTGAGGGCTTTTGCTACATCTAATTCCTTGACACATTAAGCAAATCTGAATAGATTAATTAATTCATTCTGGGTTGATTTGACTATAGGTATCAATCTAGTCTAACTATGATTCATCATAGATGTATTCTTCTAAATGTTCAGTCACTGTAATCTCATCGCAGGAGCTAACATTTTGAAAGTCCTTAATGTAAACAATTTTATACTGATTTGGTAGAAGTAATGGAAAGGCAATTGGCTTACCATTCTTACACACGCGAAACATCTGAAGGCTATCTGTTACGTTACTAATAAAGACAAACGGAAACAAATGAGGACTGGGAGAATCCAAATAGTGATAGGTCCCCTTTAAGGTACCACTAGTACTTCTCACTTCTCCATGTTCTTTTTGAGACATTTTTAAAGCGCACTCCTTCTACTACTTGTAATTTCCTTTTCTTAAGTACCGAGGGACAATACCATTAATCTAATTTATTGTAAACATGCATCCGACCATATATCGCATCAGAACCGAAACGAATCTGTCCATTACTATCAAAGAAAATTGGGTCACTGGTTGGTCCATCATTATGAGCAAAACCTGCTACATAACCGCCATCTTGAGCAAAACCATTAAAGAGCTGACTACTTGTATCACTATAACCACTTTCAGCACCAACACGGGTTACACTACCGGATGGGGATACTGTAATTGTGTCCCCTAAGTCATTTTGATAGGTACCAGCAACACTAGAGAAATCACCATTAGCCATTGCTGTAACATCCACTGCTGTGGTAGCTGGTGTTTGTTCCGCTGAAGCGGCTGGTTGTTCTGTCGTCGTTCCTTGATTTACTCCGGCTGTTTCTTCACTAGGATTTGTTGGGGCAACTTCTTGTTGAGTAGATCCAGCAACATTTCCGGCTGATGGTTGTGAATTCTTTTCTCCAGAGGTTTCTTTTGAGACTTCTTCTGAACTAGAAGATTTTGTCTTTTTCTCAGACTTCTTCGATTTTTCTTTTGAAGATGGTTTTGTCGATTTCACTTTCTGACTAACCTTACTAGAGCTCGATGTTAATGTGGCTTCCTTCTTGTTATTACCACATGCACCAAGTAATAGAACGGAAGTTAAAGCGAGTGCGGTTAAAGTTGTGAAACGTTTTGTAGCAGGTTTCATAATAATTCTCCTTAATACTCTATTTTAGACTGTGTCATTTTCAAAAATCTTGATGAATAAGTTATATTCTTTAGTTCTTCTTATGAATCTAATATACTGCATATTTTAAAAAAAAAGGACACGTATGTCCTGCTCTATTCTTTCATAGCATCTCTCATTTTCTCTGACATGATGTCAGCTAAAGAGGTATCTCCTAATAATCTAGCCAGCTTTTCGTCTAGTTTCATTAGGTTATTTGGCTTATCTAAACTAGTCGCATGCATCAATTGATATTTGAGATTGAGGTATTCTACCGGCAACTTTGAGCCTATAGCTCTCTCTCCAAGCAATTCCGATAAAGATATATTCAGACGTCTTGCCAAGTGCTCTAAGGTTTCTAGTTTAGGTTGAGACTTCCCTGTCTCTATACGTGTCAATTGTCGTACTGATAAAACCTCATCCCCTTCACAAAATTTTTCTTTAGTGAGTCCTTGTGCTAATCTCAACTCTCTTAACCGATGACCAAAGTCTTGTCCAAACATCGCTAGCTCCCTATTACTTGAAACTATTATAATTTTTATGATTTGTAATAGTATACCACCCAATATTCACTATTTCAATTGTGAAATGAAAAATAATTATTACTTTCAATACCGCTTACAAGTCAAAACCACCCGTGAGAACAGGTGGCTTGCTCTTCGGCTGAAAGCCTCTGCTACCGGCCGAGGCCTAAAGGCCTACCGAATGGTTCCCCTTCAGCACCACCTTTGCTAGCTGACCCGAATAGCGGGTCTCTTTAAGATTACTTTCTTTTATTATTCTCACCTGTAAACGGATCATACTCCTCAAAAAGACTGAGCTAATCTGCTATCACGTCTTCTTGTAATTGATTACGAATATATTCTTCAATTCGCTTCTGATTTCGCCCAACCGTATCAACATAAAAGCCTCGACACCAAAATTTGCGATTCCCATATTTATACTTTAAATTAGCGTGTCGGTCGAATATCATTAAGCTACTTTTACCCTTTAAATATCCCATAAATGAAGAAATACTTAGTTTCGGTGGTATACTCACTAACATGTGAATATGATCTGGGCAAGCTTCTGCTTCATGAA
>ERZ1699235.677-NODE-677-length-12490-cov-5.256815_pt1 | contig 12490 bp, 6 predicted proteins | sample MGYA00581546_ERZ1699235 | MGnify/ENA primary metagenome ERZ1699235 (study PRJEB42319, sample SAMD00040334) | human oral metagenome | material: saliva | host: Homo sapiens | study: EMG produced TPA metagenomics assembly of PRJDB4115 data set (Metgenomic analysis of... | reverse complement strand
CTGGAGTCTCAGCATTGATAACATTTGCTTTAAATCCATACTGAGTATTGATAGTATTTGCTTCACCTGCAACATCAGCAAACGCTTTGTTACCACCTTGTTTTACAGTAGCACTTGCAATTTTTCCACTATCATCTTTGAATTTGATATCGAATGAGTTTTCTTCTCCAGCGTATACATAAACTTCTTTAGTATCTTTATTAGAGTATGGAATCTCTACTGTTGGTGCTACTGCTGTTGTTTCTTTAGTTACAAATTCTGACAATGGTTTCTTATCTTGAGAACCATCTTTATAGGTTACTACAAGATTTCCTTTGTCATCTTTTGTTACTGATTGGATCTTAGCATCTTTATCAGTTACAGCTTTACCTTTTTTGTCTGCTAAGTTAGCGTCATCGTTGTTTTGAGAGTACTCAAGTTGAAGTTTCTCTTTGATTTTAGCTAAATCAGCATCTGTTACATTAGCTGGATCTGCTACAGTAACTTTTTCAGTTGGAGTTGCAATGTCATATTTTTGAGTTTGTCCCTTAAGCATGACACGGAATGCACCTGGGTCAGTTGCAGTTGAGCTACCTACGGCTTTATTCTCAATCAATGCACCATCTGTATCCGTTGCAGTTGCATAACGCCATCCTAAAGCCATACCTTGTGGGTTTTCTCCTTTAGTTGCCGCATCTAAGGTTTCTTGTTTCAAACCATCTGTTGCTGCTGGAGTACCTGAATAAGTAATGACTGCTGGGGCTTTTTCTGTTGCTGGAGTCTCAGCATTGATAACATTTGCTTTAAATCCATACTGAGTATTGATAGTATTTGCTTCACCTGCAACATCAGCAAACGCTTTGTTACCACCTTGTTTTACAGTAGCACTTGCAATTTTTCCGCTATCATCTTTGAATTTGATATCGAATGAATTTTCTTCCCCACCGTATACATAAACTTCTTTAGTAGCTTTATTAGAGTAAGGAATCTCTACTGTTGGAGCTACTACTGGAGTTGCTGGATTTACTAGATATGCTGCTGCAATCTTATCTTTTGATCCGTCAGGATAAGTGATAGTAAGATTTCCTTTTTCATCCACACTGTATTGTGAATTTGCTGGAAGACTTGGGTTAGCAGCTTTCACTGCTTCAATAATCTTGTTCTTTTCAGTTTCACTAACGCCGTTAGAATCTGCAATATCTACTTTTGTACCTGCAACTGGCTCATATTTCTTAGCAGTCTCAAGAACATTTACTATAAGTTCTCTGTATATCGTTGTTGGTTTATCTCGATTCTTCGCATGAAAAATAACACTTGTACTTCCTGCTGGCTGGTCCATTGCAACAGTACCACTATATTTAGCATCACGTTGTCTAATCGTAGTTCCACCTGATGTACCTAGATATCCCCCTGATGGTACTACACCTTTTATAGCTGTCGCATTTTTCTCAACCGAAAATTTCTCTAAAGCTGTAGCTTGAGCTACAACATCAACATCAATTTTATCACCAGGATATACTGTAATCTCTGATCTACTTACCAATAGTCTAGTATCATCATTACCAGTCACGCCACCATCCTTAACAGTCACCGGTGAAGCTGTAACCGTAATCGGTGTACTCTTAGCTGACTCTTTACCACCTGCTGGTGTTGAAGTCGCTGTAATCTCTCCTGCTGGAAGACTGTTTGTAGGGTGAACAGTTGCTACACCTTGAGCATTAGCTACAGCTTCACCGATCACAACACCATCTGTGTTGTAAAGCTTAACAGTTGAACCTGCTGGTGCTTTTACTGTCACATCAGCTGGCGTACTTGCTTTACCTGCCAAATCGTTGACAATTTCTGGACCACTAGTTGTTGGTGTTGCTGCTGGATTGTTAGTCGCTGCACCTGCTGCTGGTTTGTTAGTCGCTGCACCTGCCGCTGGTTTGTTAGTTGCTGCATCTGGCGCTGGTGTGCTTGGTTTGGGTGCTTCTGGTTTTGGAGTAACTGGCTTAGCTGGTGCTACTGCTTCTTTTTCAACAATTACTTTTACAGGAACTTCTTTTGTAGATTTATCTGGGTAAGTTACAACTGCTGTTGCTCGTTTTTCACCTGGAGTTCGTGTATCTACTGCATCCTTGTACTTAACTGTTGTTCCTTTTGGAAGAGTGTCTAAGTTTCCAATTGATTTTGTCGCATCTGGTTTTTGACCAACTTTTACAGTTTGATCTTTCGCTGTTGGTGTGGAAACATCAGACTGCCACATTTTTATAGGGTTAGTTGCAATGTTGGCGAAACCTGCATTGGCACCAGCAGTGGCACTACGCATCATACCAAATACAACCTTCATATCTTTCAACTGTTCGTTAGATGTTGTTGCAGGAACTTCAGTTCTAAAACTCCATGCATAGCCATCATAACCTGAACCACCCGTAGTCGAACGATCCACAATCAAACGTTTGTCATTCAAGGCAACATTATCCAATAACTCTTTAGTTCTCGGAGAAGAATTAGATGCCGCACTCTTGAAATATCTGTCCTCCTGACCGGCAAGTTTTTCTATAGAACGACCATAGATACCACTTTCCCAACCAGAAGCCAGAGAAAAGGTATCTTTTTTGTCTAATGGTAATCCAGCAGCTGTAGCTGGTGCTGGATTTTCAAACGTTACAGAACTACTCAATGCTGAACCATCAGGTTTTGTACGTTCAAGTTTTTTAGTTTTAGGATTTAATTTACCTTGGATTGGAGAGTTATATTTTGCACGTGTAATGCTAGTTGGCATATTAACTTCTGCAGGAATTTGGATGAAATTTCGATATACATCTCCTCCATCTGTATTATACGTATTAGATAGATTTTCTGCATGATCATTATAAAAGACAAGCCAATCTAATGAAGTAATCTTCCCACTAGCGTCTTTATTATATTTAACTTTATAATTTGTAACTCTAGAAACTGCATTAACAGCGTCATCTGTAGACGTGGCTTTATTAACATCATTAAGGATATAGGTATCACTATGACCATTTGCGGCTGCATTTGTACCTTCTGAATAGGCAACTTCCGCTCTAAAAGCATTATTCTTATCTAATGCTTTACCGTTACGTGAGTCGTTAGATCCTGTGTTTTCGATTGAGTTAGATTCTGATTTTTTCTCAGTGTTTTCTGCTTTTTTACCTACAGTTGGTTGTCCGTTAGTAGCGTCTACTGCTGGAGTTTCTTTTTTCTCTACAGGTTTGTTTTTTAATTTAGTGTTCGCTGTAGTTACAAGTTTATTGTAAGCTTTTGTGATTTCATCTTGAGTTGTTGCGTTTGCTAATGTAGCTTTTGCAGCTTCTAAGTCAGCTTTTAATACCGCAACACTCTCTTCTGTTTTGCTTTCGTATGTTCCGTTAGCTAATTTTGCTTCGATTTCTGCAATGTAGTTTTCAAGTTTAGTTTTGTCTAAAGCTTTAACTTCTTTTGCAGTTTCTCCATCAAGTTTTGCTGCTACAGCTGGTGTTGTAGCAACTTCTGACTTGATTTCTGCTACAGCAGCAGGTGCCTCATAAGTCTTGCCATCTCCGTTCGGTGTAGGGGTAACATCCCCAGTAGTCGAGTTGTTTGCTACAGTAGTTTCTGCTGTGTTTGCATGAACCACTTGAGTAGCTAAGCTAGCTCCGACCGCAAAAACAAGAGAACAACCGAATAGGAAATGCTTCCCTTTTTTGATCATTCTCCAGTTCTTTTGCTCTGCATTTTTACGATTAAAATACATTACATTGTCTCCTTTTGATTTCTAAAAATAGCATGTAGTACACATACACATACACATACACATACACATACACATACACATACACATACACATACACATACACATACACATACATTCAACATTATAATTTATATAAGCAGATTTGTCAATTATATTAATTATTATTTATTATTTTCCAGTATTTTCAGAATATTTCAGAATTTGAAGCATTTATTATATTATAATATTTCAACAAAAATAAAATCCCCATTTTCTTCAAAACTATGATAAATTCCATTTTTTCGAATACTTATAAAGAGTATATTAACTACACCTGAAGCTAGCTCATCCCTTTTGAGTGTCAAAAAGTAGAGAACTATGAAAGTAAAGCTTATCAGATACCAATACTCTTCGAAAACCTCTTCACATCACGTTAGCTTCCATCTGCAACCTCAAAACTAGTGTTTTGAGCAACATGCAGCTAGCTTCCTAGTTTGCTCTTTCATTTTCATTGAGTATAAACTATGGTCAAGAAGAAATCATTCTCTCTGACCATCTCTTTGAAGCCTTACAAGACATCTAGGGGTCTACATTTTTGCCTCTTCAAAAAAAGCCCCATACTATCTGGCATTCAGGAATTCCTGTTACAGATAGTATAGAGCTCAAACAGCAGTTACACGACCGTGACTGCCTTTCTATTCTTGCATGGTGTAACCGACACCACGCACGGTTTTAATGTAGCTTTTTTGACCTTTTACATCAAGCTTGCTACGTAGATAACGGATATAGACATCCACAATATTTGTTTCTGTCGCACTTTCATACTTCCAGACACTTTCCAGCAACTGCTCACGAGTTAAAACCTTCTTGCTCCCCATAAGAGTAGCCAAGAGGTCATACTCACGACGCGTCAGAGCAATCATCTCTTCGCCACGATAAACAGTATGATGTTCTACATCCATACGCAGATTTCGGTAAGACGTTGGAACCTTCATCTGACTACAGTGTTGGTCGATAAAGTCTCGACCTCGGAAAATTGCTGAAATACGAGCTACCAGATTCTCAATAATAACTGGCTTATAGATGTAAGAAACGGCAAAGCGTTGGATTGCCTCAATCTGATCTTGCAAGTCTTCGCGATGGTCCAAGACCATGATCACTGAGGCTGGCTTAGTCCGACTCAGCTTGTCTGCAAAATCCTGGGCTGTCATATCCCCCAGATGAGCATTCAATAAAATCAAGTCATAGTCTGTCTGAAGAGCCATGGAGAGGGCTTTTTGCCCCCCCTCAACCTGATCAACTCGGTATTGCTCTTTTTGGAGTTCCAAACTTAAAAAATGAGCTAGATTTCGTTCTTTCTCAAGTAATAAAATCCGTTTCCCCATGGCAGACCTACTTATTTTTCGTCATACCAAGAGTAGTGGAAGGTTCCTTCTTTGTCTTTACGTTGGTAAGTGTGGGCACCAAAGTAGTCACGTTGCGCTTGGATCAAGTTAGCTGGAAGGTCAGCTGAACGGTAGCTATCAAAGTAAGTAATAGCTGCTGAGAAAGTTGGCACTGGCACACCAGCTTGAACCGCAAGAGCTACGATATCACGCACTGCTTGTTGGTACTTAGCAGTAACGTCCAAGAAGTATTCATCCAAAAGAAGGTTGGCAAGGTCTGCATCACGGTTGTAAGCATCTGTAATCTTTTGCAAGAAACGAGAACGGATGATACAGCCATCACGCCAGATAGATGCGATATCTGCAAATGGCAAGTTCCAGTTGTTTTCTTTAGAAGCTACACGCAATTGCGCAAAACCTTGTGCGTATGAAATGATTTTTGAGAAGTAAAGGGCTTGACGGATTTTTTCAATCAACTCAGCCTTGTCTCCTTCAAATTTGAAAGCAGCTGGTTTTGGAAGAACCTTGCTAGCATGTACACGTTCTTCTTTGTAAGTAGAGATGTAACGTGCAAATACTGACTCAGTGATGAGTGACAATGGCACACCAAGGTCAAGTGATGATTGGCTAGTCCATTTACCAGTTCCCTTGTTACCTGCAGCATCAAGGATGTAGTCTACGATTGGTCCATCTTGACCTTCATCGTCTTTACGGCTCAAGATATCAGCTGTGATTTCGATCAAGTAGCTGTCCAATTCACCCTTGTTCCACTCAGTAAAGATTTCAGCCATGTCTTCTGCAGAAAGGCCTAACAAGTGTTGCATCAAGTCATAGCTTTCTGCGATCAATTGCATATCACCATACTCGATACCGTTGTGGACCATTTTCACATAGTGACCAGCTCCATCAGGACCGATGTAAGTCACACATGGTTTGCCATCTTCTGGTGCTTTAGCTGAGATTTCTTCAAGAACATCCGCAACCAATTCGTAGGCCTCTTTTTGTCCACCAGGCATGATAGAAGGACCTTCAAGGGCACCTTTTTCACCACCAGAAACCCCAGTACCGATAAAGTTGATACCTGAGTTTGCCAATTCTTCGTTACGACGGATGGTATCTTTGTAGAAAGTATTTCCTCCGTCGATCAAGATATCACCCTTGTCAAGGTGTGGAAGAAGGGCTTGGATAGTCGCATCTGTACCAGGTCCAGCTTGAACCATGAGCATGATACGACGAGGTTTTTCGATTGAGTTTACAAAACTTTCAACGTCATAGCTTGGTACAAAGTTCTTTTCAGGATGGCAAGCAATTACATCTTCCGTTTTTTCTTTACTACGGTTGTAGATAGCAACTGTGTAACCACGAGATTCAATATTAAGGGCAAGGTTACGACCCATTACGGCCATACCTACGACACCAAAGTTAGCTTTTGTCATTTGACACTCCTCTTGTTTAATTTGTTTTATTTTATCATTTTTACTTTTGAAAAGAAAGAATTTTGTAACGACTGCTTAGTAGTCCAAGTCATCCGCATGTCCAGAACCATTTCCAACAAAGTAACCTGTCTTACAGTTAAGGGTAAAGAGATAGGTTCCATCTGGCTTGTAGAGGTTGTAATAACCATTACCATTAACGATATTGACACGTTCAAGGATGTATTGGTTACCAGTGATATAACCACGTGAGCGTGAAGTCGCTAAAATTTGTTCCAAGACACCATCCGCGAAATCCCAGGCAGAGTTGTTACTATCATCAATAGCTGATTGATTGAACGGCACACGACTCGAAGCTCTCTGGAGGTCAACTCCAGAACTTGATAAACCGCCATGGCTATCATCACGTGCAGAAACTGAATTGTTTGATGAGACGCTTGAAGATGGACTTGTGTTGTCTGTAGCCCTCTCTGTTGATGAACTTGAACTTTCTTGACTTGAGCTTGAACTTGAACTTGAAGCACTTATTTGCTGGCTCTTACCAAGACTGATAGCCTTATCTAGCAATTTATCAAGCTCCGTATTTCCAGTTTTAATATCTGTAAATTTAGCATCCGATTTGGCTTTGGCATTTGTATCTACAACTCCATCTACAATAGCAGGCTTATCAAATTGAGCATTGACATCTTGAATGGCCTTGATTTGAGTTGCTAGACTATCATACTTAGATTTTGCAAGCGTATATTCACGACTACCTTCTAGCTTATCAAGCAAGGTCTTCAGTTGGCTCAGTTTATCAAACTGGCTATTCTTCAAAGCTGTTTTATTACTATCTGTATAGAAGCCGTCATATAAATTATTGAATTCTTCTGCATCTGACTGCGTGTTTGTAGTTGATTGAGAAGTCTGGATTTCCTTGGTCGAACGATCCACTTGACGATAAACATAATAACCAGTTCCAAGGATAAGAACCACTAATGCTGCTAGAATACCGTAAAGCACCCATTTCTTCTTACTTTTTCCATCTTCACTATCCGTCACTCGAGAACGTGTGAGAGCCTCTTCCGCTCCAACCAATGGTACCTCTTCAGTCTCAAATTCTTCGACAAGAGGAGTTTCTGAAACTCTTGTTAATTCTAAATCATCAAACTGACGCAATTCATCTTCTGGAGCTGGAGAAGTTATTCCGGTTCCCTCACGAAGCTCTTGAAGTAAATTATCTAGAGTCTGAGTCTCCTCTACCTCTTCTACCTCTTCTTTTTCAACTAAATCATCCTTGCTAAACTGACGCGTTTCAAACTTATCTGCCTCAATTTCATCTTTGTGTTGTTTCACATACTTGTCCAAGATAGAATCTCCAGGCAGTACACCTGCTTCCACCTCTTCATTTTTTAGCATGGCTTCTCCAACCGTTAGCTCTTTGGCATCATCAAAATCAAATTGCGCTTCTTTATGTTCTGTTTTATGACGATTACGTCTCTTCTTACTCATGAGTTTCCCTTTCTACTTTACTTCCTGGCGTTTAACACGCTGACCAAAATATTGATACAAATCAACTTTTAAGGTTCCATTGTACAACTTACGCTTCTTGTCCGCCTGACTACCGTACTTGGTTTCAAAGGCTTCATCACTAGTTAGGATAAACTTGCTCCACGTTTTCAGCGGTGCAAATACTTGCCCCATCTCAGCATAAAGCTTGGTAACCCCTGCATCATCTGACAAGCGTTCCCCATAAGGCGGGTTAGAGATAATCACTCCATTGATTTTATCGGAACGTAAATCCTGCACGCGCATCTGCTTAAAGGTAATATCTCCTGCAACACCTGCTGCCTGAGCATTGGCCTTAGCAATTTCCACCATACGTGCATCGATATCACAGCCCATGATATCTAGCTCAAGCTCACGATCTACTTTTTTGGCTGCTTCTGTGCGAACTTCTTGAATCAAGCGATCGCTAATCCAGTTCCATTCCTCAAAGGCAAAGGAGCGACGAAGACCAGGCGCCATCTTTCTAGCAATCATAACTGCCTCGATACAGAAAGTCCCCGAACCACAGGTCGGATCAATCAAGGGCTTGTCTGGATACCAGTTAGAGAGTTGCAAAATGGCTGCTGCCATATTTTCCTTGATAGGAGCGCCACCTTTTTCAGTACGATAGCCACGTTTAAAGAGACTAGATCCTGTCGTATCAATCATGACAGTTGCCACATCTTTCAGAATAGAAACCTCAATCTTAAACTCAGGACCATTCTCCATCAAGGGAACACCTTCTGGACGGGCATAGTGTTTTTGCAACTTTTTAACAACAGCCTTCTTTGAAATAGCCTGTACACTTGGCTCATTGTGCAGTTTAGATTTAACACATTTAGCTTTGGCAATCGGAAATCGAGCTCCAAGTGGTAAATAATTTTCCCAATCTAGAGCAAAAACTCCCTGAAACAGCTCCTCAAAAGTCTTAGCTGGGAAAGTTCCTACGATGATCTTAATACGGTCTGCCGCACGGAGCCAGAGGTTGGTTTCGATGATGGCTCTCGCGTCACCTTGAAAACGAACTCGACCATTTTCAACCTGACAATCGTAGCCCAACTCTCGCACTTCTCGTCCCACAACAGCTTCAAGACCAGCTGCCGCAGTCGCGATTAAATTAAATTCTTTTTTCATTTTACAGTCTTATAAGACCTTTCTATATGTCCACTTTAAAAAATGAGGTTGAGAAAATTTCTCAGCCCCAACCTATATGCAATTTTCTATAAGCCATGTTTTGTTCCAGAAGTGACTAGGACCACTTCCTTCGATAATCATCTGTCTACCACTAACAGCCTAGAGCTGATAGCAGTCAGAGTACTACGTTCGTTTCCGCGTACTCCATGCCCCGACCGAAATTTGGGTTGCTAGCTTGAGGGGTTTACCGCGTTCCACTCTCTCCGTTTCCAGAAAGACTCCGTCACTGTGGCACTTTCAAGCCTACTCCGACCTATCCAAGGACTTAGCCATTTCGACTGCCGTAACGATTTCTCGTCCCTAGGCTTATGGTTTCGCCTAGCACAAACACTACAGGCATCACAGCCTGTGCTAGCATGGACTTTCCTCATGAAAAGTAATTCTCCTCACGCGATTATCCAAAAATTGCATCTTTTAAATAAACTCTTAAAATCCTGAGTTATCTAAAATTTGTTTACCAAATACTTCTTTTTCAAGACGATTCAAACGTTTTAAAATATCAAAGTTCGTCATAGAACTTGTTGTTGACGCTTCAAGAGGTTCTGTTTGAACTGGTGAAGGTTTTGGTTTACGAGCTAATTCTTCCTTCAAATCCGCAATTTCCTGACGAAGTGACTTGACCAAGGCAGCATAGGTTTCATAGTCCTTGATGACATCGTCTAAAAACTCATCAACTTCTACCTTACTATAGCCACGGACTTCACGCCCAAACTCTTGTTCAAAAATATCTTTCGCCGAAAAAATAATACCTGCCATGTCTCTCTCCATTCTCAGTTGCTAGTATTATTATATAAAAAAAGACAAACAAAAATCAAGGTCAAAGCTTCAATTTTCGGAAAAATTTTCAGCAAGTTCATTTAGCTGATCAAATGTTAATCTCTTTACAAAATAGTCCTCTTGATTTTTCATCTTTTGGTAAAAATAAGCTAGTTTCGTTGCATTTTCTTCATCATAAAAAAGATAAGAACTATTCGTATTTTCCAGTAAGAACTGCTGGTAATCTCTTAACTGCCCCGCGTGTTCATAGCGAGGATAAGCATATTTGACAAAGTCTACCTGCTTAAAACGGCTCAGTTTCAGCTGATTGGCTTCATTCCAATTTTCCCCATGGGTTTCAAAAGCAAAAATGGTGGCCAACTGAAAGCCATATTCTGTTTTCATCTCCTGCGCAACCTCTAGAACCCAATATTCAAATCCTAAAGTCCCTGTAAACACAAGCCAAGACAACCCATCTGCTGCCATAGCCTCTAAATCTTTACGTATCGCTTTTTTAATCAATTTAAGACGAGAATCCTTGTCAGAAAATAAACCCAAATCAAAAGCAGAATAGCCCAAAACCAAAGCTGTAGTCATTTTTAACCCTTTCTGTGTAAAATTATGGTATAATAGAGTGATGTTATTGTACCAATAAGGAGAATTATGGTCAACTATCCTCATAAAATTTCATCACAAAAAAGACAAACATCTCTTTCTCAACCCAAAAATTTCGCAAACAGAGGAATGTCTTTTGAAAAGATGATCAATGCTACTAACGACTACTATTTGTCTCAGGGATTGGCAGTTATACACAAAAAACCTACTCCTATTCAAATCGTACGAGTGGATTATCCCCAAAGAAGTCGAGCAAAAATCGTTGAAGCTTATTTTAGGCAGGCTTCAACAACAGACTATTCAGGTGTTTATGATGGATACTACATCGACTTTGAAGCCAAGGAAACCAGGCAGAAACAAGCGATCCCGATGAAAAATTTTCATCCACATCAGATTCAGCATATGGAACAAGTCCTTGCACAACAAGGAATCTGCTTTGTCCTTCTTCACTTTTCTTCTCAGCAAGAAACCTACTTATTACCGGCACATGATTTGATTCGCTTCTATCATCAAGATAAGGGGCAAAAATCAATGCCACTTGGATACATACGAGAATACGGTTACCAGATAAAACTAGGGGCATTTCCACAAATTCCCTATCTCGATGTTATCAAAGAACATTTACTAGGTGGTAAACAAGATGAATAAATACATTCTTATGCGAATATTAAAGTATACTGGAATCTTTTTCCTAACTCTCTTTATCGCATTATTTCTATTGGGTGGAGGTGTTTTCCTCTATTTTGTGAGTAAAGCTCCAGCCCTATCAGATAGTAAGTTAGTTGCGACAACTTCTAGCAAGATTTACGACAACAATAACGAACTCATTGCCGATCTGGGCTCTGAACGCCGAGTAAACGCTCAGGCCAACGAAATCCCTACTGATTTAGTCAAAGCCATCGTGTCTATCGAGGACCATCGCTTCTTTGATCACAGAGGGGTAGATACGATTCGGATCATGGGTGCCTTCTTACGTAACTTACAAAGCAACTCTTTACAAGGAGGGTCAACCTTAACCCAGCAGTTGATTAAGTTAACCTATTTCTCAACATCAACTTCGGATCAAAACCTCTCCCGAAAAGCACAAGAAGCATGGTTGGCTGTTCAATTGGAACAAAAAGCTACCAAACAAGAAATCCTTACCTACTACATCAATAAGGTCTATATGTCAAATGGTAACTATGGAATGCAGACAGCAGCCCAAAATTACTATGGAAAAGACTTAAAAGACCTCTCTCTGCCTCAATTAGCTTTGCTAGCAGGTATGCCTCAGGCACCAAACCAATACGATCCTTACTCTCATCCAGAAGCAGCATTGGAGCGTCGTAACTTGGTTCTTTCAGAAATGAAAGGGCAAGATTACATTAGTGCTGAGCAATATGAAAAAGCTATCAATACCCCTATTACTGATGGACTCCAAAGTTTGAAATCAGTCAATAGCTATCCAGCATATATGGACAATTATCTCAAAGAGGTTATCGACCAAGTAGAACAAGAAACTGGCTATAACCTTCTAACTACTGGGATGGATGTTTACACAAATGTAGACCAAGAAGCTCAAAAACATCTGTGGGATATCTACAACTCCGATCAATACGTCTCTTACCCTGACGATGATTTGCAAGTCGCATCTACGGTCGTAGATGTTTCAAATGGTAAAGTCATCGCACAACTTGGTGCTCGTCATCAAGCAAGTAATGTTTCATTCGGTACCAACCAGGCCGTAGAAACCAATCGTGACTGGGGATCATCAATGAAACCAATCACTGACTATGCTCCCGCTTTAGAATATGGAGTCTATGACTCTACTGCTTCTATTGTACATGATGTTCCTTATAACTATCCTGGTACTGATACTCCTGTCTACAACTGGGATCATG
>ERZ1699235.672-NODE-672-length-12552-cov-3.067042_pt1 | contig 12552 bp, 9 predicted proteins | sample MGYA00581546_ERZ1699235 | MGnify/ENA primary metagenome ERZ1699235 (study PRJEB42319, sample SAMD00040334) | human oral metagenome | material: saliva | host: Homo sapiens | study: EMG produced TPA metagenomics assembly of PRJDB4115 data set (Metgenomic analysis of... | reverse complement strand
GGCCTATACTGAAGGACTTTCTAGTGCAAAACAAAAGAGTTTTGTGACTCAACACGCAGCCTTCCGTTATCTAGCCTTGGACTACGGACTCAATCAAGTCTCTATCTCAGGTCTTTCACCAGATGCGGAGCCTTCAGCAAGCCGTTTGGCAGAATTGACCGAGTACATCAAGAAAAATAAGATTTCTTATATCTACTTTGAAGAAAATGCTTCTCAAGCCCTTGCGAATACCCTCTCAAAAGAAACAGGAGTGAAGTTAGATGTTCTGAATCCTCTTGAAAGCTTGACCGAAGAGGACATGAAGGCTGGAGAAAACTATGTCTCTGTCATGGAGGAAAACCTCAAGGCACTCAAGCAGACAACTGATCAGGCAGGAGCAGAGATTGAACCAGAAAAGGCAGAGGAAACTAAAACCGTTCAAAATGGCTACTTTGAGGATGCAGATGTTAAGGACCGTACCCTAAGTGATTATGCTGGCAACTGGCAGTCTGTCTATCCTTTCCTTGAGGATGGGACTCTTGACCAAGTATTTGACTACAAGGCTAAATTGACTGGTAAGATGACCAAGAATGAATACAAAGCCTACTATCAAAAGGGCTACCAAACAGATGTGACTAAGATTAACATCACGGATAACACTATGGAATTCATCCAAGGTGGCCAAAGTAAGAAATATACTTACAAGTATGTCGGCAAGAAAATTTTGACTTATAAGAAAGGGAATCGTGGAGTACGCTTCCTCTTTGAAGCGACTGATGCAGACGCTGGACAATTTAAGTATGTTCAGTTTAGCGACCACAATATCGCTCCGGTCAAGGCAGAGCATTTCCATATCTTCTTTGGAGGCACTAGCCAAGAAGCCCTCTTTGAAGAGATGGACAACTGGCCAACCTACTATCCAGATGGCTTATCAGGTCAAGAGATTGCTCAAGAAATGTTGGCTCATTAAATCCAAACAATCCTTCCTACATGGGGAGGATTTTTCTTGTTTTATCAGCGTTGAGCATCTGGATTGACATTGGCTGAGAAGGGAGTACAATAGATGTAATAAAAATAGTTACAACAAAGAGAGGTTTTCTATGGTTTACGAATATAATAGTCAGATTTATTTGGCTGAAGTAGCTTTAAATGTCAAGGACTTAGAAAGTCAGACAGCATTTTATCATCAGTTGCTTGGGTTGGAGATTTTGAATCAATCGGAAAATCAAGTTCTTTTAGGTGCCGGTGGGAAACCGCTAGTTCGGCTAATTAAGACAGATGACATTAGCAATCCTAAGCGAAGTTATGGTCTTTATCATTTGGCCCTTCTTTTGCCGAGTCGTGAAGATTTGGCTAATGTTTTTAAACACTTGTTAGACTTAAAGATTCCATTAGTTGGTGGAGCTGATCATGGCTATAGTGAAGCTATCTATCTTGAAGACCTGGAGGGTAATGGCATTGAACTCTATAGAGACAAGCCTGTGACCGAGTGGGGCATTCGTGAGGATGGGAGAATTATCGGTGTGACAGAAGAACTCTCTGCACAAGATATCTACCAACTAGGAAAAGAAATAGAGTCTTTTGCAATTGCAAGTGGCACACGTATGGGGCATGTTCATCTATCCGTTAGAAATAGTCGTGAATCTAGTGCATTCTACCAAGAGTCTCTTGATCTTGAGGATAAATTCACGATTCCACACGCCAGTTGGATAGCATCAGGTGACTATCATCATCATTTAGCTGTCAATGAATGGGGAGGTAAAAACTTAGCTCCTCGTGAGCATGGAATGGTGGGGCTAGCCTACTATGTCGTTGAAGTTGAGAACAAAGAGGAATTATTAAAAGTATTTGCTCAATCTCAAACTGGCAAGGCGATAACTCAGTGGATTTCCTCTTCAGAGTTCAGCATGATTGATAAAGATGGTATCGTGACGCGAGTTAGAGTGGGAAATTAGAAAAGAGCGGTTCAGTCTACTTTAGAAGTAGTTTGAACTGCTCTCTTTTTTATTCAGGTTTTTCGAGAATGAAAAGTTCTTTTGTTGCGTACTTACTTTCTTTATATCCTAGTGTTTCATAACTAGTAATTAAAGGATCATAGACATCGTTCTTCCCTTTTTGTTCACGTGGAATTACGACATAATCAATTGATGGGTCGGCTTTTCGTTGGTTGTGGTAGAAAATATCGTATAGGGCCCGATGTTTTCTAAGTGCAGGTGTATAGCCTCCTTCTGCAACGATTGAGGCATCTTCTGGTAAAATTTCTAGGCCATATTTGATTGCTTCAAATTTCTCTTTATTTTGTTGATAATAGCCAATGTTGAAAGACCAACTTTGAGTAAGGCGATGAAGAATAGTACCAGAAAAAATTATGCCAACAAAAATAAATGAAATCACCATTTTTTCGTTAATGTGTTTGTGCAATTTTAAATCTTCTAAAGCTAGCAAGGCCATTATGAAGAGTAAGGCTCCACTACCATAACTATATTGAAAGCCGATGTCGTATTGATAAGGCCAATCCGGCAATAAATTAATAACTACTAAAGGTAGAGCTAAAAAATAAGTTGACCAGTTGCGTTGCAATAGTGGTAGAAAACACATAGGAGCTAACATCAGGAATAAATAACCTAGTTTTTTAGCCATGAATAAATGGCTGATGGCGAAACTTGGGTGAAGAACTAAATTTTTAAATACGGCTAAAATACCATTTTCATCTTTTAGTAAGAATGCATCGAATCGTGAGACCATTCCGCCTTCTCCGAATGTGCTCAGGATTAACAATGCTAGAGTGAAGTATAGAAGTGGTAGAAGAAATTCAGTTAGGATCAGCCATTGTTTGGTTTTGCTCGTCAGATTGAAACGTTTTTGTGATAAGAAATACATACCAATGCTAATAACATAGATAAAAGCATCTTCTTTCACAAGTAGTAGTAAAATAGTCGATACTAGGATACCCCACTTCTTCTCATTCACTATAAAATAGAATACCCAAAAAATCAAAGGAACTAAGAAACAATTTTCGTGTAGGTGATAACCTCCTGCAGTAGTTAATACTGGTAAAAGCACAAACCAAAGGATTGTCAAAATGTTTGCCAATTTCGATAAATTCAATTTTGATAGGAGTAATCTTAAAGGAATAACTGCAGAGAATACAACCCAAATTTGTAGTACTTCTAATGTTTCAACATGAGGGAAAAGCTTGTAGAAAGGTAACATCAGATAGAAAATGGGTGAGATGTGAACTGCAAAGTGCGATAATACTCGATCGCGCTCTAGTGTTGTGATAGCGCTCAAGTCGGTGCTCATGCGATGAAACATCTGTGAGAATAGACCAATATCAAAGGTAGAACCATCAAAGGTTTTTACTTTATAGATAAAAACAATCGAGAGATAGACAACATAGAGAGTAACGATAGAAAATACACCATAGGTTAGTAATTTTTTGTAGCGCTCTAAGTATTGCTTAAGCGGGGAGTTGTGAATTAAAAGAAGGGTGGTTCCTGAAAGCAAACCAGCAAAGATTACAGGCCAAATAATAATGTTAAATCGAGTGTCTGCCAAATTGAAAGCATGAAACTCAAGTGCAGTATCTTGGAAGTTTGAATTGAGCAATGTCAATAGACGAGGTGTTGTAAATAAAATAACTAGTAGGTACAGAAATGAAAATTTTTCTTTTCTGAGAAAACTGCCAATATATAGTACTAATGTCAGCAATAGCAAACCTAGGGATAAGAAAAAGGACATGCTCTTATAGATAGAAATAAATAATACAATGTTTAATAATAAAGTATTGATTTTGGAAATACTTAATGCAGGAATTTTTTTAGCAAAAAGAATCAAAGCGGACCCAACTATAAAAAAAGTTCCTATTATTAAAGCTGACACGGGAGCTAAGGCGAGAAATACATCGTGTGGTGTTGAAGTTAACAATTCGATCAAAATCATCAGAAGATAGGCTCCGAGTAAACAAGATAAGTAATACATTCGTTGCTCTATCAAGTTTGTTAGAATTCGTTTCATTTCATAAAGTCCTCCAACTAGTATTCTATCATAAAAAAGTAATTTCTTTAGCTTGAGACTGATTATTATATAGTTTTGAGTTGCCTTTAAAAAATCTCTTACATTTTTTGAAGAATTACTCATCGTATTATCAGTTAGCATTTTTGAAATAAAAAGTAAAGAAAAGATGAAATTATGAAAACCACCTTTTCTGAAAACAAACCACACCTATACTAACGAAAGAAAAATCCTTCAAAGCCCTAGCCTACTATGTGGCTGAAATTGAGAACAAAGAGGAATTATTAAAAGTATTTGCTCAATCTAAAAGTAGCGAAGCGGTAACTCAGTGGTTTTCATCCTCAGAATTAAGCATGACTGACAAAGACGGTATCGTTACGCGAGTTAGAGTGGGGAACTAGAAGTCTTTACCTTTAAGATAAGTGCTCCTTTTGACAAAGGTCTGTATTAGAGATATAATGTAGAAAAATCGTTTAAGGATAAAGACATGACAAATTCAAAATACATTACACGCCTCAAACGCTCAGAGGGTCAATTGCGAGGTATTCAAAAGATGATGGAGGAAGAGCGTGATTGTGTCGATATCATTACTCAATTAACAGCAGTGCGATCCAGTGTTGATCGTATTATTGAACTGATGATAACGGAGAATTTAACATCTTGTATTAACGACCCTTTAGAGGATCCTCAAGCACAGAAGGAAAGATTGGAAAAGGCGGTTAAATACTTGATTAAACGCAAGTAATAAAAAACATACGTTTCTCTTAAATAGTGAACAAATGATTAAAAGAGCAGTTGGTTTTCTTGAAATTAGACCAATTGCTCTTTTTGATTTTTATTTATTCAACATCACCAGGCCAAGCGCTCATACCACCTCGGACGTTGATAACATCATAGCCTTTTTTCTTGAGCTTTTTAGCAGCCATCTTGCTTCGAACACCGGAATGACAAATGACATAAAGTGTTTCATTTGTCGCAGGTGTGTAAGCTCCGATTTCGGTTAGAGGAACATTCTTGGCGTTTTTGATATGGCCTCTACGGAATTCCGTAGGCGTCCGCACATCCAGTAGCTGAATTGGTTCCTTGAGTTTAGCTTCTAATTCGCTGGTAGAAATACTATCAATTTTTGTAAATAAGTGAAACATAGGCACCTCCGATATACCCTTATGGGGTATATTAAACCACTAAGCAACGCTTTTGTCAAGTAAGTTGAATTGATTAGTATTGTTTCTTTTTCAGTATACAAGATGCCAACTTACAAACTAAAGAGTTGGTTGATAGGTTAATGAATAGAACCTGTCTTATTTATTCAACAACTACTTGTCTAGAAAATTACCTTTTCTGAAAACAGACCACATGCTCTGTTGTAAAATGAAGTGCAACACAAAAGACATGTTCATCTGATATACTAGAGTTGCGAAAAACAGTATAAAGGAAGATGAACATGTCTGCTAATTATCCTACCACAAATCAATCCTACAAGCACTTATCTGAAGCTGAACGAGGGAAATTGAAGCTTATTTAAGCGTAGGACTCAAACCTGCTTACAACCTACAAATCGCTACTGAAAATCAGTTCGTCCTTCACGATGACATCTATCAAAATCCAACAGATACCAGAACGCTGTTGCCATTTTTAGAAACCTATCCACATGAGTTAAAAAGAGCTGTCGCCGATGCGGGATACGGTAGCGTGGAGATTCTTCTTACCTTAGATAGGATGGGTATTGAGCATTTTATTAAATATAGTCTTTTTGACAAGGAACAGAAGAAAAATACAAAGAATCTGATATGAATCTGGATAATTGGACTTACGATGAAACAACTGATACCTACACCCATCCAGAGAGTTGGGTATACCAGTTTGATCACCTCAAACATAGGCATAGCACAACAGGTTTTAGACAGGAAAATATGGTTTATAAGGCAGAACAAGCTGACTTGGCTCCATAAAAGGGGCTCTATGTGAATGAGAGGTATCAGCTCTTAAAAGTAAAAGAAATCCAAGCGTCAGGTAATAAATGACATGGGATTAGTACTCATGGCCAATAATCTCCTCAAATACAATAAGAAAACTACTCAAAATTAAAAAGCTAGAGGTCCATAATTGGAAATCTCTAGCTTTTTTGTGGCTGAGAACAATGTTGTCCCAGACTATTTTTTACAGTGACTATTCGTTTTCTTCTTTTTTCTTTAGACCAAAGAAGGCTAAGACGGATGTCAACAGAGCGAGCATGTAGATAGCAGGAGAGTCGGAAGTTCCTGTTTCTGGTAGAGTAGCAGCTGCTGGTTTAAATGTTTTTGCTGAGGTGAAGGACAGGTGATGGTTGTTGGCCTTGATCTGTGTATCGTCCTTAGCAGATGTAAAAGTATTCTTTGTTTGGCTAGCTAGTTGATTAGGAGAATTCGTACCAACTAGAGCTGGAATATATGTTTGATCCATTTTACCGGTAGATGGGATAACTGGTTGGTTATTGCTTCCTGGGTAGGACTTAGGATTAGCAGGATCTGTTCCTTGTTTGATTTCCTCAATATCTGCCACACCATCTCCATCTGTATCTTTGCTAGCAGAAATAGAAATGGTACGAGAATTTGGATTGATGGTTGCATAGGCTGTGAGATCTGCCTTAGCAAGGTAATCTGCAAAGGCAACGTCCATGGAAGGACCTTCCTCACGAGCTCCACCTAACATGGTGTAGCCATCCCCACCTGCTGCTAAGAAGTCATTTGTAGTTAGGTAGTATGTTTTATTTAAATCTAATTTATCATATGCACCTGTATCATGGTTCTTAACTTCTACACGTAATACACGTTTTCCTGATGGTAAGTTTGTATCGTAGTATACTTTAGCTCCTGATACATGTAGGAAACCACCACTTGGTTCTAATAATGGTTGTCCATTTTCATCTAATAAAGTAATTGTTTCTTTATTGATTGGTGCTACTGGATCACCTTCTGTGAATGTTACTGTTCCAGTTTGTACAATTCCTTGTGGCGCTACTGACTCAGCTGGTGTTGCAGTTGGTGTTACTGGTGTTACTGTTGGTGTGTATTTAGCCGTTACTTCTGTTCCGTTCTTATCTACACGTTTAACTGTTACTCCAGTTCCTTTTCCTGTGAATGATTTTTCTGGTACAAATGTAACTGTTCCGTCTGGCGCTACTGTATATGTACCTTCTCCAGGAATTGTCTTAGTTTTTGATCCATCTTCGAATGTTGCTGGTGTGTCTTCATCAATTTCTACAGTTTTTTCTACACCATCAACTGTTGCTTTACCACCTTCGAATGTTGGTTTACCTGTTTGTGTTTTACCTTGAACATCTTTTGTTGCTGCGTCTTGAGCTGTTGGTGTTACAGGTACGATTTCTGGTGTGTAAGTTGTTGATACTTTAATTCCATTTGAACTTTCTGCTTGAACACTTACTGGTGTTACTTTTCCTGAGTATGATTTATCAGTTGGAGTAAATGTTACCTCTCCAGTTGTTGGATCGATAGTATGTGTTCCAATTACAGTAGTTCCATCTTCAGCATAAGCTGGAGTTGATGTTACTTCATTTCCATCTTTATCAACTAATGTATAGCTGTTTTCTTTGATTGTTACTGGTTTTTGTTCGCCATTAACTGTTACAGTTGTACCTTCGAATGTTGGTTTACCTTTTTGAGTAGCACCTTGAACATCGATTGATTTAGCTGGTTGTGCTGTTGGTACAGCTGGTACTACTGTTGGTGTGTAAGTTGCATCTGCAGTAATTGTAGTTGTTTTACCATCTTCATTTTTAATTGTTGCAGTTGCTTGAACTGTTACACCTTTTGCAGTTCCAACGAAATCTTTTTCTGGTACGAATGTTACTGCCCCAGTTGTTGGATCGATAGTGTAGCTACCTTCTCCTGCCACTGTTACAGTAGTTGCATCAGTTGGTTGACCAGTTGCGGGATCCACCAATTTCTTACTAGTGATTTCTGCTGTTTTATCATTGCTTAATTCAAATGTTGGAGTTTGTGTTTGAGGTACGTTTTGTACATCTTCAGAAACTTTATTTGTTGGTGTTAAAGTGATTGGTGTTACTGTTGGTGTGTATTTAGCTGTTGCTGTTTTAAGAGCATCTGCTGGTACATTACCATCTTTATCTCTACAAACTGGTGCAGTAACTGATACTGTTACTCCATTTGCAGTTCCTGTAAATCCTGGTTCAGGTTTAAATGTTACTTTACCTGTTGCTTGGTCTATTGTATATGTACCTTCCCCTGCTACTGTTACTGTAGCTTCGTCAGTTACTTGACCTGTAGCTGGATCTACTAATTTAGCTGGATAATCTAAGTCTGGTGTTACTTTAACTTTTTCACCGTTGCTGTTAGTTCCTTCTAATTCAAACTCAGGTGTTCCTGTTTGAGTTGCACCTTGAACGTCAGTAGAAGTTTTGTCAACACCTTCGATATTTTTAGGTGTTACTGTTGGAATGTAAAGACCATCCATATTGTCCATCACTTCATTAATTGATGGTAATAATGTTTTATCTTTAGAAACCCAATCAGTTGTATAACCATTATCATCTGTACGACGGATACTTATACCGCTCGCAGTTCCTACAAAGTTATCTTCTGGAGTAAATTCAATATCTACGTTATTACCGTTTGGAGTAACTTTATATTTACCTTCTCCTGGTATTACATAATATCCATCAGCTTTTGGATTTATTACTTGTTTCGTTCTATTATCAATAATAACTGGAGCTACAGTTTGATCGATTTCTGCATTTTTATCACGGTTGTACTTGTATAGCCCTTGAGCCGTGAAAGCAACTGTTGCTGTTTGTGTCGCTCCTTGAACATCGATTGTTTCTTTACGCTCACCTTTTGGAGGGAAAGTAATTTGAGTTTTAAAGTCTTCTACTTCTCCAGATAAAGCTAAACCTGTTGGGTTTTCAATATCTGATTGATTACTAGCAATACGAACACGTGTACCTAATTCAGTAACACTTGGGTCAATCATTGTTTTTGCATTTCTGAATTCAAGTCTAACTGTTCCATCTTTTGTAACAGTTGCCAAGTCAGAACGTTCATCCTCATCGAATGTTCCATTTTGGTTAAAGTCGATCCAACCGTAAACATACGCTTTAGCAGCACCATCAGTATGTGCTTCAACATCTAAAGTATACGTTCCTGGACGAGTACGGTCTAATTTAATCATATCATTAGTTTGACCTTTTAAGTTATCAGGTACGATTTGATCAACACCTTCATCAGCAGAAATAGTGTTATCATCACCTGTCCAGTCTTTTGCGTTATTTTCATCCATATCAGGGCTTACAGTTCCTAGGTATGGTTGAGCAAGTTTTGTTCCTGTTACACCATCTACCGTTCCAATTGAATGTTGTGCTTTTCCATAACTTTCTGGAGCGTCTCCTTCATCAAGAGGGAAGAATCCAAGCATAGCAGATTGTTTACCTGATGATGCAATATAAAGTCCCACTTCTGAAGCTCCTTGAGTCATAACTAGAGGTACTGAGAAACGGTTAGCAGACACGTTTGGTCCGAAAACTCCAGTTCCTAATCCACCCGTAACTTGGTCTGGACTACCAAAGTATTTCCACGCTACTGGTTTTTTATCTGGGCCAACCTCATTAGCATTACGAAGTAATTCCAAGTTTAGTCCTGATATTCTAGCACCATTTACATCAACAAATTTTGATCTACTATAGTTATTTGCGGGATCAAAATAATTGTGTGTGTCTTGAACTACATACGTTTCAGTATTAGAAGCTTTTTTCCATTCTCCGATATGTTTCCAACCAGCACCATTTGTAGTGAATAACACTAATTCACCAGGGTTAGCTGACTCACCATCAGCAGCTACTACTGCAGGTTTTACTGATCTACCACGGAATGTTGCAGAAATCTCAAATTGAACACCGATATTCGCACCATTATACTCTGATGAAATTGTTGTTCGTTTTGAACCAGTATCAATTCCTTCTAAACGAATTTCAGTCCAACGATTTTGAGCGTCTGCTACTACTTTTGCTTCTTCTCTGTTTGCGAAAGCTGCTCTAGTTGTAGGATCTCCAATAGTTCCAATGTATCCATTTTTTGCATTTGGATCATATGTAGCTTTTTCTGCTTCTGTAGCACCTTCTGCTTCCAAACGGTTTTTATAGATTTCAGTTGCTTGGAATGGTTTAAGACTCTTAACCTTAATATTAACTATATATCCAGGCATAATTTCTTTAGTGTAAGTTGATCCTACTTGAAGAGCTGTTCTACCGTCTTTAGATGTTGTAGTATTGGTCCAAGCAGTTGTATCTCCAAAATCTAACCAGTTAATTTGTTTAACTAGTTCTTTTGCATTAATTTTAGAAAATTCTGTTGGTTTTTCTGCTTTTGGTGTTGCTGTTGCATCTTCAACATCTGCACCGATTCCTGATGCTGCTCCCGCTACATCTGCACGAAATGCTGCATTTTTATTAATTTCTTTTCCATTACGCGGGTCATTTTTCCCAGTGTTAGCAATAGCGTTTGTTTCTGGTTTTGGTTCTGTTTTGTCTTCTGGTTTAACTTCTACTTTGCTTTCTACTGCATCTTTAGATCTGTTTCTTAATCTTGAGTTAGCAGTAGTAACTAATGTTTGGTAAGCTTTATCTAATTGTGATTGAGATGTAGCTGTACCTGCTGTGATTTTAGCATTAGCTAAAGCTTTTTTAAGTTCATCTAAACTGTCATCAGTTTTATTAGCGTATTTTCCGCTTTGAATATTAGATTCAATATTAGAAATATAGTTTGATAATTTTGTATTATCTACTTTTACTTCTTTTTTATCTTCTTTAACTGCTGGTTTAGCTTCTTCTTTTTTATCTTCTTTAGCTGTTTCTTCTTTTTTATCAGTTACTTCTTCTTTAGTTTCAGCTTTTGCCTCAACCTCTTTGTTTTCAGCATCTACTTTAGTTTCCGCTGCAGTATTTTTGTCAGCTTCAACTTTTGTTTCTGCTGTAGCATTTGCATTTACTTCTGCTTTTGCTTCTTCTTTAGTTTCTACTTTTACTTCTGTAGCAGCATTTGTGTTAGCTTCTACTTTAGCTTCTGTCGCTACGTTTGCATTAGTGGCAACATTAGCATTGTTAGCATTGCTTGCACCTGCATCTACATTAGTATTTTTTCCGGCTGTATTTTCTGCAGTTTGGTCACTCGCTTGAGCTGCTCCTGCTCCAAAGAAAATACCTACACCGACAAGAACACTCGCTGCACCTACTTTAAATTTTTTAATTGAGTAAGTTTCAACGCGAGTTCCCTGTTTCTGTTGTTTCTTTAATAAATTATTTTTTCCGATCACGTTTTTTCTCCTTTAACTTTTTTTTAATATTTTCATAAAAAAACTTGTAAAAAAACTAGTATTTTAGCACTAGTCCGCTATTTGCACTAGTTATTATAACATTATAATTAGCTACAAGTAAAATATTTTAACCGAAAAAACATATTTTTTTTTAATTTTTTTTTATTTTCTATAATTATTTAGCTAAAGCCGCTTTAGCTTGTTCACAAATACTTGTGAATGCTGCTGCATCGTGGATAGCGATTTCTGATAACATTTTTCTGTTAATATCGATTCCAGCAACTTTAAGTCCGTTCATTAAACGGCTGTATGATAATCCGTTTAATCTTGCTGCTGCATTAATACGAACAATCCATAATCTTCTGAAGTTACGTTTAGTTTGACGACGGTCTCTAAATGCGTACATTCCAGATTTCATAACTTGTTGCTTAGCAACTTTGAATAATGTATGTTTTGAACCAAAATATCCTTTAGCTAGTTTTAAAACTTTTTTACGGCGACGACGAGTCACAGTTCCACCTTTAACACGTGGCATATCAAATTCCTCCTTATGTATAACTTAAATAAGTATTTACGCTATAATTAATCTTCTATAATATTATTTAACTAATAAAGTTCTAATACGTTTGTAATCACCACGAGATACTAATGAAGCTTTACGTAAGTGACGTTTTTGTTTAGTAGTTTTTCTTGAAAACCAGTGAGAAGTATAAGCACGGCTACGTTTTAATTTACCGCTTGCTGTTTTTTTCACACGTTTCGCTAAACCACGGTGAGATTTCATTTTTGGCATTATCAAATTCCTCCTATATTAAACCTTTATTTCTCTTTTTTTGGTGCTAGAACTAAGAACATACTGCGACCTTCCATTTTAGGTTTTTGTTCGACAGTAGCTATATCGCTAGCTTCGTTAGAAAAGTTTTCTAAAACTTTCTGTCCAATTTCTTTGTGGGTGATTGCTCTCCCTTTAAAACGAATAGAAACTTTAACTTTGTCTTCTTTTGCTAAGAATTTACGTGCATTTTTCAACTTAGTTTCAAAATCGTGTTTTTCAATTGTTGGAGATAATCTTATCTCTTTTGTTGTTACGATTTTTTGTTTCTTACGAGCTTCTTTATCTTTCTTTTGTTGTTCAAACTTGAACTTCCCGTATTTCATAATTTTAGCAACTGGTGTTTTGGCATTTGGCGCAACTAAAACAACATCTAAACTTAGACGTTCGGCAATTTGCATAGC
>ERZ1699235.660-NODE-660-length-12663-cov-4.216736_pt1 | contig 12663 bp, 10 predicted proteins | sample MGYA00581546_ERZ1699235 | MGnify/ENA primary metagenome ERZ1699235 (study PRJEB42319, sample SAMD00040334) | human oral metagenome | material: saliva | host: Homo sapiens | study: EMG produced TPA metagenomics assembly of PRJDB4115 data set (Metgenomic analysis of... | reverse complement strand
CCCTCTCCCTGCAGGTGCATCCGACGAAGGAGATCGCTCGCGAGGGATACCTGCGCGAGGAGGTCCTGGGGATTGAGCGCACGGATCCGCGCCGCGTCTACCGGGACATGAACCATAAGCCGGAGATGATCTACGCGCTCACCGAGTTCAGCGCGCTCGTCGGCTTCCGCGTGCCGCGTAAGGCGCGTGAGCTCCTCGTGGGGCTGGAGGGTGATCTGGCCGAGCGCCTGCGTCACCGCCTCAAGCTCTCGACCGTGCGCGGTGGCCTGCGTTCCCTGGCAACCTGGCTTTTCGACGAGGATTCCCCGGCGACCCCTGAGCGCGTCGAAGAGTTCGTGGCGGCGTGCCGCTGCCGCCTCGCGTCGGGCACGTCCCCCTCGCCGCGCACTGATACGCTCGTGAGCGTCCTGGGGGAGAAGCACCCGGGCGACCCGGGCATTATCGTCGCGTTCCTCATGAACCCGGTGTCGTTGCGCCCCGGCGAGGCCGTCTACATTCCGCCGCGCCAGATTCACGCCTACCAGTCGGGCCTGGGTATCGAGGTTATGGCGTCCTCGGATAACGTCGTGCGCGCGGGCCTGACCCGCAAGTACGTGGATTCCGCGCAGCTCGTGGAAATCACTGAGTTTTCGGCGCTGCCGCCCGTGCGCGTGGCACCCGAGCATCCCTCGGCGACGACGGACCGTTTCCTGGCACCCGCCCAGGAGTTTGATCTGTCCGTGACGACGCTGGCCCCCGGCACGCACACCTCCCGCGTCGATGAGGTGGCCGTGCCCGGTGAGGGTCCGCGCATCATCATCGTGACCTCCGGGTCGGTCACGCTGCACGTGAGCGAGGAGCAGGGCGGAGACAGCGTCGAGCTCGGCCGTGGCGAGGCCGTGTTTGTCTCTGCGGCTGAGCGTCGCGTGTGGGCGTACGGTACGGGTTCGTTCGTTCAGGTTGCTGCCCCCTGATCGGGGTGAGCCGCCGCGTGAGGACGAGGCCGTGGCTGACTCCGTTGTCAAGTCGTCCCACGTGGTGGTCTTGGTTTGTGAAAAAGTCTTCTTCGTCCTGACTTTTCGCCTAAACTAGGGGTCGGGCCTCGGCTCCGCTCGCTGCGACGAGGTCCGATTGTCAATCGCAGTGCGGGTACCGCGTGGGGGTACCCGCACTGCGATTCTCTGTATGCCTCAGAAAACGCCGCTCACCCAGTCGGCCAGGGTCTTACACGTGTCGGCCAGCTCGCCTTCGTGGGCGTCGTACCCGGCCACGATATCTTCCGTGTCGACGTCCTCGTTGTTCACGGCCCACACGGTCGCGGTCTCGCGCGTGACCTCGGGGTGGAACTGCACGCCGAGGGCGGTCCCGTACGAAAAAATCTGCGTGTACTTGTCCGAGCGTGCCCACTCGCGCGCACCGCGGGGCAGCGCGACGATGGCGTCGCCGTGGTCGGCGAAGACCGTGTGGGTCGAGGCCAGGGCCATACGCAGGGGGACAGCTCCGCCTCCGCCCGCCTGATCGTTCGTGCCCCACACCAGGGAGATCACGCCGTATTCTGGACCCGCCGGGTCAGCGACGCTCACGCGCCCGCCGAAAGTCGCAGCAATCAGCTGAGCACCCAGGCAGATGCCGAGGACTCTCACGTTCGCGCGCACGCAACGGCGCACGAGCTGGCGCTCGGCTTCCAGCCACGGCCACGCCTCATCGTCGTAGGCGTTCGCTCGGCCACCCAGCAGGATGAGGGCACTCGGCAGGGGAGCGGCGGCCAAGTCGCTGAGGCGCTGCGGGTCCTCCCAGGCGCGCACCACCTCGTGACCGCCGAGGAAGGCGGACAGCTGACCCACAGGGGCAATCGGGTCGTTTTGAATCACGAGGACGCTCATACACCAATTGTAGTTGCGATCACGCGTATATACCTACCGGCCTTTGAAGAAGAGGAACAGGTGGCGCTCGCGGATCGACATGGCGGTGATTGCGATACCGATGAGCGTCCACGACGCGGCACACAGGCCCTCGGCCCCCACCAAGCGCATGAGGTCGGCGCGATCATCGGGTGCTGCTCCGCTCAGGATCGTGAGGCATATGCCGGAGGTGACGATACAAGCGCCACCCACCCATGCCACGGCCTCGACCAGTTGAAGGACCGTCGTATCCGACGTGCGGAGCCCAGCGTGCAGCGCCGAGGCAATCTCCAGGCGACGCCACCACGTGGCGGCAGCCCCCACGGCCACGCCGATGGCACTCGCGGCGATCCACGCCCACCAGGTTGGCCTGTGCGTTAGTCGTCCGGCCGCGTTAAAAGTCGTCCCACGCGTAGGGTTGACTTGCCAGAACCGGACGGGCCGATGATGGCGGTGAGGGCACCGTCCTCGCAGCGGGCGCTCAGATGGCGGAAGAGCCACGGGCTTGCGGCGAACTTGTGCCCGACGTTGTCTAGCTCGACGGACATGAGCGTCCCTCGACGGCGGAGAGTGGGGAAGCTGGCAGGACGTAGGTTCGGCCGAGCTGAGAGGAAACGATAGAGACGGGGATCGGCGTTCCGCTTGCAAAGACACACGCAGCCGTCGCGTCTCCGATCACTGAGGCCGGCGGGATGACCGTGACGGTGATGGGGGGCGGCGAGCTTCCACGAGACGGGCAGCTGAACGGGTCCATCGCTGCTCCGGGTGGAGCGGACGAAGTCCGTGTATTCGCGCGAGGACAGGATCGTCGCCGTCAGAGTGGGGTCGGTGATGACGCCGTCAGCGGGAACGGGGTAGTCCGTGTCCCCCAGGGTGATGACGTGGTCCGCGGGATAGGCGTCCGGTGGGACGGAGAGGCACAAAGCGTCGCGGGAGTCCTCAAGGGCGAGGAGAACAGTGCTCGTATCGACGCTGTCACCCAGGTGAACGGGAACCGATGAGGGCGACAAACGCGGTGAGGGCGAGCCAGCGGCGAGAAGATGCCATCTCAACTCCTGAGGGTGGTTGTGGTCATTTGCTGGGGTCCTCGAGGCATCGTTGCAAAATGTCGGGCCCCTGAGCTGGGTCGATGAACGGCAGCGCACTTGCGAGAGGTGTTCCGCTCTCGCGAGCGCGCGCGAGCTCTTGGGCCGTGAAGGACGGCTCAACCGCCTTATTACGGATCAAACACTGCGTGTACAGCTCGTTGAAATCCCGGTGATCCGGGTTGACTCGCATGTTGAACTCGAGTGCCTCGATGATCGGCTGACCGGCATCGCTGGAACAGGCGGAGACGAAGCGCTGTTGCTGTTCCTCAGAGATGGAGGAGCCAACCGGCTGATCGGGGACGCTCAGCGTGCCGCTCGGGCCAAAAGACGCGCCGCTCACGCCCTTGTCCGCCAGACAGCTGAGCACACGCTGACGCATGTCCTGGAGTTCTGCCTCGCTGATGGAAGAGTCGGCGAGGACGGATTGGACAAACTCGTTGGACGCCCACTCACTGCGCGCCTGCTCAATGTCGGCCGCCCACGGCCCCTCCGCCGCGGGCGTGGCCTGCTGGCAGCCGCATACTGTGGCGACGACGACAACAACGGCTGCGAGCAGACCAGCGCGCGAATGGATGAAGTGCGTGCCCTCCCTGTTGTGCGCTCCCATGATGTTCTCCCTTGAACAGTTGGAATCCGGGTGCCTTCTCCCAGGATAGCGAGGAAGCGACTCCGTCACCTGTATGACAGGAAGGTGAGTTGGGTGCTCGGCATGCACATGCCCCGGACGTGCCGCAGCCCCCAGTCCTGGAACCCGACGCGGCGTGCGATCCCCACCGCGGCGAGCCGACCCAGGATTGGGGGCTGCAACACGTATTTAATTGTGTGAGGCAAAGCTCAAAGAATGGGGAGCTTTGCCTGAGAAAAGCCTGGGAAAGGCGCGCGGGGTGGATGAGCATCCACCCCGCGCGCCCCAAGTAAGCAATCAGGCGATCACTTCGATGCGAGGCGAGCGCCCTGCGCCAGCGCCTCCAGCTTCGCCCACGCAATCGACGGGTAGATACGTCCGCCCAGTCCGCAGTCTGTCGATGCCACGACGCGCTCGTCGCCCACAATGTCCGCGAACTGGCGGATACGCTGCGCCACCAGCTCCGGATGCTCCACGACGTTCGTCGAGTGCGACACGACGCCCGGGATCAGGTACTTGCCCTCGGGCAGCGGGGTATCGCGCCAGATCGTCCACTCGTGCGCGTGGCGAGCATTCGCTGCCTCGAACGTCAAGCCGTTCGCGTTGACCAGCAGGGCCAGATCCACGATGTCCTTGAACGCAATATCCGTCGTGTGCGGGCCGTGCCACGAACCCCAGCACACGTGGAAACGCACCAGAGACGGGTCAATGCCCTCCAACGCGTGGTTCAGCGCGTCAATACGCACGCGCGAGAACGCGCGGTAATCCTCAACCGACGGCTCCGGGTTCATCTGATCCCAGCCCTCCGCGATATCCGGCGCGTCAATCTGCACCGTCAGGCCCGCGTCCGTAATGCGCTTGTACTCCTCGCGCAGCACATCCGCGCACGCCCACACCACGGCCTCGTCGTCCTCATAGAACGCGTTAGCCACGCGAGCCGCCGAACCCGGCGAAATCGCCGCCACGAAACCATCCGACACGGGCTTGCCCGCCGCCGCAAGCGCGTGCTTCGTCCCCGCGATATCGCGCTCCACGGCCTCGGCACCGATGTAGGTCAGCTCACCTGTGATCGTCGGGAACGCAATCGGGTTGCGGTTCGCGATGTGAATGCCCGAATCCGGATCCGCGTACGCGTCCGCGAAACGCTGCCAGTCGCGGCGCTCAGCAAACGATGAGAAAGACAGACGGCCATCGCGGCCGGCCGGGGGACGCACATCGAAACGCTGCACATCCTCAAAGGACAATCCGCCGAAACGCGAGAAGGAATACGTCCACCACGCGCCGTAATCAACCGTGTCGATCATCGCGTGGCCGTACTCGCCGTCGTTGACGATATCCAGGCCGATCTCGGCCTGACGCTTCACAACGCCGTCAACCTGATCCTGCAGAAGCGACGTGAAATCAGCGTCGCCAAGCGAGCCCTCGCGGCGCGCGCGATTCGCCTCAATCAGCTCGGGGGTGCGGGGCAGGGAACCAACATGAGTGGTGCGAATGGTCATCGCAGTCCTTTCTCTTCACTGTGCCCTCAGACTACGTTTCGCGCGTCGAGAACGAGGGTAAATGTCCACACCCTGACCAATGCGATCAGCCACTCATGAGGCGAGACGCGAATTCGTGCACGCGTCCCTTGCGTTTTCCTTGACATCGCGCCAGCAAGCGTCCACACACTGACACGGTGTCTCGCCGGGCGAAGCACCCGGAATGCCGCGCGAAAACCCCCCGCACCCAGCCCAGGCCTCGTCCACGAGACGAAACCCGCACGGAAACGCGGCGCGCACGCTCCTACTGTGGAGTCATTACAAGGCAAAAGAAAGGCACATCATGAGTCGCCCGCTGCGCTCGGCAACATCCACCCAAGGCCGCAACATGGCCGGAGCTCGCGCCCTGTGGCGCGCCACCGGCATGACAGACGGCGACTTCGGCAAGCCGATCATCGCCATCGCCAACTCCTTCACCCAGTTCGTGCCCGGCCACGTGCACCTGAAGAACATGGGCGACCTCGTCGCCGGAGCCATCGAAGCAGCCGGCGGCGTCGCCAAGGAATTCAACACGATCGCCGTCGACGACGGCATCGCCATGGGCCACGACGGCATGCTCTACTCCCTGCCCAGCCGCGACCTCATCGCCGACTGCGTCGAAACCATGGTTAACGCGCACCGCGCCGACGCCCTCGTGTGCATCTCGAACTGTGACAAGATCACCCCCGGCATGCTCCTGGCCGCCATGCGCCTGAACATCCCCACCATCTTCGTCTCCGGCGGCCCCATGGAATCCGGCGCCGCCGTCGACGGCGTCGTCGAACACCGCCTCGACCTCATCGACGCCATGGTCATGGCCGTCGACGACTCCGTCAGCGACAACCAGCTGGCCAGCATCGAAGCCAACGCGTGCCCCACCTGCGGCTCCTGCGCCGGCATGTTCACCGCGAACTCCATGAACTGCCTCAACGAGGCCATCGGCCTGGCCCTGCCCGGCAACGGCACCACCCTGGCCACCCAGATCGAACGCAAGAAGCTCTTCACCGAGGCCGGCGCGCGCATCGTCGACATGTGCCGCGCCTACTACGACAATGAGGACGACTCCGTTCTGCCGCGCTCCATCGCCACGAAGGAAGCCTTCGAGAACGCCATGAGCCTGGACGTGGCCATGGGCGGCTCCACCAACACCGTCCTGCACATCCTCGCCATCGCTAACGAGGCCGGCGTCGACTTCACGCTCGACGACATCGACGCGATCTCGCGCCGCGTGCCCTGCCTGTGCAAGGTGGCCCCCAACTCCACGACCTACCACATCGAGCACGTCCACCGCGCCGGCGGCATCCCCGCCCTGCTCGGCGAGCTCAACCGCGCCGGCCTGCTCAACCGCGACGTGCACTCCGTCCACTCTGACAACCTGGAGAACTGGCTGGGCGCGTGGGACGTGCGCAGCGGAACCGCCACCGACGAGGCCAAGCACCGCTTCCTCGCGGCCCCCGGTGGCGTGCGCACCACCCAGGCATTCTCTACTGCCAACCTCTTCGAGTCCCTCGACACCGACTCTGAGGCCGGCTGCATCCGCTCCGTCGAGCACGCCTACACGAAGGACGGCGGCCTGGCCGTCCTCTACGGCAACATCGCCGCCAACGGCGCGATCATCAAGTCCGCCGGCATCGACGAATCCCTCTTCCACTTCGTCGGCAAGGCCTTCGTCGTCGAATCCCAGGAGGAAGCCGTCGAAGCCATCCTCAGCAAGCAGGTCACCGAAGGCGACGTCGTCGTCATCTTGTACGAGGGCCCCAAGGGCGGCCCCGGCATGCAGGAAATGCTCTACCCGACCTCCTACCTCAAGGGCCTGGGCCTGGGCAAGAAGTGCGCCCTCATCACCGACGGCCGCTTCTCCGGCGGCACGTCCGGCATCTCCATCGGACATATCTCGCCCGAGGCCGCGGCCGGCGGCGCGATCGGCCTCGTGCGCACCGGCGACGAGATCGAAATCGACGTCAACAACCGCGTCCTGCGCGCGAACGTGAGCGACGAGGAACTCGAGCGCCGCCGCGCCGAAAAGGGTGCCGCGCCGTGGAAGCCCTCCAAGCCTCGCCCCCGCCAGGTCTCCGACGCCCTGCGCGTCTACGGCATGCTCGCCGCATCCGCCGACAAGGGCGGCGTGCGCGTCCTGCCCGACTGGGCGTGAGCGAAGCGCCTACAATCGTGGGCATGCATGGAGAGTACAAAGTCCCCGGAGGAAAGCTCGTCGTCGTCGACACCGACGTGGAGGAAGACCGCCTCGCGCGCGTGAGCGTGTCGGGCGACTTCTTCCTCGACCCCGACGACGCGCTCACCCGGATCACCGCGTCCCTCGAAGGGGCCCCGGCCTCGTCGAGCGCCAAGGACCTGGCCGCGCGCGTCGCCGGTGCCCTCCACGAGGGCGACACCCTCATGGGCGTGACCCCCGAGGCCGTCGGCATCGCCGTGCGCCGCGCCCTGGGTGCCGCCCTGTCGTGGGACGACATCGACTTCGACGTCATCCACGGCCCCGTCGTCGACCCGATGATCAACGTCGCCATGGACGAAACCCTGGTCGAGGACGTGGCCGCGGGGCGTCGCAAGCCCTTCATGCGCCTGTGGGAGTGGAACGGACCGCAGGTCGTCATCGGCTCCTTCCAGTCCTACCAGAACGAAATCCAGCAGGACGGGGTCGACCGGTACGGCATCACCGTGTCGCGGCGCGTCACCGGCGGCGGTGCCATGTTCATGGAACCCGGCAACTGCATCACCTACTCGCTCGTCATCCCCACCGCCCTCGTGGAGGGAATGAGCTTCGAGCAGGCCTACCCCTACCTTGATCAGTGGGTCATGGAGGTCCTCGACAAGCTGGGCATCAAGGCCACATACGTGCCGCTCAACGACATCGCCTCCGAGTTCGGCAAGATCGGCGGCGCCGCGCAGAAGCGCTGGGCGAACGGCTACATGGTCCACCACGTGACCATGGCCTACGACATCGACGCCATCAAGATGAACGAGGTCCTGCGCATCGGCATGGAGAAGATCCGTGACAAGGGCACCCGCAGCGCCGTCAAGCGCGTGGACCCCATGCGTTCCCAGACCGGCCTTCCCCGCGAGGAAATCCTTCAGGCGTTCTTCGACCACTTCAAGGAGAAGTACAACGCCACGGTCGGCACCATCACCGACGAAGACCTTGAGGTCGCACGCGCTCGCTGCGAAACGAAGTTCGCGCGCGAGGAGTGGGTGCACCGCATCCCCTGAGAGTTCGGGTGCTTCGCTCGCTTGGTGTGAGCCGGGCGTTCCCGTTGCCCGCTCCGGTCCTCGTTCACGTTCATTGACGAGGCCGGAGCAGGTTGTCGCGTTCCCGCGCGGCTGCGCGCGTGACAGCGTCCGAGAATCGGTGTCGGAGTAACATGGACACATGTCGAGCGAAGCAATGCAGCCGAAACACGAAACCTTCAGGCTTTCCGAATTGCGTGACCTGGTGGCGACGGGGCGAGTGCGAATCCCCGACTTTCAACGTTCCTTCCGGTGGACGAACCAAGACGTCGTTGCCCTCTTTGATTCCCTTCACCATGGGTATCCAATCGGGAACCTGCTCATGTGGAAACGTGAGGCCCCGGCGCAGCGGCTCACCGTTGGTTCCATCGATATCGACGCCCCTCAGCGCCCGGACGCACTATGGCTCGTCGACGGGCAGCAACGCGTGACGAGTATCATCAACGCGATGGACGCCGGCAGCCAACGAGATGCTCGTTTTGCGGTTGGGTACGACCTGGAAAATGCCTGCGTTGTTTCAACTCTGGGGCGTCATTCTCGCGCCGTCATGCCGCTCTTTCGTCTCTTCGACTTTGTGAGCGCTTGGCAGTGGTTCGAGGAGAACACCGAATTCCAAGCGCTGCGCGGTCGTTACCAGGAGGCATTCAATACCTTTAACGCCGTGAGTGTTCCGGCGACCGTGCTGGAGGGAGCGGACGAGGATAAGCTCCGAGTCATCTTTGATCGCATCAATCAGAGCGGTAAGAAGCTCAAGTCTTTCGAGGTGTTTGAAGCGCTCAACAGCTCTGTATCCGATGGGCGTACTCTGCGCTCGATTTCGGATGCTGTGGCTCGCTCAACGAACTTTGGTTTACTTTCGGAAGATCAAGTCCTCAATGTGTTGAAGGCGCGTCGAAACCCAGACTATATGCGCGATGTACGCGATGAATTTGGGGATGAACGACGTAAAAACTCCGATTTCCCGGATGAGGACCGCGACGAAGCGTACGCCCAGACGGAGTTCGTCCTGAAGCGAGCGACGCGATTCCTGCAAGACAATTGTTGTATTCCACATGTTACGTTACTGCCGTACAGCGCGATTCTGGTGGTGGTGTCGCGGTTCTTCGCGTTGTTCCCCGAGCCGAAGAGGCGTAACAAAGAGCTGTTGAAACGGTGGGTGTGGCGGACCATTGTAAAGACCATTGAGGGCACTATCAGTAGCGGGAACGTCCAGACGCGGACTTTCCTGAAGAGTGTGCGGCGTGGCGACGAATCGGATTCTGTTCAGGGACTACTGGAAAGCGTCGGTGAGAGAGTGACGGCAGATCGCATCGCGATCCCGACTGCGAGAATGAACCGTTCGGACGCGAAGGCATGTGTGTGTGCCATGTGGTCCCATTACATGCGTTCGGAGGACTGCACCGGGCAAGCTCTGACAGCCTTGTTCGATTCGCTCGTTGGAGACTACGGCAGCGCGGCTGATCTCCTCGTAGATTACGTCGGGCATGACCGCATGGGTGAGGACAGTGGCGGCAGCTATTCATCGCTCGCCAATAGAATTTTGCTGGTTAATGAGGACGCGAGGCAGGATGAGGATGCGTTGCGGGCATTTATGACTGCGCATTTGGACATGCTCATGCTTCCCGAGGGGACAGAAGAGAGCGAACATCAGATGGATCCCGAGGAGTTGATCAGTCGGCGTGAGGAAGTGGTCTCCGCGCGGGTCAACGAGTTCTTCGATTCGATGATGGCGTGGGATTACGTGGCCTTTGCCCCCGTTGAATTGACGTGAAAGGAACACAGATGTCGCTCTATTCGCCCGACGTTGAGTTTCGTGTTCGCCTGCATGGCATCGACATCGGGACAATCTCGTGCTACTCGTCCAAGAGTTCGTTTCGGTTCTCCGGCGACTACTACTGGCGCGTGGATCGGCCTGTTCTTGGCTTCTGGTTCGAGAATGGGATGCGCCGTGAGGCGGGGGTGAAGGGACGCTCTGTTCTTCCGCTGTGGTTTTCTAATCTCCTGCCTGAAGGGTTGCTTCGAACGATTGTGTGTGCTCAGCATGGGCTGAGCGAAGAGGATGAGCCGGGAATTCTCAGCGCCCTCGGCGATGATTTGCCGGGAGCTGTCACGGTGTCCCGTATCGGGGATCCTGTTCGGGGTTCGGCGGATGACGCCTTGCGATCCGGTGATTTCGCGTCGTCCTCAGCGGATTCGCTGATTCGTGCATCCATTGCCGGCAATGTCCTGAAGTTTTCGATGAAGTCCCGTGATCAGCGCCTGACGTTGCCAGGCAGCGTCGAGTATGGAGACCATATCGTCAAGCTGCCTCCGCCGAATGAGTACGACGCGCTTGTCCATAATGAGTTCTACGTGATGTCGCTCGCCAAGGCGTGTTGCATTGAGGTTCCTGACTTCGATCTTGTGCATCGGGAGAACGTCGAGATTGCGCCCTCCGATTGGGTAACAACCGAGGAATACGCATTCAGCATTGCGCGCTTTGACAGGAGCGATCAAGGCCGTGTCCATATGGAGGATTTCTGTCAGGCGGGTAATCTGCCGGGATTTCAGCGGTCGAAATATCAGAGTTCGGTCGAGTACGTGATGAAGGTCGCGTACCGGAATTACGATCTGCCGTCGCTTGTTGAGTGTGTCCGTCGGACGGTATTCAACATGTTGTGTGGTAACGATGATGCGCATCTGAAGAATTGGAGCCTTGTGTATCCCGACCGTCGCAATGGTGTTCTCTCGCCCGCCTATGACCTGGTGTGTACGGCCGTTTATTTTGATCGGCCCCAGGACATGGCGCTCAAGCTCAGTGGCAAAGAGATCTCTGCGGATATCTGTCTGGACGATTTCCGTCGTATCGCTGATATGTGTCGTGTCGAGCGAGGTGTCATCGAAGAAGCTGTTCGCTCAATGATCGCCGCGTACGGCGAGGCACTGGACAAGGTCGAGGTTCCGGCTCGTCTCACGAGCATCAACGTCAGGGGACGGGACATCGACCTGCGTCCCTGGCTCCGTGAGCGCTATCAACGCCTGTCGGTGTCTCTACTGTCCTAGCGTGGTTGGCGCGGCGTCCTCGGGAATCGTGCGCGGCTTGTCCGGGGTGTGGGGGACGAGGCCGGGGCGGGTTGTCGCTTAGAAGAGCTGGAGTGCGCGTACTCCGTGGATGACAAGCTCGACGCCGATAACGAGGATCAGGAAGCCCATGATACGCACGATCGCGCCGACGCCAGTAGGTCCCAGCCTGTCGATCCAGGGCGTCGCGTAGCGCAGAAGCAGTGCGATGGCGGCGGCCGTGATGAGGATGCCCAGGACGATGCCGACGTGAAAACTGACGGCGGTGTTGCGGGCGGCCAGCGCAATAACGACACCGATTGAGCCGGGACCCGCGATGAGGGGCAACGCCATGGGGGAGAAGGAGACGTCCGCCTTGGCTGTCGCGTGTTGAGCCTCCTCGTGGGTGGCACGGCGCTTGTTTTCCAGCATCGAGAAACCCGAGTGCGCGACGACCAGGCCACCGGCGATTTGCAGGGAGGGCAGGTCGAAGCCGAAGAAACGCATGATGAACGAGCCGCAGACTGCAAAGGTTGTCAGGATCGCGAACACGTAGATGCCGGTCTTCCACGCCTGGGAGCGCACCGCCGCCGGGTCGTCGGCGGCGGTCAGGCCCGCGAAGGCGGCGAGGCCTCCGATCGGGTTAGTGATCGGAGCGAGTGCCAGGATCGTCGCTGAGATTCCTGCGAGAATGGTCGTCATGCTCTCAATCTTAAGTGCCGCGTGTGCGGGCGTGTGGTCCGTCTCGTTAGAGGCGGCGAGCGCCGAAAATGGCTGTTCCCAGGCGTACGATGGTCGCCCCTTCGGCGATGGCCCACTCAAGGTCTTGGCTCATGCCCATCGACAGCGCCAGCTCGGACTCTTCGATGCTCAGGCGCACCGCCGCCTCGTCCCTGATGTCGCGCAGCTGCGCGTAGGCGGCGCGCACGTCGGCCTCGACGGGGGAGTTCAGGCCCACCGTCATGAAGCCCGCGAGCTGGAGGTGAGCCGAGGCCTCGACCGTATCGATGAGCCGCGCGACGTCGGCGGGCGCGCATCCGTGCTTCGTAGCCTCGCCCGACACATTCACCTCGACAAAGACGGGGAAGGGGCCGGTGGCGCGCGCGTCGATCTTCGCAGCCAAGGCGGGGGAGTCCAGCGACTCGATTGCATCCACGCAGGCCAGCGCGTGATTGATCTTGTTGGACTGGAGAGGACCGATCAGATGGAGGCGGGCACCGGGCACCTCGCGGATCCCGTCCGCAGTCGCGCGCGCCCCCTGTCCCCGCGTG
>ERZ1699235.656-NODE-656-length-12681-cov-7.428628_pt1 | contig 12681 bp, 1 predicted proteins | sample MGYA00581546_ERZ1699235 | MGnify/ENA primary metagenome ERZ1699235 (study PRJEB42319, sample SAMD00040334) | human oral metagenome | material: saliva | host: Homo sapiens | study: EMG produced TPA metagenomics assembly of PRJDB4115 data set (Metgenomic analysis of... | reverse complement strand
ATATTCCCCTTACATTGTAGTCATTATTAATTATACAGGAATACTACGTAGATTCAAGTAATTTGCTACAAAAAACTTCTATATTATTGTTTAATTTTCAAATTTTTTTGTAACACATTAAAAACACCTCATTCTACTAGAAAAAAAGTGAATCTCCTATGAGATTCACTCGAAAAAATGATTTTTCCTACTAGATCAGTTCCCTTTCTTTTTACGTCGGGTAAGTCCAGCAATTCCAGCTAACCCTGTAACTACTCCGAGAAGAGCTGATGTTACAGATCCTGTTTCGCCAGTATTCGGAAGGGCCACAGACTGGCTGTGTTTTTGTGATCCACTTGCTGTTTCTGATACAGACAATGACTCTGAACGAGAAATTGATTGGCTCATTGAGTTAGAGTATGAACCGCTACCAGATGTTGACCCTGATTGTAATTGACTCACTGAAACTGAAGTAATTACTGATGTTGAAGTTGATTCAGGTGCAGAGGTACTCAATGATGCTGACTCAGAAGAAGAGACTGATGTCGAAACTGAAAGCGAAGTAGAGACTGACTGACTTTCTGATACTGAACTGCTCAACGAAGCTGACAATGATTCGGAGGTCGAGATTGATTCAGACGTTGATACTAATTCCGATGTTGAAACTGATTCAGACGTAGACACCGATTCGGATGTTGATACTGATTCGGATGCAGAAACTGATTCGGATGTCGACACCGATTCAGACGTAGACACTGATTCGGATACAGAAACCGATTCAGAGGTAGACACTGATTCTGATACAGAAACTGATGCTGACGCTGATACTGATTCTGAGGTTGAAACTGACTCAGATGTAGATGCCGACTCTGAAGTAGAAACTGATTCAGAGGTAGATGCCGACTCAGAGGCTGACAATGATCCAGAGACTGAAACTGACTCAGAGGTTGAGACTGATTCGGATGTTGATACTGATTCAGATACAGAAACCGATTCGGACGTTGAAACTGATTCAGACGTTGATACTGATTCGGATGTAGATGCAGATTCGGACGTTGAAACCGACTCAGACGTTGACACTGACTCAGACGCTGATTCAGAAGCAGATGCTGACTCAGATACAGAAACTGATTCAGACGTTGAAACTGATTCTGATGTAGACACCGATTCAGAGATTGACACTGATTCGGATACAGAAACCGATTCAGAGGTAGAAACTGATTCTGATGCAGATGCAGATTCAGAGGTAGAAAATGATTCAGATACAGACACTGATTCTGACGCTGAGACTGACTCTGATATCGATACCGACTCAGACGTTGATGCTGATTCAGAAGTAGATGCCGATTCAGATACAGACTCTGATGCTGAGACTGATTCTGATCTTGACGCTAACTCAGAGGCTGAAACCGACTCAGACGCAGAAGCTGATTCTGATGTTGAAACCGACTCAGAAGCTGACAATGATTCAGAGACTGAAACTGACTCTGATGTTGAGACTGATTCGGACGTAGACAATGATTCAGACGTTGATGCTGATTCGGATGTTGAAACTGACTCAGACGCAGATGCTGATTCTGATGTTGATACTGATTCAGACGCTGATACCGACTCAGACGTTGAGACTGATTCTGATGCCGATACTGACTCGGATGTTGAGACCGATTCAGAGGTTGATGCTGATTCGGATGTTGATACTGACTCAGACGCAGATGCTGATTCTGATGTTGATACTGATTCAGACGCTGATACCGACTCAGACGTTAAGACTGATTCTGATGCCGATACTGACTCTGATGTCGATACTGATTCAGAGGCTGATGCTGACTCAGACGCGGACAATGACTCTGATGCAGACACTGATTCAGATACAGAAACCGATTCGGACGTAGACAATGATTCAGACGTTGATGCTGACTCGGATGTTGAGACCGATTCAGAGGTTGATGCTGATTCTGATGTTGATACTGATTCAGAGGTTGATGCTGACTCAGACGCGGACAATGACTCTGATGCAGACACTGATTCGGATGTCGATTCGGATGTCGATGCTGATTCAGATGCAGACACTGATTCAGATGTAGATACAGATTCTGAGGCTGATACTGATTCAGACGTTGAAACTGATTCAGATACAGAAGCCGACTCGGATGTCGACACTGATTCAGACGTTGAAACTGACTCTGACGCGGACAATGACTCGAATGTCGATACTGATTCAGACGTTGAAAGTGATTCAGAAGTAGACACTGATTCAGACGTTGAGGCTGACTCAGACGCAGAAGTTGATTCTGATGTTGAAACCGACTCAGAGGCTGACAATGATTCAGAGACTGAAATTGACTCAGATGTTGAGACTGACACTGAAGTAGAGACTGACACTGAAGTAGAGACTGACTGACTTTCTGATACTAAAGTGCTCAACGATGCTGACAATGATTCTGATGTCGAGATTGATTCTGATACAGAAACCGATTCAGACGTTGAAACTGATTCGGACTCTGAGACTGATTCTGATGTTGAAACTGATTCAGAAGCAGAGGCTGATTCTGAGGCTGATACCGACTCAGATTCTGATGCTGATACCGACTCAGATTCTGAGGCTGACGCTGATTCGGACGTAGATACTGACTCAGAGACTGAGACTGACTCAGATGTCGATACTGATTCAGAGGTTGAAACTGACTCAGACGCTGATACTGATTCGGACGTTGAAACTGATTCGGAAGTCGATACCGATTCAGAGGTTGAAACTGACTCAGACGTTGAGGCTGACTCAGAGGCAGAAGCTGATTCTGATGCAGAAGCTGATTCTGATGTAGATGCCGATTCAGAAGTCGAGACTGATTCGGACGTTGAAACCGATTCGGACGTTGAAACCGACTCAGACGCTGACACTGATTCAGACGTTGAAATTGACTGACTTTCTGATACTGACTCGGATTCTGAAACTGATTCTGATGTTGAGACTGACTCAGACGTCGATACCGATTCAGAGGCTGAAACTGACTCGGATGTTGAGACTGATTCGGACGTTGACACCGAATCAGACGTTGAAACTGATTCGGATGTTGACAATGATTCAGACGCTGAAACTGACTCGGAAGTCGATACCGATTCTGAGGTAGATGCCGATTCAGAGGTTGAGACTGACTCAGACGTTGACACTGATTCGGATGTTGATTCAGACTCTGATGTCGAAACTGATTCGGATGTTGACAATGATTCGGAAGTCGAAACAGATTCAGAAGTAGACACTGATTCTGATACAGAAACCGATTCAGACGCTGAAACTGATTCGGACGTTGAAACTGAATCAGACGTTGATACAGATTCTGATGTAGATGCTGACTCGGATGTCGAGAATGATTCAGAAGCAGATGCCGATTCGGATGTTGAAACTGATTCAGATGTTGAAACCGATTCTGAAGTCGATACTGACTCAGATGTTGAAACTGATTCAGAGGTTGAGAACGATTCGGAAGTCGATGCTGACTCTGACGCAGAAACTGATTCAGAAGTCGAGACTGATTCAGATGTTGACACCGATTCGGAGGTCGATTCTGACTCAGATGTTGAAACTGATGCTGACTCTGATTCTGATTCAGATGACGATACTGACTCACTCAATGAAGCAGAAGTTTCTTCTGAGGCTGACTCTGACGTTGATACAGACTCGGAAACTGACTCAGACGCGGACACTGATTCGGACGTTGATGCTGATTCTGAGGTTGAGACTGAGTCTGAAGTAGATGCCGATTCTGACGCTGATACCGACTCAGACGTTGAGACTGATTCTGATGCCGATACTGACTCGGACGCTGAGAGTGATTCAGAAGCAGATGCTGACTCGGACGTTGACACCGATTCAGAAGTTGACGCTGATTCAGATACAGAAACCGATTCGGACGTTGACACTGATTCTGATGTCGATACAGATTCAGAGGTTGAAACTGACTCAGACGCTGATACTGATTCTGATGCTGATGTTGATTCGGACGTTGAGACTGATTCGGACATTGATACAGACTCGGATGTTGAGACTGATTCTGAGGTAGATGCCGATTCAGAGGTTGAGACTGACTCAGACGTTGACACTGATTCGGATGTTGATTCAGACTCTGATGTTGACAATGATTCGGAAGTCGAAACAGATTCAGAAGTAGACACTGATTCTGATACAGAAACCGATTCAGACGCTGAAACTGATTCGGACGTTGATACTGAATCAGACGTTGATACAGATTCTGATGTAGATGCTGACTCGGATGTCGAGAATGATTCAGAAGTCGAAACGGACTCGGATGCTGATACTGATTCCGATACAGAAACAGACTCGGAAGTCGACACCGATTCAGACATTGATACAGATTCTGATGTAGATGCTGACTCGGATGTCGAGACTGATTCTGACGTAGACACTGACTCAAACGCTGACACTGATTCGGACGTTGATACTGACTCAGAGGCTGACGCTGATTCAGACGTTGATACTGATTCGGACACTGAGACTGATTCTGACGTAGATACTGACTCAGACGTTGAGACCGATTCAGACGCTGAAACTGACTCAGACGCAGAAGCTGATTCTGATGTAGATGCAGACTCGGACGTTGAAACTGATTCAGACGCTGATACCGACTCAGACGCTGATACTGATTCTGATGTTGACACCGATTCAGAAGTAGACACTGATTCTGATACAGAAACCGACTCTGATGCTGAAACCGACTCTGATGTTGAGACTGATTCGGACACTGAAACTGACTCTGATGTCGAGATTGATTCGGACGTTGAAACTGACTCAGACGCAGAAGCTGATTCTGATGTAGATGCAGACTCGGACGCGGACAATGACTCGGATGTTGATTCAGACTCTGATGTCGACACTGATTCAGACGTTGAAACTGATTCAGACATTGAAACTGACTCTGAAGTAGACACTGATTCAGAAATTGAAACCGACACCGAAGTAGAGGCTGATTGACTCTCTAATACGGAAGTGCTCAACGATGCTGATTTTCTAGCGGACTCACTCAAAGATACTGATGCAGACTCCGACTGCGATTGACTCACTGATTTTGAAGCCGACTCGCGAGTAGATTGACTTAGTGACGCTGATACCGACTGTGAAAGCGATGCTGAAGCTGACTGACTCACTGAAACAGAGGCGCTCGTTGAAGCGGATGTCGAACTTGAGATAGACTGGCTAACCACCTTGGATACACTCGCCGATACTGAAGCAGACTGCAAGTCACTGACACTTGCAGAAGCTGACTCTGAAACCTTCACAGATTCAGATTTTCTTACCGATACAGATTGACTCGTTGAAGCGGATTGAGATTGAGAAACCTCCTTGCTCAACGATTGACTGCGAGATAGACTTGCTTGAGCTGAGACACTTGCCGACGCTGATTGGCTCAGTGAAGCCGACAAACTTTGCGAGCGAACCGAGCTCAGTGACTGGCTTAATGAAACGCTCTGCTGAGCCGATACACTCTGCGATTGCTTCGTACTTAAAGACTGACTGATCGATTGCGAAGTCTTCGTAGACGCACTCTGACTGTTTGATACAGACTGGCTGTGATCGCTATCTGACAGTTTCACCGCTACAACATTGGTCGTACTATCTTTATAAGTAATGGTGACTGTACCATCACTATTAACCGTATAGGACTTAATCCGGTTAGCTACCTCTGGGTTGACTGCCGATACAGCTGCAATCACCTTGCTCTTATCTGCATCTGTCAATGCAGTTAGACTCGTCACCTGAATAGTGCTTGTCGGCGCCACACCTGGCGTACGATCAGCGAGACGCCCTTGGGTAATCCGAATCTCACCCAAACCATTTGGACGGTTCATATTGGACGCATTGTCAATAGCCGCAACGTTGCGTTGCCATGTATTCCGGTAGGTATGGTAAAGGTCATCCTTCAAATGAATGGTCGTTGTGATGGTTGCAGGGTTCGCACTGGTAGCCGTAATATCGCCCATGATCGGAGCAATATTACCAGTTCCGTACTGGCTACTACCAAAGAAATTCCCGTTCAAAGCATTGTCGTTCAGATCCGCCCGTGCAACGACTTTCATTTCTTTAAGCTTGCCACTGTCATCAGTAGCTGTAAAGGTCACAACCGCATCATCACCAGCGTAAATAATATAATTCTTCCCACCACCTTCAAGAGGGGTTGATTTCGGTTCCACACCATTGACGGTCAACTTAGCCGTCACTTCAGGACGTGTGGCATCTGTTACAGCAACCATGTTACTGGCATCGGAATAAACTGCATGGTCCCCATACAGAATGCGAGCCTTAGCCGTTACGCCACCCGTTTGCAAGGGAGCATTCGGTGTTACGATCGCTTGTCCAGAAGCATCTGCCACAGCTGTTCCCACTTCGTCGTCATTATTGTATAGAACGACTGTAGAACCTGGCTCAGCTCCCGTCACCGTTACAGGCGTCTGTGTGTAAGCCTTATCCAATAATCTCGTTTCAACAGTTGGTGCTGCAAGTCGCTTCACTGGAGCCGTCACATCATTTGTAGTGTTATCTTTATAGGTAATGGTCACCACACCAGATGATGAAACGGAATAAGATTTAAAGTCCTTTGAAGTGGCAATATTGGGGTTAGCAGTCTTAAACGCTTCCCAAATCTTCTCTTTTTCAGCCTGGGCCAAGTTAGTAGTATCATTGACAAAAGTCGCTGTCGTCACAGCCGTAATCGGATTACGAATGCCATCATTTTGCGGCAAAACCTGAATGCGTAGCGTTCGTGTCACTGACTGCCTAGCCGTATTGGTCACTACAAAAGAAACATTATAAATTTTCCCAGGCGTTACGACCTCTGTCTGCCCAACAGTTCCCATGATATTAAAGGCCACTGCACTATTTTTCAAGGCCGACGTCTGAGGCACATTGATGCCATTCACACGATCACTACCAGAAGCGTAGCCAATGCTCTTAATACTATTTCGTGTAGGAATGGTTTCCACAACATTATAAGCCTGATTAATGTAATCAGAGTTATAAACAGAAATCAAGGCATTGTTGGCTGGCCCTAAATTATACTGGGGTGCACGGAGACTGGTATCAGCATCTATACGATTCCCGTTACGTGGATCCCGTTGGCCAGATGTCGCACGAAGCACCGCATTGGCCAAGCGATTGCGAGCACTCTTTGCTTGACTTTCTACAGCATCCATTTGAATTGCGGGATTGGACAAACCAGTACGAATAGCTTCTAAAGCCAGATCTCCACTTTCAATAGCAGATTCCGTCCCAGGGATTTCCAAAGCCTGCGCACGATAGGTGTATAAATCCAAAGCCAAAACTTGCAGACGCTTCACCTGGTCTTCCGAGCGAGTGTTTTGAGCCTCTGCTACTTTCTCACTCGTTTCAGGAGTAGCTACATGAATAGCATCATTCTCCGAGAGAGTGCTACTAGCAAATTCTGATGTGGACTGACTCGCTGAATTACTAACAACATGTGATTCGCTCAAAGAAACCGACTGAGACAAAGAAAGGCTGTCACTAGCTGACTCTGAAAATGAGATGGATTCACTCATGGAGTGATTCGCTGACACAGAGTCTGTGGTAGACGTCGTTCCCAAGACAAAGCTATCTTGTCCAACCACACCGGTCGATGGGCTGATTTCAGACCCAACAGTCTCATTCATTTCATTTTCCTCGGCAAATACTGGATTGGCAACCGTTGTCGCCCCAGCCAGAGCCCCTAGCACAACCATCCCTTTGACCAGATCCGCAGGCATAGAGTGTGATGATGCTTCGTATTGAACCACGATGTTTTCATCCACACCACCTCGCATGACACGAAATAGGCCTAACCGCGAGACAGATGCCCGTACCCAATTCTTTCCTGATTTGATTAATTTATAACGTGTGATTCGTTCCGTTTCGCGAAAATCACCCTTCGAACGTTTAAAAAACATGTCCGCTCCTTAAAAATAAGATATCGAGTTATTATACACTAATTTTCCCCAAAAGTAACTAATTAAGACTAGTTTTTAACATAAAAAACAGCACACAAAAAGAGAACCCGGAGGTTCTCTTTTTGGATCCTTTTTCATTTCCCACATACCTGAAATGACCGAATCAAATTAGGATAGAAGATTATTTTTCATCTTCCTTTTTGCGACGTCCAAGTGCTGCAACCCCTGCAACCCCTGCAACTGCTCCAAGAAGAGCTGAAGCTACAGATCCTGTTTCACCAGTATTTGGAAGTTGTTCAAGAGCTGGAGCTGGTTTAGCTGGTTGCTCAGGAACTGGGTTCACTGGTGTATTAGGTGTTGGATCTACCGGTGTGTTTGGTGTTGGATCCATTGGTTTATTAGGTGTTGGATCTACCGGAGTATTTGGTGTTGGAGTTGGTGGCACCGGAGTATTTGGTGTTGGAGTTGGTGGCACTGGAGTGTTTGGTGTTGGAACGTTTGGAGTCTTCACAAGTTTGTAAACATAAGTAACGTTCTTATCACCTTCGATAACTTTACCAGTTGTTGGGTCAGTTGTTGTCAAGTGACCTTCACCGTCAACGTTACCTACTGGGTAGTTACCTTGTGGTACCAATTCATAGACTTTACCATCTGCAGTTGTGATTGTCTTAGGACGGTTATCCACAACTGTATCGTAGTCTTTACCTACTGGTTGGTCTTTTTCATCCACTACTGAAGTCTTGATAGTGTTACCATTTTCATCTACATAGTGAACGTATACATTACCCTTAGGTTGTACAGGTTCTTCGACAAGTTTGTAGATGTAAGTAACGTCTTTACGTCCTTCAACCACTTTACCAGTTGTTGGGTCTGTTGATTCAAGGTGACCTTGAGTATCTACTTTACCAACTGTGTAGTTTCCGACTGGTACGATTTCGTAAGTTTTACCTTCGAATCTAATGTACTGTGGACGGTTGTCTTCAACAGTGTTGTAGTCTTTACCTACTGGTTGGTCTAACTCATCTGTTACTGATTCTTTAATGGTGTTACCTTCAGTATCTTTGTAGTGTACGTATACGCTACCCTTAGGTTGAGTTGGTTCTTCCTTCACTTCTTTGTAAACGTAAGTGATGATTGAACGTGGTTTATCAACTTTACCTTTAATTGGATCAGATGATTCCAAGTGTCCATCGCCATCAACTTTACCTACTGGGTAGTCACCTTTCGGTACGATCTTGTAAGTCTTACCGTCTGGAGTCTTGATAGTATTAGGTTTTTCACCTTCCTCAGTTGTGTTATATGGTGTGTCATATGGTGAGTTTGGTGTATCTTGACGAGGTTTTTGAATTTCTTTACCTTTTTCGTCTACGTAAGTGATGATGACGTCACCTTCTTTAGGTTTCGTTGGATCTTCTTTCAATTTGTAGACGTAAGTGACATTCTTATCACCTTCAACAACTTTACCAGTTGTAGCATCATCACCTGTCCAGTGACCTTGTTCGTCGACTTGACCTACTGGGTAGTTACCAGCTGGTACTAATTCGTATGTCTTACCTTGGAATTCAATTTCTTTTGGACGGTTGTCTACGACTGTATCGTAGTCTTTATCAACTGGTTGATCTTTTTCGTCAGTGACATCGTCTTTAATCTTGTTACCATTAACGTCAACATAGTGTACGTAGACATTACCCTTAGGTTGTGCTGGTTGTTCTTTGAGTTTGTAGATGTAAGTGACGTCTTTACGTCCTTCGATAACTTTACCTGTTGTAGCGTCTGATGACTCAAGGTGACCTTGTTCGTCAACTTTACCTACATTGTAGTTACCGGCTGGTACCAATTCATATGTCTTACCATTGTATTGGATTTCTTTTGGACGGTTGTCAATTACTGTATCGTAATCTTTATCAACTGGTTGATCTTTTTCATCAGTGACATCATCTTTAATTGTGTTACCGTCAGTGTCTTTATAGTGAACGTAAACGTCACCCTTCACTTCTTTATAAACGTAAGTGATTGTTGATTTAGGTTTATCAACTTTACCTTTAATTGGATCAGATGATTCAAGGTGTCCGTCACCGTCAACTTTACCTACTGGGTAGTCACCTTTCGGTACGATCTTATAGGTCTTACCGTCTGGAGTCTTGATAGTATTAGGTTTTTCACCTTCCTCAGTTGTGTTATATGGAGTATCATATGGTGAGTTTGGTGTGTCTTGACGAGGATCTTTAATCACTTTACCTTTTGTATCTACATAAGTGATGATTACTTCACCTTGTTTAGGTGTTTCACTTTCAGAATTTGATGAAGAGTTAGATGCTGATTGTGATACAGATGTAGAAAGTGATGTTGAAGCCGATGTGCTCAATGATGCTGATTGGCTTGCTGATACTGATGCTGATTCAGAAGCTGATGTGCTCAATGACGCTGATTGGCTTGCTGATACTGATTCAGATGCTGAAGCTGATTGGCTTGCTGATACTGATTCAGATGCTGAAGCTGATTGGCTCGCTGATACTGATTCAGACGCTGAAGCTGATTGGCTCGCTGATACTGATTCAGACGCTGATGCAGATTCTTGAGCTGATGTAGAAGCTGACTCAGATGCCGATGCACTTGCTGATTCTTGAGCCGATGTAGAAGCTGACTCAGATGTAGACGCTGATGCAGATTCTTGAGCTGATGTAGAAGCTGACTCAGATGCTGATGCACTTGCTGATTCTTGAGCCGATGTAGAAGCTGACTCAGATGTAGACGCTGATGCAGATTCTTGAGCTGATGTAGAAGCTGACTCAGATGCCGATGCACTTGCTGATTCTTGAGCTGATGTAGAAGCTGACTCAGATGCTGATGCACTTGCTGATTCAACTTCTGATTGGCTCAATGATGCAGATGCTGATTCTGATGCAGATTTAGAAGCTGATGTTGTATCAGATTCAGATTGTGATACAGATTGTGATTTAGATACTACTTCTGATTCTGATTGTGACACTGATTGTGATTTAGAAACCACTTCTGATTCTGATACAGATTGTGACTTAGATGTTACTTCTGATTCAGATTGTGACACTGATTGTGATTTAGAAACCACTTCTGATTGTGATACAGATTGTGAATTAGATACTGCTTCTGATTGTGATACAGATTGTGAATTAGATACTACTTCTGATTCAGATGTAGAGTTTGAGAATGATTGTGATTGAGATGCAGACTCTGAATCATTCATCTTCACGAAGTAATAGTTCACATCAGTTGAAGGTTTAACCGCTGATGTAATTGAGTAGTTATTAGAGAATGATGAATAACCCTTCAAAGTAGAGTATACTTTACCATTTGGTGCTGTTGGGTCATTCGCAACAGATCCTTCTGCTTGGATTTCTGGAACTTTACCAGCAATGACATTGTAACTGTTATTACCAGCTCCGGCAGGTGTCAATGATGTGCTTGGAGCACCTTTGAATGGACGTGGATAAGTATGTAGAGTTCCGTCCATTTGTTTATAAGTATCTGTCTCAGTAGCAGACTGCCAACCAGTGATAATGAGTGATTTACTTCCAGCTGTTTCGTTGACTTCAATATAGTAGTCACCATTTTTGCTGTTTACTTTTGTAACTTTTGTCTCATCAGCTTTCCACTCTTCAGCAGCTTTGTTAACTTTACTTGTATAGATGAGTGTGTACTTCGATACATCTTCAGTACCAATATCTGATGTCGCAAAGTTGTTAACCTGAGATGGATCAAGAGCGTAGAATTTCGTTACAGTTGAGCCATCAGTATCAACGATTTCAGAGATACGTTTTACGTAGTAGTGGTTTGCTCCACCTTGAAGTTCGACCAGTTTTTGACCGACAACACCCTTACCAAGGATACCAGATGTTTTTTGAGTTGCGTCTGTTGTTGCTGGAACTTGTTTGTACCCCTCAATATTACGATTTCCTGAAGCTGTGAATTGTTGCCCTGCAAGACCGGTTTGAGTATAGCTTGCAAGAACTGTTTCATTTCCAGTTGGTTTGTATGTTTGACCTTCTGTGTACTTGCTACTGTCAACGACTTTATAGTAAGTTGTTTGATCAGCTTTCGCATAAGGAACAGAAGTTTGAACGTTTTGTTTGTCTTCACCTTGGTTACCTGGGTAGTTGGTATCACGGATTTGAAGTGTTTCATACTCAAGGTTCGCATTTACCAATGAGAAGGTTACGTTACCTGGATTAGTTCCGTTAGCAGGTGCGTATGTCAAAGTGTTGGTTACATCAGAGTTGTTGTTGGTGATGTAGCTTGGAAGTGAGATATTGCTTTCTCCAGCATGAATAGTACGAGTGTAAGCTTCTGTACCATCAGACTTCTTAACGATACGCAAGTAAACATCTGGGTTAGCTGAAAGGCTACCTGTGATTGCTGAACGGTCCACTGAAAGTGTAGCGTAGTAATCAAAGTTTGTTTTAGCACCAGTAGCGTGGTTTGTTTTAAGGAATTGCCATACACCGAAAGTGAAACGATCTGTGTTTGGATCCAAAGCATAACCAGCTTCATTGAAGGCTGCATCTTCAATCGTTGCACCATTTGCATTTGAGATAACCGGCTTAGTAGCTACACTACCAGAAGTAGATGTTGAGATTGGTGCCAACTGAGCTGAAATTGCTGGAGCACCGTTTACTGTTGTGTTTCCAGTAAATCCTGCTGCAGTCAAGGTTGCCATCATGTCATCTACTGACTTGCTCAAACGTTCGCGTTGGTCTGCGTATGATTGAGCTGAAG
>ERZ1699235.655-NODE-655-length-12689-cov-3.004697_pt1 | contig 12689 bp, 8 predicted proteins | sample MGYA00581546_ERZ1699235 | MGnify/ENA primary metagenome ERZ1699235 (study PRJEB42319, sample SAMD00040334) | human oral metagenome | material: saliva | host: Homo sapiens | study: EMG produced TPA metagenomics assembly of PRJDB4115 data set (Metgenomic analysis of... | reverse complement strand
CCCAACTGCTTCCTGAGAACAAACCTCGTTACTTGATGGGAGTAGGAGCGCCAGATAGCTTGATTGATGGTGTTATCCGTGGTGTCGATATGTTTGACTGTGTCTTGCCGACTCGTATCGCTCGTAATGGTACTTGTATGACTAGCCAAGGACGTTTGGTTGTCAAGAATGCCCAGTTTTCTGAGGACTTCACACCACTTGATCCAGAGTGTGATTGCTACACATGTAAGAACTACACCCGTGCCTATCTTCGTCACTTGCTTAAGGCAGATGAAACCTTTGGTATTCGCTTGACAAGTTACCATAATCTCTATTTCTTGCTTAATCTCATGAAACAGGTTCGTCAGGCTATCATGGATGATAATCTTTTGGAATTCCGTGAGCATTTTGTTGAAAAATATGGCTATAACAAGTCTGGACGTAATTTCTAAATTTAACTTAATGTCAGCTAAAAATCCTAAGTTTTATCTTAGGATTTTTCTGTTTTTTTTGATAGAATAAAGGTATTATGGATTGAAAATTAGATGGCTTTTTTGCCAATCTAATGAATGGAGAATAAACTCGTATGCGTATTAAATGGTTTTCCTTAATTAGGATTACAGGTTTGCTTTTGGTACTCTTGTACCATTTCTTTCAGACGCTTTTCCCAGGAGGTTTCTTTGGGGTTGACGTCTTCTTCACATTTTCAGGTTTTTTAATTACTTCACTATTATTAGAAGAATTTGGACAAAAAGGTAAGATTGATGTCCTAGGATTTTTTAGACGACGCTTCTATCGAATTTTTCCGCCGGTTGTTTTGATGGTCCTCGTCGTTATGCCTTTCACGTTCTTGGTTCGTCAGGATTATGTGGCAGGAATCGGCGGTCAAATTGCCGGCGTTCTTGGATTTATGACTAACTTCTATGAAATGTTGACAGGAGGAAGTTATGAATCTCAGTTTATCCCTCACCTCTTTGTTCACAACTGGAGCTTAGCTGTTGAAGTTCATTACTATATCTTGTGGGGCTTAGCAGTCTGGTTCTTGTCCAAACGAGCAAAAACAAGTGGACAACTACGAGGAATGATTTTCCTACTTTCCTCAGCGACCTTTATGATTAGCTTCCTTTCTATGTTTATTGGTAGCTTTATCGTTAGCTCCTACTCAACACTCTACTTCTCAACTTTGACTCATGTATTTCCGTTCTTCTTGGGTAGTGTGCTTGCTACCGTAATAGGGGTTCGTCATGCAACGCCACTTCTTAAACGTTTGAATAGAAGCTTGGATTTGAAGCAGACTTTGCTAGTCTTTGGAGCTGGGCTCGGAGTCTTGCTCTTATTGACTTTCTTTGTGAAATTCACTTATCTCTTTGCCTATTTACTTGGCTTCTTGTTAGCAAGTTTAGCTACACTTCTGATGATTGTTGCAGCACGACTTTTGCATGAGAAAACTCCGACAATCGAAGAACCAAAGATTATCGGTTTTTTAGCAGACACTAGCTATGCCGTCTATCTTTTCCACTGGCCGTTTTATATTATTTTCTCTCAATTGGTGGGAAATATACTAGCAGTGATTCTAACGATTATCTTCACTTATCTTTTCGCAACCCTTTCTTTCTATGTGATCGAACCTTTCATTGCAGGGAAATCCAGCAAACTCTTGCGGATGGCAGAAGAAATTCCTCACATCAAACCAATCTTTGCTGGTAGTGTTGGAGTTCTTAGTTTGATTACCTTGGTTGTGATTCTGATAGCTCCACAAGTAGGTGCTTTTGAAACGGATTTGATGCTTACTGGCCTTAATCAAGCTCAAACTAATATCACTCGAACAAAAACTATGGCAGAACAAGCAGAAGCAAGTCGCTACAACATAGCTGATGGTGTATCTATCATTGGAGATTCTGTAACCTTACGTGCTTCAGCTGGACTGAAAGAGCTCTTACCAGACGCTCAGATTGATGGCCAGATCAGTCGAAATACTAAACAAGCAAATGCATTGATGCTGAATTACAGTCAGAATAAAGCCTTGCCTAAAATTGTAGTCATCGCGACTGGTGTCAATAACCCTGAAAATTATAAGGAAGATCTTGATCTACTGATAACAAATCTACCTAAGGGACATCAGCTTGTTCTTGTAACTCCATATGAGGGTGACACAACACAGGAAACACAACCTTACGTAGAACAGTATGCAAGCTATGCGCGTGAATTGGCACAAAAATATCCATATATTGCACTTGCAGATTGGAATCAAGTAGCCAAAGATCATCCAGATATTTGGAAAGGGACAGACCAAGTTCACTTCGGTAGTGATACCACTAAGCAGGATGAAGGCGCTAAACTTTATGCAGAAACTATTAATAATGCCGTTAAAGCTCTCGCAGACAAACCTGTCAAATCAAAATAATCAATAAAAAGTAGAGATAGAATCTCTACTTTTTTGCTTTAAACAGGATTGGGAAAAACTTGCCAAATTGTCAGAATTATGAGAAAATAGGAACAATCAAAAAATGGAGGGAATGCAATGAGAGAAGACATCAAGATTAATGACCGTGCTCTAGCATTGGAAGATCAAATCATTGAAGTACTCGAAAAAGTTTATGATACAGATGTAGAGTTAGATGTATACAATCTTGGATTGATTTATGAGATTCATTTAGATGAGGCTGGACTTTGTACAGTTGTTATGACCTTCACTGATACTGCCTGTGACTGTGCAGAAAGTCTGCCAATTGAGATTGTGGCAGGTTTAAAACAAATTAATGGGATTGAGGATGTCAAGGTTGAGGTTACCTGGTCTCCAGCATGGAAGATTACACGCATTAGTCGTTATGGGCGTATAGCTCTAGGGCTACCTCCACGATAAAAAAATAGAGTGATAAGATGAATTATGAATCGGGATTAAAGACCTGATTTATATTTTTCTTTTTTTGTTTATTTATTTCATACAATAAACAAAAATTTTTGTTAAGAGTAACCACTTCACTCAAAAAAATGTTATTATAGTAGAAGTGATTATAATAAAAAGAATAAGGTAGGATAGATATGAAATTATCTGTAGTAATTCCGTTTTATAACGAAGAGAATATGATTCAGAAAATGTATGATGAATTGGTTAAAGAAATCAATCAAATTACAAAAGCCGAATTTGAAATTATTTTTATTAATGACGGTAGTAAGGATCGTACTTTTGAACGTATGTTAGCCATCGCAGCTGGCGATTCACGTGTTAAATACATCAGCTTCAGTCGAAATTTCGGGAAAGAAGCTGGAACTATTGCAGGACTTGAATATGCAACAGGAGAAGCAGTTATTCTAATGGATGGAGATTTGCAGCATCCACCAGCAATGCTTCCAAAAATGATTGAAGCTTATGAGCAAGGATACGATGTTGTAAGTGCTCGTCGTACACGTACAGGAGAAAAACGTCACCGTACTTTTTTAGCTAAACATTTTTATAAACTTGCCAATAAAATGATGGATATCGAGCTAATGGACGGTGTCTCTGAATTCCGATTGTTTAGCCGTAAAGTTGTAAACGCCATTATATCTATGCAAGAATACAATCGTTTTTCTAAAGGAATTTTTGCTTGGATCGGCTTTAACGAAAAAGTTATCGAATATGAAAACCAAGTTCGTACTGTAGGTGAAACAAAATACTCGTTGAAATTCTCGTTGAACTATGCGATTCAAGGGATTTTATCATTCAACGATAAACCTCTACGTATGTGTATTAATTTTGGTTTATTCTGCTTATTAATTTCATTGGTTTATGTTCTTTGGACCTTTATCCAATATCTCGTAGTACCGGATTCACTCGTGAGTGGATACTTTACTACAATCTTCTCAGTCGTTCTCTTTGGTGGAATTCAATTGATTTCTATTGGGGTACTCGGAGAATATATCGGTAAGATTTATTACGAAGTGAAGAAACGTCCACATTATCTTGTCGACCAAACGAACATTACTGTGAAAGGAGAGCAAAATGACGACTAAGAAAAAAGTCTATCTAGCAAGTTTTATTGCACCTATAGCCATCATGTTTGTGGCTTGGGCTATTGATGGCTTCTTTCCTTTCGGGACAAAGTCACTCATGGCGGTTGACTTTAACGCGCAGTATATTGGCTTATATGCTTATTTCAAACATTTATTTTTAAATGGCGATTGGAGTAGTTTCTTCTACTCTTTCTCTAAATCCATTGGAGGTGGGATGTTAGGGATTTGGGGCTTCAACTTGTTGAGTCCATTTAACTTACTCTTTCTATTAACCTCTGAAGAAAATTTCCAATGGGTGGTTCCAATTGTTATTGCCTTACGTTATGGAGCGATGGGATTAACCATGGCACATTTCTTGGTTAAACGTTATGATGGATTAAAGAATAAGGCCTACTTGGTTCCAATCGTCGCTACCATCTACGCATTAAATGGGTTTAATGTTAGTTATCAAATGAACCCAATTTTCTATGATGGAATGATCATGCTTCCATTAGTTTTAATTGGGGTTGAACAAGTACTAGATAATAAGTCTCCAAGAGGCTATATTGGCATGCTTGCCTTATCTCTCTTTGTACAATTTTACATGGGTTATATGACCTGCATTTTTGTGGTCATTTATGCTTTGTTCTACATTATTCGTTCAGAGAACTTACGAAATAAAAAGGTTATTCTAACAAGAATAGGGAAATTAGCTGCCGCATCTATACTAGCTGTTGGAATAGTATCAGCTGTATTGCTCCCAATTCTGATTAGTTTGGTATCAACAAAAGGGGGCTTGCAAAGCACTCTGAGATTTGATTGGAAGTTACAAATCAATCCGTTTGAGATTTTAGCAAAACTCTTTTTAGGAGCTTTTGATAATACTTCTTGGCCAGCTGGACCTAACTTGCCAAATATATATGTGGCTAGCTTTGGTTTACTAGGAACACTTTATTACTTTATTTCAAGTAAGATTTCAAAATGGAGTAAAATTGCAGCAAGTTTTGTTCTCGTAGTGTTTTTGATTTCTTGTGCCCATGAATTTACAAGTAAGTTGTGGCATATGGGACAAAATCCTGCTGGATTTTTCTATCGCTTCTCATGGATTATTGCTTTCTTTTTAGTTTATTTGGCTTATCTAAGTCTACGAGAAGTAGAAAAATTTACTAAAAGAGAAGCTAGCTTCCTACTGATTAGCGGTGCAGTTATCTTTTCTATTGTACAGTTACAACAACACTCTTTCTTAACAGTTTGGCAACGTCTTGCAACGATTTTGATTTTTGTGGTTTTGCTTGCAACTTTATTCTATCCTAAAGTAAAAAGAGCTTGGATGATTATAGCCGCTTTAACTGTGGTTGAGTTGACAGCTAATGCAGCACTTGTTCAATCACGTGTTGGCTATACAGACGCTTATAAGTATCACGATGCAGTTTTGCAATTAAAGGAAGCGATTAATCCAATTAGACCTGACCACAGTGATTTTTACAGAATTAACAAATCATTTAATTTAAGTAAGAATGATCCATTTATGGTGGATTATCCGGGTCTATCGGTTTTCAGTTCCAACCTGGAAAATAGTACACGTGATTTATTTGACCGTTTAGGAAACAACGGAATTAATGCAACGACCTACTATCAAGGAACTCCGTTCCAAGATGCGCTCTTCTCAGTAAAGTATCTAGTGACTCCAAAACCAGTGCTTAAAGAGGACTATCCTGATACATCCAAACTGTATGTATTCGGAAACATGGTAACGCGTAAAGATATTACGACAAAAGCACCTGTTTATGAAGCTGCTAGAACAAAGACATTCGAGACAGGTTTGATTTTGCCAATTGCTTATGGTGTTAATGATGCAACGGTGAATGTAAAATTAGAGAACCATCAACCAATTCAAAATCAAAATAAGATTGTACAAGCTATGGGGGCAACGAGCGAAAATTATTTAGCTGTACTCGGAGCAAATGAGATGAAATTGGATAATATGGAAGTTGTAGATCCGTCTAAACCAGAAACCTATAAGCGTATTGATTCTTCAAAACCAGGAACGATTACCTATCATTTAGTACCTCAATCTGCTGAAGATTATTGGGTAGCAATTCCGCAAATATTATCTCATACAGATAAAAATAAAATTCGTGTCATGTTAAATGGCAAAAATTATGAATTCCAAGATAAATTCCAACAAACGCAATTTATTCAAATTGCACATAATTCAGTTGGTCAACCTACAGATTTAACGATTGAAATTGATTCGGATAACGAATATAATTTATCTGGACTGCGCTTGGCTCGTTCTAATGCTGCTCTAGCAAATCGTATCATTCAAGAACGTCAGCTGCAAGGAATAAAATTAACTCATTGGGATAATCGTAGTTTTAAAGGAACAGTGAATATAACTGATGGCAGTACTTGGATGATGACCAGTATCCCATATGAAAAAGGTTGGACTGTTAAAGTAGATGGAAAAGTAGTTGAAACTGCTAAAGTTTGGGATAGTTTGTTAGCCTACAAGATTACACCAGGTGAACATACAATTGAAATGAGTTACTTGCCAGATGGATTTGTCGTAGGTTTTCTAATTTCAATTTTATCAACCTCTCTTTATGGATTTGCAATTTATAAAAAATGGATTTAATATAGTAGGAGTAGACTATAATGAAAATTTCAAAAATGAAATTAAAATTTAGTTCGCTATTCTTTGTTCCATTTATGGGTATGTTAGGAGTCTTCCTTTGTTTAGGGTTGACTCCCTTTTCACAAAATTCGGTGCATAGTGGAGATTTTCTTTCACAATATTTTCCGCTTTATATCGGATTACATAAACTATTTTGGAGCGGCGATTTTAGCGGTCTGTTTTGGTCCTTCTCTAAATCCCTGGGAGGAGCAATGCCAAGTGTATGGGGCTTTAATAGTTTAAGTCCTTTCACGTTTTTATACGTAATTTTTCCAATTTCGACATTTCATATTTTGAGTTATGTGATTCCACTCATTCGCTTTGGAGTAATGGGAGTGGCGTTTGGATATTTTCTTGAAAAGAAATATCAAGGTATTAGCAAAAATTACTGGCTGTCATTAGGTTTATCTACATCTTATGCGCTTAGTGGATTTATTGTATCACAGCATTTCAATCCTAACTTTTTAGATAATCTAATTTACGTTCCTGTCATTCTTCTTGGTATTGAAGAAATCGTAGAAGGAAAACGATCATTTAAATTACCGATTTTCCTTGCAGTCAGCTTGATTACGAATTTCTATACAGGGTATATGATGTGCCTTTTTGTGGCTCTCTATGCATTCTATGCTGTTTTTTCAAAGAAAGCTTTCTTGAAAGACTACCTATTGAAAATTGGTAGGGTTGCATTGTTTGCAATGGTTGGAGTAGGACTTGCAATGTTCTGGCTGCTACCAGTCTTTGGTGCCTTGGTAGAAAGTAAGGCAAGTGCAGGAAGTACATTTGAATGGTCTTCTAAAATCGTAAATGATCTTATAACACTACCTCAGAAATTCATTTTAGGATCCTTTAGTGAAAAAGAGTGGGGGGACCCAAAAGCCTTACCACATCTTTTTATTGGAAGTCTAGGCCTTTTTGGGATGTTTGTTTTCTATGTAAAAAAAGAAATTTCTCTTCGTAGCAAATTATCTGCAACATTCGTATTATTGATTTTACTACTTTCCTTCAATATTCAAGGCTTTGATCAGATTTGGCATATGGGGCAACGTCCGGTCGGTTTCTACTTTAGAAATTCTTGGATTGCAAATGCCTTTATGTTGGTCTTAGCTTCCGAAAGTTTGATGAAGTGGAAAAATGGATTCCGATTTAATGAATTTTTGGTAGCTCTTATAGGTTTTGGGTCAATTTTATTGTTCTCAATGCTTGCTACACTTTCTTATGTAGAAACATTACAGAAAATACTGGCATTTATTATTTATAGTATCGTTTTATGTGCATTCTTTTTAACAAAGGTGGATTTATCTCGAAGACTACAAATAGCAACAGGAGTTGTTATTGTAGAGTTACTATTGGGTGCGTTTATTGGACTGAAAAGAGTACCATTTTTCGTTAGTAATTCTAGTTTAAAGACTCAAATGGAGTATGCGATTGCTTTTGATGAAGAAGGTTATAGTAAATTAAATCAATTTACACGTCTGGAGATGAATAAGGGATTGTCGCATGCCAATTTCCCGATTGCTTATAATTATAATGGAGCCTCTCACTTTACATCGAGTTTAGAGCATACATTAATTGAAGAATTTAGTCACTTGGGACTTCCTGCCTCACAATCAGTTGTAAACTATACAGGGCGAAATATTATTTTAGATTCTATGTTTGGTTTTTCGCGGTTTATGATGGGTGGCGATGAAAATAAAGTCTTTGCGGATATTCGTGGTTTATATCAGAAAGAAGGAACCTTAAAGAACTTTGCTGTTTATCAAAATCCATATGCCCTCTCCTTGGGATATTTAACAAATAAGGATCTTGCAACAAATGTAAACTTTGAAAAGCACAAACCTGTTAATAATTTAAATCAATTGTTACAAGTTGTGGGGATTTCTGAGAAAGAAGGTCTTAAAGAAGTAAGTGTATCAGAAGCCCATGTTGAAAATTTAACGAAAAATGGTGACAAATACACAATTACTCAAGAGGGTACTCCGGTAAAAATTGAATGGCAGTTATCTCTTGAACCAAACAAGTTGTACTTTGTCGAAATTCCAGAAAGGCAAGCCGGTTCAGTCATTAAATCAAAAGTGTTGGTAGACGGATTAAGTTATCCTTATGAAAATCGATTCCGAGAAAATCAATTATGGGTAGTTGGAAATGGAAACTTAAACAAAACGCTCACATTTACAATTGATGAAGGAAAAGCCAAAGAATGGGATATTCGTGATTTTAAATTCTATTCAATCGATATACCAACTCTAACCAAAGCTTTGGAACAGTTTAAAAAAGCAAATGACATCACCATTGATTCCTATTCAAATTCAACAGTGAAAGCACACGTTAATGTTACAAATAGTGAACAATCCTTTGCAACTTTCACTATTCCATACCATTCAGGTTGGAGTGTAACAGTAGATGGTCAAGCTCAAGAAGTTCAAAAATCACTTGGTTTCTTTATGGGTGTATCACTAACGGAAGGAGAACACGAGATTGTATGGAGTTATAGCCCACCAGGGTTAAACTCTGGAATAGTACTTTCAATGACTTCTCTCATCGCACTCATTTATTTGTGGAAAAAGAAAAAAGTGGAGTAGATAACATATTTTGTTGCCTATTCCAATAAAAAAGGATGAAATTCTTATGAACTTCATCCTTTTTGTGTGCCTATTATATTAGACTGTAATAAGGTAATTCTTTATAGAATAATATAAGTGTTTATTTTTTACCCGATTGTTCCATATTCCAGAAATCTGTAACGGCACCACGTGATGCAGAAGATACGGTATGGGCATATTTACCGAGGACACCACGGCTATAGAGTGGTGGCAAGGTTGTTTCTGCCTTACGTTTTTCAAGTTCTTCATCAGATACAGCCATGGAAATTTCTTTGGTATCTTGGTCAACCGTAACGATATCTCCTGTACGAAGGTAAGCGATCGGTCCGCCATCCTGAGCTTCAGGAGCGATATGTCCAACAACAAGCCCATAAGTACCACCAGAGAAACGTCCATCCGTCAATAGGGCAACCTTGTCTCCTTGACCTTTACCAACGATCATTGATGAAAGGGACAGCATCTCAGGCATACCAGGACCACCCTTAGGTCCAACGAAACGAACAACGACAACATCGCCATCAACGATTTCATCTGACAAGACAGCTTGGATAGCATCTTCTTCAGAGTCAAAGACCTTAGCTGGACCAACGTGACGACGAACCTTAACACCTGACACCTTGGCAACTGCACCGTCAGGAGCAAGATTACCGTTCAAGATGATAAGCGGACCGTCCGCACGTTTAGGATTTTCAAGTGGCATGATGACTTTTTGACCTGGAGTAAGATCTGCAAAGTCAGCTAAGTTTTCAGCGACAGTCTTACCAGTACATGTGATACGGTCTCCGTGAAGGAATCCATTTGCCAACAAGTACTTCATAACCGCAGGCACACCACCAACTTCGTAGAGGTCTTGGAAGACATACTGACCAGAAGGTTTCAAGTCAGCCAAGTGAGGCACACGTTCTTGGATGGTATTGAAGTCCTCAAGTGACAAGTCAACATTAGCTGCGTGGGCAATAGCAAGCAAGTGAAGAGTGGCGTTAGTAGAACCACCTAGAGCCATTGTAACAGTAATGGCATCTTCAAAGGCTTCACGAGTCAAGATATCTGAAGGTTTGATTCCCAATTCAAGCATTTTGACGACAGCGCGTCCAGCTGCTTCGATGTCTTCTTTCTTATCAGCAGATTCTGCCGGGTGAGAAGAAGAACCTGGCAAGCTCATACCCAAAACTTCGATAGCAGTAGCCATGGTGTTAGCAGTATACATACCACCGCAACCACCAGGGCCAGGGCAGGCGTTACACTCGAGGCGTTTGACGTCTTCAGCCGTCATATCACCGTGGTTCCATTTTCCGATTCCTTCAAATACAGAAACCAAGTCGATGTCTTTGCCATCTAGTTTTCCAGGGGCGATAGTACCACCGTAAGCGAAAATAGCTGGGATATCCATATTGGCAATGGCAATCATAGAACCAGGCATGTTCTTGTCACAACCCCCGATAGCCACAAAGGCATCTACGTTGTGACCACCCATGGCAGCTTCGATAGAATCCGCGATGATATCACGTGACGTTAGGGAGAAGCGCATACCAGGCGTTCCCATGGCAATCCCGTCTGCTACCGTAATGGTTCCAAATTGAACAGGCCAAGCACCAGCAGATTTGACACCTTCTTTTGCAAGCTTACCAAAGTCATGCAAGTGAATATTACAAGGTGTATTTTCTGCCCAGGTTGAAATGACCCCTACAATCGGTGTTTCAAAGTCCTTATCTGTCATACCAGTCGCACGAAGCATGGCACGGTTAGGTGATTTTACCATGCTGTCATAGATGCTGCTGCGGTGACGTTTATCTAATTCTGTCATTCAAGTCCCTCCCATTTCAGTTTGTTCCATTATAGCACAATTTTCGCATGAATAACAGAAGAAAATTCTTGAATTTTCAGAAAATTCAATACATTGAAATCTTTTTAAAAAAGATTGCATTTTTTTATTGACATTTAAAATTAAAGTGATATCATTTAGATATCAAAAAACAGGAGGTCATTCTGATGACTGAAAAGCTAATCAATTCAAAACCAAATGGTGTAGTAGCGTTGATACTTATCGAGTTGGCACTCGTACTTGGTGTCTTTATATTTATCATTGGTGCTGGTTCAGAAAACATTTTTGGAATTATTATCGGTCTTTTATTAATCTTAATTGCAGCTCTAGCTCATGCTGGTTTAAAAGTTGTCAAACCTCAGGAAGCTCTGGTTTTGACCCTCTTTGGTAATTATACAGGTACCATCAAAGAACCTGGCTTTTACTTTGTCAATCCCTTCAGTATAGCAGTCAATCCTGCAAACCACACTCGACTTGGTCAAAGTGGTGATGTTAGCACAAAATCACCTTTTTCAGGGATGAAATCATCAAATGGCAATGATGTAAACATTGAAATTGGCAAGAAACAGATTTCCCTCAAAGTTATGACTTTGAGTAATTCTCGTCAAAAGATTAACGATTGCTTAGGGAATCCAGTTGAAATTGGAATTGCGGTAACTTGGAGAGTTGTTGATACAGCCAAAGCAGTCTTCAACGTTGATAACTATAAAGAATATCTCTCATTGCAGTGTGATAGCGCCCTTCGTAATATTGTTCGCATCTATACTTACGATGTGTCTCACAATGTGGATACTACAGGTGATGGGCAAGCCGATGAAGGAAGCCTCCGTGGTTCTAGTGAGATTGTAGCTAAGCGTATTCGTGAAGAAATCCAAAGTCGTGTAGAGGATGCTGGGTTGGAAATCCTTGAAGCACGTATTACATACCTAGCTTATGCACCAGAAATTGCAGCTGTCATGCTTCAACGTCAACAAGCATCTGCTATTATCGATGCACGTAAGATGATTGTCGATGGCGCTGTTGGAATGGTTGAAATGGCACTGGAACGTCTCAATGAAGGAGAGTTGGTAGAGCGTAAAGCAGCGATGGTTTCAAATCTCCTAGTCGTTCTCTGTGGCAATCATGATGCACAACCAATTGTCAATACAGGAAGCCTTTATTAGAAATGGCAGAAGCTAAAAAAAAGCAAATCCCCCTTCGACTCTCGAATAAGTTATATGCTGCACTCGCATCATGGGCAGAAGATGACTTCCGATCAGTCAATGGGCAAATTGAATATCTTCTCACCGAATGCGTCAAACAACGAAAGAAAGACGGGAAATATGTCTCAGAAACCATTGACGAACCATTCGAGATTGATATTTAATCTATTTTCCTATCCAGAACCTTGGATAGGAAATTTTTTCATCTTTTTTTGTCAAGTAACTTTACTTTACAAAAAAGTTTTGATATACTATTAAAGTTGATGAAAATCAAACCTAATTGAATTTATATCTTAAAAGGAGAAAAACGAAATGGCAGTACCTGCACGTCGCACTTCAAAAGCGAAGAAAAACAAACGTCGTACACACTACAAAGTAACAGCTCCATCTGTAAACTTTGACGAAACTACTGGAGATTACTCACGTTCTCACCGTGT
>ERZ1699235.653-NODE-653-length-12730-cov-3.863207_pt1 | contig 12730 bp, 7 predicted proteins | sample MGYA00581546_ERZ1699235 | MGnify/ENA primary metagenome ERZ1699235 (study PRJEB42319, sample SAMD00040334) | human oral metagenome | material: saliva | host: Homo sapiens | study: EMG produced TPA metagenomics assembly of PRJDB4115 data set (Metgenomic analysis of... | reverse complement strand
GGTCTGAAGTTTCACCACCATCAGCAGATGGGTCTGAAATTTCAATTTCATCACCACCATTACCACCTGAAAATTTATCAGCAATTTTATCTTTAGCTGAACCTAATCCATCTTCTAATTTATCAGCCATCCAAGCAGAAGTATCATCACCAAAACCATCCATGTATGAACCATCTTCAGAAACCACACCTTGATTGGCGTCAGACGCACCACTAGATTGTCCATCAGGTTGTGCAGATTGAGCGTCAACACCTTGATCATTTTGTAAATTATCAGTTGATTCATCAATACTCTTATTAGGATCATAATCAGAAGTATTTTGATTCAAATCTTTATGGTTCTTCGAATCATTTTTTGGTTTCAACTCTTTACCAACCTTATTACCATCAGGTTGTTCATTAGAAACACTTTTAGGCTTCAAATCTTTAGACATAAACCTTTACACACCTTTCTAACAACATATATACACTAAGTATAACATAAATAACAAAAAGACGCTACAACTTTAGCGTCTTAATTATTAATAAAATAGGAATCTATCATTTGATGCTGAATCAACATTTGTTGTTGCATTTTCTAAAGAAATATCCAAACTCAACAAGTCTCTCAAATCACCTGTTTGATAACCAATTTTATCTGTCAAATAAGCATTGACTAAATTAACATATGTTTGAATATTATCATTCATACTAGAAACAGCAGCATTATCAACACCGATATTTTTAACGAAGTCTTCTAATTTAGAACCATCGCTCATAGTCCATTTAGGCTCATATTTAGACAAGTAAGTAGCGTTACTTTGTTCATTTTTCAATTTAGCTAAAAATCTAGAAACACTCAAATTATCAGGATTTAATTTACTATTATTTATAGATTTAAAATATCCTGTTTTCAAATCAACATCTTTAACATTGAAGTTCAAACCACCTGGATAAACATAATCTGTTGTATACAAAATACTATCACCCGAACCACTAAAGTTATCAGATTTAATCTCATTAGGGATATCAGGAACCACTAACTTAGTATTATCAACTGACGTAGATTCTAATCTAGACTTCATTTCTCTAATTTGAAGCATCAATTTAGACATTCTATTTAATCGTTCATTAATTTGAGCAACTTTATCATTATTAACTTTAGTACCTAAAGCTTCAACATAAAAATCTTGAACTGAAAAATCAGCATTTTCTAAAGTAGTCAACTTAGTTGCTTGACTAGCTCCTAAATTATAATAAAAATCAGCTTGGTCATACTTAGAATACGATTCACCAGATACTTCTTTACCTTTAACTACTTTTTCATCAACTGTCTTAAATTCTTTTTCCATACGAATTGTTGATTTAAAGATTTGTGATTCAAAACCTGCATTATTTACAAAATACAAACCAATATAACCAGACGTTCCGAATACATAAACAGATCCTTCAGGTTTAGAAGATAAATTTTCTTTACCTTTTTTCAAATTAGACGCAGTTGTAAATACCTTATAATCACTAGCACTACTTGAAATATTCACACCATTATCGAACTTAATCAGAACCATTCCTCTAGTTTTTTCTTCATTTGTATAAACACCAACTACCTTACCAGTTTGATTTGTTCTTGAAAAGACTGCTTCTGTCGTGTAAACCGCTCTAGATGACAACGTATTTTTATCAACACCAAACTTATTATAGATGGAAACAAATGACATTAAAATCAAGGGAATCAAAATGGAGAAGAAACTAAACATAAAACGTTCAATCTTTTTATGCTTGTTCATAATATTCAAATTTGAAAACATTCCCATTTTCAATCTCACTTTCTAAAAATATAATTATATACATTGATTATATCAGAAAAAATAAAAAAAAACAACCAGACAAAGCTGGTCATCTTTTATTTTCCAAAAATACTTAATGCATTACGAACTTCGTATCCGATATAATCAATTAAGATAGCATTTGTACCATTAGGACTAGAATTACCAAATTCAGTAGCTGTATTACTCAATCCTGAACCAATTGTACTAGCTAACTGCCAACCTTGGTACATGAATGCAGCACCAAAAATAGCACCGATAATCATTGTAATTGGAGACATACGTACTTCTTGTGATTCAAATACATATTTACGGAACGCTTGAATAATACACCAGATCAATGCAGCTGCACCAATAGCCATCAACAGATATCCACCGTTAGTTTGAATAAATTTAGTAACGTTTTGAATTAAATTACCTAATGACCAACCTGTATTTTGACCACTTGTAGTTGAACTTGCAACCACAAAATCATTAACAATGAGACTTGAAGCCCCTAAAAAACTTTGAAACATAATGTTTCTCCTTTCAAAAAAATTAATCTATAAATGTTTTCATGTAACTATAACATAAAAATAATAACCTGTCAATAATCAAACAAAAAAAATATAGACCATAAAGGTCTATATTTTAACGAGGTCTAGTTGTTCTGTTTCGTCTTCTCAAACGTTCCATTTCAGCTAAATGACTTCTTTCCATGAAGTCAGCATCAAAACCATTAGAACTTGCACTAGACGTTGGAGCCATATCTCCAATAGATTTTTTCAATTCATTTTCAATATGTCTACCAACTGGATCAAGTTTTTCACCAGTAGCCATCATACCTTTGGCAGTTGCTTTAACAACCTTACCAGATGTATTCGCTACACGCTTAATTCCAGACGTAAGTGCTGATGTATTCGTTACAGTCGAGCTAGAACCGCTTTGAGGTCTATCTAACGATTGACCGCCATTACCACTCGCATTTTGTCTAGGTATTGAACCACTTGAACTTGGTCTATTCGTCATACTAGTATTTCTACTATTTGAAGTTCTATTATCATTTGATGTATTTGATTGATTTCTAACAATCGTTTGACCACCATTTGAACCAGAATTTGTTGAACTTTGACGTAAAACCGTTTGTTGTTGTCCAGATGAACCCGTTGATTGACTAGATTGTCTTTGTGGTGTTGAACCACTTGATGAAACAGGTGAACTACTTCTATCTAAAGCAGTATTAATCAAAGTCTGACCTAATTGAGTATTAGCAGCTGTGGTTACACCTTTAGCTACGCTATTTCCAATCCTTGAAGCTTGACTTACAACAGATGAACTTCCAACTGCACTAGCAGCTGACTTAGTAGCATTACTAATAGCTGAAGCAGATTGACTAACCGTTGAAGCACCATTTTTAATAGCATTACCTGCGCTAGACACAGATTGAACCATTTGTTTGACACCACTAGCAACTTGACTAGCTCCACTTGAAATCGATTGTTGACCTGAAACAACACCAGAAATTCCACTAGCTACATCACGTACACCTGAAACAGCTTGCTTACTTGCAGTAACTGCGCTAGAACCTGCTTGTTTCGCAGAATCTTTAGCTGAACTTAAGTTTTGTTTAGTTTGTTCCATATGTTGAGAAGCTTTACTTATTGGAGCAAAAGAAACATTTGTCTGGTTAGAACCTTGTTGCTTACCGCTTTCGCTAGGTGTTAAGCTACCATTTGATTTCGCAGTTGATGTCTTACCACTTTGGCTAGAATTTTGCTGTTTACCACTTTCTCCAGGAACAATACCACTATTTGATTTAACAGATGAAACATTACCTGATTTAGACAAAGGCGTTTTACCAGTTTCACCAGAACCTTGTTGCTTACCACTCTCACTTGGTGTCAAGCTACCATTTGATTTAGAAATTGGTGTTTTACTAGTTTGATTAGACTTTTGTTGTTTACCACTTTCACCAGATGATAAACCACCATTTGATTTACTCAAACCTTGACCACCTTCAGCTGTAGAAACATTAACTGTATCGTCATCAGAGATAACAGTGCCTTGTTCACTATCACCTGAACCACTAGAGCTTGGAGTTCCTGATACAGATTCAGAACCATTTGATGAACCACTACCTGAGCTAGATTCACTTGAAGTAGGTCCACCAGAACTAGCTTGCTCACCATTAGTACCTTCAGGTTGTTCAGATTCAGAAGCAGATTCTTGACCATTACGGTCAATTCCACCCTCACTCTTCACTTTCTCTCCGATACCTTCGGTTTCTTTACTGTTCGCTTTCTTAGAATTAGGGTCTGGTTTTTCACCTTGTTCGTCTTCAGCACCATTACCACCGTTAGTCTCAGTTGATGATTCATCACCTGCAACATAACCATCGTTATCATCGCCTTCAGCACCTTCAATATTTGAAGAACTGTTACCTGCAACAAAACCACTTACTGCTGAAATAGCGTTTGTCATACCACCAGACTCACCTTTAGTATCATCTCCATGACCAAGTGAACCATCAGCATAAAACAATTTACCAATCATAGTAGTAAATGTTGAGTCAGCCATATCAATAATTGGTTTACGTAAACGAAGTAACATTAATAGCATCCAAACAAGTACGATAACACTCAACATAAGTGAGAAGATTACTAATACAAATCCACCCATATTAGCAGCACCTGCTGAGAAACCAATGTTTGTAAAAGCTGTTGAAGTAACTTTACTACCATTATTCAATCCTGAAATAGCATTTGACAAGATATCTGGAATAGCAATATAGATTGTTTTAGCCAACTCGTAAATAACAATTGTTCCAACAACCTCAAAAATCAACATAATTGTTGCTGAAGCTGCTTTCACCATACCTTTTTGCATACCTAAAGTACCCAAGAAGATAGATGTGACCAAATTGATATAACGCTTGAATGAAGCTACAACCATACCTACTGCATATCCAACCGCTAGGAATGCTACTCCAAACAATAGAGTTACAGTATTAATCCAAATCATAAATTTATGCACATAACCTGCACCAACTTGGTTAACAGCAGCATGTGATTCACGACTAAAGTTTGATGTCAATGTATTTGTTGAATAAACACGAACCTTAGTTGCTGTGAACTTAGAGTTCAAATAATTAAACATCTCCAAGTAACTCATGGTTGCTTTCGTATTACCGTAAACCATACCTTGTTTAACAGTTGCATTTGGATTTGATTCAAAATTTAATCTATCACTCTTAGAAGATGAACCTGGTGCCCCACTACTATTCTTAGCAATAAAACCACCATTACCCTCATCAGCATAACCTCTAGATAAGAAAATATTTGGATATTGACCAAATCGATAGGTTTTACCTAATCCAAACCATCCTTCATTCACCTCAACACCCCAAGTCTCAGGATCACCATCTTGAACATGTGGATTAACATACGCAATATATTTATAACCTTCTTTACTAGTTAACTCAGTAGCTGATGCATTCAATCGATTTACCAAACTACCAGGTTTTTTACTATCCTCAGAATCACCTCGACCAGCAGCTTCAGATAAATAAGATTTGACTTTTGTCTCCCAATCACTAGGTAAATAAGATTCACCTAACATATAACGAAGCAAAATCGTATTGACACCTTCAGAAGTCTTACTATCACCAGTCTGCTTATTAGACAAATTCCATGAATTATCAGCAGAACCATTATCAGTAGCTTTCTTTAAATCTAAATGATTTAGAGAATTGATACTCAAAGCATATTGACGAACTTTAGCTTTATTTTGATACGGTACATCAGAGATTGACGTATCCCATGTCAAATCAACATCACTTGGTAAATAAAGACGGTTGTTTTCAATCCAAGCCTTATTATCAATATATGCTGAATAAATAATTGCGTCTACACCGACACCACCATTACCTACATTGTCTTTATTAAAAGTTTCAGACAAAGCGTCTAATCCTGCTGTATACGCAGTCCCCATCACAGGTACACCCACAGCCAAGAACAAGAAATAAACAATAAAATATCTAAATTTTTCAGCTTTACTCTTCGTTAATGTTTGATTTTGACGTCCATTACCAGTAAAGATGAACATAAAAATCCATATCGCAATAGTCAATGGAATCATGACAGTCCAACCAAACTCAGCAAATAATTTATACAAACCTGACACTGTATTTGTTAAAGCTGAAAACATACCTTTTTCATCAGCATTGGTCCAAGTATAGTTAAAACCCTTTGCAAACCAATTAAAAGGATTTGTAACTTGTAAAATTGAAATAGCTAATTTAAATAACAGTTCAGCACCAGACGCAATAATATAACCAAGCCATACAACAGCTCCAGCAAACATACGAATAGGGTGAAAACTCATAACACTCGTCATACTACTATCAATACCTAAGGCATCTAAAGCAGCTCCATAATAAGCATATGTTTCAAGTGAATTATACGTATTTCCTGAACCTAATGAGTCATATGAATAATCAACTGTTGATGATGATGTCTGACTAGATAGGAAACCTAAGATTCCCCCACCTTTAATGACACTCTTATCTGGAAAGCCTAAAAGAGCTCCACCACCACCGATTTTTTTATTCGAACCATTAACCCATGTATAATCGGCATATGTCCATTCGTCCTTACCAGTCTCAGCTTTAGCACCCTTGATTGCTGACTCCGTTAACAAAGTATGATAATCATAATCATGACCAGGCTTTTCTTCTAAAGTTTTATAACCAGTGGGAGAAGACGCTGCATTATAATATGCTGACAACCAAGTTGTCATCTCATAAAAGCTATAAGACATATCAGTTTTGTTTTTATCATCATCACCAGTCGCTTTAACCTCACTAATCGCAAAAGTACTAGATATAGGTTTAATAACATTCTGATATGTGAAAACAGAACCGACAACTAATCCTAGAGCAGCAAGTAATCCTACACCATAAATTTTGGTATCTTTCCAAACTTCAGATAAGGATCGCAATTTAAATTTCATTACACATTCCCCCTATACACCAATTTTGGATCAAAACCAAATACAATATTATCGGTACCCCTTCTCACGTAAAATCTGTTATGACCTTTACTTGTAACCAAATTAATTAAAGCATCTGGAACACCCTGTTTTAAAATTTCAACGTACCTATCGAAAATAGCTAAACTCATGTAACCCAATACAGTATAATCAGCTGTATCAAAATGGTTAAAGTTTCTATCATTCAGCATTTTTTCGACATTATTATAAACATAAGCAATTCGTCCACCACGAGCAATAATACCATCAATTACATCCGACATATACTTACGAACAGATGGTTCTAATAGTTCAGCTCCATGAATGACAATCAAATCACCATCATCAATCCGTTTAGTAGCAAAATCAATAATATTTACCAATTGTGCCATAGCTAAACCAACACCACGTTCTCTTAAACTAGAAAAGTCATAAATAACTCGTCTAGATTTACTAGCATTATCAATAACATCATTCGTATAAACGTCAAACAAGTCACCATCTTTATCAAGCAACATCGAGAACGTACCTTTAATGATATTGACCGCTTTCAAGTCATTAGGGTCACGTTTTTCACCCTTAACAAGTTCAGCCTTATGCATACGCTCTAACGTTTGAACCATTGAGTATAATCTAGGATAAGATTCATGTGGTAAACCAACGACACGCAATTCATCACGATTTGCTTTAGCATTTTTAGTCCACATACCCTCAGATTCATAATACTCGTTTATAACCTTAGACATATAACCATCGATAATACTTTGGTCAGTCGCACTCGCATTATAAAGCTGTTTCAACATCAATTTCAATTTCTCAACATGAGAAGAAAAAGCATTCAACTCATCATGAGCTTTACCTGTTTTAGGGTCAATAGAACCAAATATTTCAAGTGGGTTAACATCACCATGATCCATATTAATCTTAGACGTTAATTTCGCCAAATCAATAAATGACCCATCAGCGCGTGCCATCCCAACGTTTTCTAAATCTGCTCCATTTAAAACAATATGAACTGATTTTCGATTATTCATCAGTGTAGCATTACTCATTTTTAATGCCCACAAATCAGACATGAACTGTTTATTTAGCTTTTTATACTTCTTATCACCTGCAATAACAACATGACTACTAAACTTATCAATATCCATCAAGATACCTGAATTGTTTACATCACCTTGCATATCACCAACAAAGGAACCTGTACTATCAGCCAAACCTTGGGTAACCAAATTATAGTTACCTGCAAATTCAGTTGACGTCATATGGAACCCTTTACCTTGTCTCAAATAACTAGGTGCTAATAAGTTTGTTAATTCTTTACGTTGGAAACCTTCATGTGTTGCAATCTTAAGTGTTGCAAATTTAGATGAATACCAACGGACAACAGCTTCTTCTGCTTTGTCCAAAGAGTCTAAATCAGGAGCTTTAATTAACAATCTAAAATGAATATGTAAGTAAGAAGCACCATCAATCAATTCTTCAGCAATAATATCAATATCACTAGACGTTGATTTAGCTTTCTTCTTCTCTGACCTATTAACACTCTTATTTGTTTCATTATTGTTAAAAGCTGAAACTTTATCAGCAGTACTTTGATGTTCTTCAATCCAAGATTCAGACATCTTATCTACTGATTGAATTAATGCTACAGTAACATTTTGTCCCAAACCTTGAGGTATTAAGTTAATTCCCCAAAAAATAGGTAAAGGTTTTTTACCATAACCTTTATTGATAAAGGTTACAATTTTAGCGACTTTATCGTCAACTTCAAAATAATCACTGTGGAAATAATAACCTTGTCTAGGTCTAACTTCATTTAAGAAAGGATTATCCTTAAAACTTCCATTGATTTTGACTAAAGGTTCATCATCTTCATTATTAGCTCTTTTTTTCAATTTAGAAAAAAAGCTTTGTTTTGATTTTTTCTTACCTTTATCTTCATCAGATTGTTTTACATTATCGACAATATCGTCAACAACTTTGACCTCTGATCTAGGTTTTTTCTTAACCATTCAAACCAATATCCTTTCAATTAATTTACTTCTAGTTTATCATGTTTCATAAGAAATTGCAACAATAAAAAGCGTTAATTACTTAACGCTTTCACTTTTATTTGAAAATAGATTCGCTCATACGCACAATATCTTCCATATACTGAGTTCGAGCACTCTTCAATATCAAACTACCGTTATCAATATCATGCTGAATCAATGTTTTCATACTTTTTAATAATTCATCATTACTTGTTCGTAATAACCAATATTGTTGAATACTTCTATAATTCATAGAAATATCATTAGCCAAAATATTCACTTCTGCGTCCATCAAATCACCAATAATATTCATAGTTTCATCATCAATATCGGAATTAGCTAATGTATTCCATCTATGTTGGTAATTACCTAGTTGCAAATCAACTTTTTGACCTTCTTTAATTGTGATTTGCGTAATATACATACCTACATCAATTTTACGCCAAAAAGTATCAGTTGCATCCAAAATAGCATTTTTATCTTCATCAAACACTAAAATAGATCCACTACCACTAACAGATAATAATGTACCAACATCACCATTCTTATAAAGAATATCACCATTATCTTTAACTTTAGCAATCCCATATAACTTATAAAATGCGTCAACATTACTATTTCTAGTGGTTTTCAAAAATCTCATTTGTTTTGGCAAATAATCAATCAAAGCGTTGATATTCATATATTTTAATTCACCCGTGGGTAAAGTATTAATCAATTGACTTACAAATAAGAAAATTAAAATGACATAAAATACATTAAAGAAAAAACCATTACCAACAAACATTCCCATCTTAAATAAAGAACCTACAAAAAATAGAGTCCCAATATAAGCTGCTATCGTTTTAACACTGACCAAACCAATAGGTGAATTAGGATTTTTAGACAAATTAATCATCCTATCGAAATGAGTTTGGTTTAAAGACGCAGGAATTTTGTAACCTTGTTTTGCCATCATATACCTCAATTCATATTGTTTTATATTTCAGTATATCAAAAATGTTAGATTTTGTAAATATTTCACTTCAATTTACCATTAATCAAATCAACATAATTTGACAACATTATTTTTCTAGTTGGATTTTTTTTCAAAAAATTGAATTCAATATCTTTACACATACCAAATCGATTTCGTTCAAAAATATTTAAACTCAAAAATTCTTTCAGAAACAATTTCATCATATTAGTGTCATCAGAATCCAAATAAATGAAACAGGATATAAAACCATTCAACCCTAACATGTCAAATTTACAATATTTAATAATTTTAGATTCCACTAAATTCAATAATATCTGAATCATAAAATCAATATCATCAACTTTGATATTAAATTCCCAATATCCATCAAAAATATAATCTTTTTTCAGACTTTCTATAAATAAAAATCGCCCTTCATCATAAAAATTGACAATCCTATCATCATAAATCAAAGACTTCATCCAATATTTTGACGATTTTCTAGTAAAAAAATCAGCTAAATCATTCATTAAAAATCACCTCAAAACAAAACTTTTAACATAATGTCCACCTCTATGTATTGGACCCATTGTCCTAAAATCAATATAATTCCCTCTAGTTCGATTATAACCATTATAATAAGAATCGAAATAATCAATAAAATAAGCTTCCATATCATTCAAATCACGAAAACTTGAATTTTGAAGTCTAAGCAAAGCAACTTCCATATTGTGACCACTAATCAAAGCTTCATTTAAATCATCAGCTCCACCTTTTGAAGCTTGACCGTTGAAATGACCTCGTAATCGCTTAATCACATTAATACTTTGACCAACATAATAACAATTCATATCAACATCATAAATGATATAGACACCTTTGAAATCATAATTAGTATAACCTTTCTTTGTCTTTCTTCTAAATTCTTGAACAGAATACCAATTCCATAATGATTCATTAATATTATTAATGGTAATAACTTTACAAAAAATAGGTTTATTTGGTTTATGTCTATTACCTTTAAAATAACGTCTATCATCAAAATAATCATCATGATAACTATGATATCTCTCATGTCTTTTACATTTAAAATAATTACGAATTTCACCAATTATAATCAACATTACAAACATAAACAAAGCAACTAGTGAAAAATAAATTAAATTAGCATCCATCAAAATCACCTCAAAACCTAAAAAGGAACTCACCATTTGGTGAGTTCAATCTTTTTATCCAAAACTTGGAACGATTTTCTTACCACCGTTACCATCATCTTCTAGTTTCAAATTAGCATTGTAGAAATTACCAGTTTTAGCTGATTTCAATTTTTCAACATAAACAGTTTCACCTGCGTTCAGTTTAGCTTTTTCATCATCTGTGAATACATGACCACCCCAAGAGTTAGGACACTCTTTTTTAGGTGCAAATCCTAAGTTTTCAAAACCTACATATTCAACAGTACCTTTATCACCCTTAAATGATTGTTTAGACAACTTACCTAAAACTGTATAAGGATTTTTCGTTTTTGCAGAAATACGAGTGACTTCAATCGTTTTACCTGCTTTCAAATCAGCCCATTGTTGATCAGTAAAGCGTTCACCGCCCCATTCACGAGAAACATTCCATTCTTTACCTTCGAACTCTAAAACTTCTTTTTCTTTTTGATCAACCAAATCATTCACCTCAATATTTAAATTCTTTCTCATTTTTTCTGAATTAATCATCATTGTTTGCAAATCTTGTTTAACAAAAAACTCAATTTCATCCAAACATTTATCCATATTTAACAAACCTGCTTTAATCGCTGTCATTTCAGCATATACAAGCTCAGTCAACTCTAGTGACCCAATATAAGTATCAGGTAACAATTCATAAGACATCTGCCCTTGTGTTGTTAATTGTAACTTCCCTTTAACTGATTTAATCATAGGATGTGTTACAATCTTACCTTTCACTTTCTTAGCTTTCGTTAAATCCGAATAAGTAGATGCTTGTGTCGCACCTGTACCAATACCTGAAGTTTCAACTTTATGACCGTGTTCATTCAACAGTTTCAAAATTTCTTCAGTTCGCTTAACAATCGCTTCTTTTTTAGCTCCAGTATTCGCTTTAGAACCTTTATCTAATTGTGTCATCAACCACTTCATAGTTGGTTGAGCTGGTTTAGGTGGGAATCCTTCATGTACATACGGGTCAGCAGTTCGACCAAATGATTTATATTCTTCTGCTTCTTCATCAATGGAGACGTCAGAATAAATTGATTTCCAACCCAATTTTTTAGGTACCGAAATACTAGACGTGTATTCAGGATACTCTTTTAGGTTTGCTTTTTGTTGTTCATATTCATAGTCTTCAGCAAGTGTTGCCAAATAATTTCGTGCCAACAGTACGTAAATATCAATCGCACTTGGTCCAAATTGTGACAATTCTTGCAAATTACTTGGTACATTTTTACCTGGACGGTTGGCACCGTGAACACCACCTTCTTTAACGTGCGTTTTACGAGGTTTTCTATGCGTTAATTCTTTTGGATTCACACCAACTAGATTTGCGATTTTATCAATTAGTGGTAACATTTGGTCGAATTGATCTGGTGTTACGAAGCGGTCGTCTGTGCGCGGGTAGCTAACCGTGCCCGAGGAATACATCTTTTGATAAGTCGCCAAAACTTCATCAGTTTTGTAACCCTTGGACTCTAGAGCTGAAGATAAAAATGACAAGGTCAACAACGCAGGTGGCGTAGTTTTATTAGTTTGAGTTCCAACCAACTGAACATTACCAGTCTTAAAGTCTTTAATAGGCACATCATCCGCTTTAGGATATTGTTCAGCATCAACTTTTGTAAAGATATTACCGTTAGAGTCTTTGAATTTAACTTGATAAGAAGGAATTTTCTTATAAGCTTTAATTTCAGCTAATCTATCA
>ERZ1699235.627-NODE-627-length-13048-cov-3.387818_pt1 | contig 13048 bp, 11 predicted proteins | sample MGYA00581546_ERZ1699235 | MGnify/ENA primary metagenome ERZ1699235 (study PRJEB42319, sample SAMD00040334) | human oral metagenome | material: saliva | host: Homo sapiens | study: EMG produced TPA metagenomics assembly of PRJDB4115 data set (Metgenomic analysis of... | reverse complement strand
AAACGTCCATGATTTGTTCGGCGTATTCGTCTGTTGTGATTAATGTATGAGGATCAATTTTTCGACCAATTGCTAGAACTCGTTCAGATTCATTTTCTTTTAGGTAGTTCTTCGAAATAGTACCTGATGTTTTATGACCTTTCAGGTCAAATGTTGAAAATTGGTATTCCACTGAGTCAAAATTATCTTTAGTTTTAATGTTTTTAATAAGTGCTGAAGCGATAGCTTCTGATACTGATGAATATTGGACGTCGTAACGTTTTTCCCATTCACCGTTTACGGTTGGGTTCAAATCATCTAGTTTAGCAAAATAAGCTTGATTATTTACGCTAATCGCACCTTTCCATTGTAAACCATTGACATTGGTATTACCAAAATCATCCTCAATTTTAATGTGGTAATTTTCTGACTCAGCTTTCACAGGGGGGATATTTTTCGCCATGTTCATTATTTTCTACGCTTAAGTTTAATCTATGTTGACTATCTGCGTAGAAATCTCCTTTGTTTATTATTTCAGCCCATTCCTTAAGAGAATGTTCTTTATTCATGAGATAGTTCAACCTTTTCTCGATACCGTTGTAATTACGTTCTTGTTCGGTTAGTAAAATGTCTGCTCCGATTTCATCTGGTTCATTCAATAAAGTAGCTCGTTTGTTGATATGATCTACTTCAAAGACGAAGACAGGTACATCGGAAATTTTAAATGTTAATTTTTGCATATGAATTTCCTTTTCTTTTGAATTTAGTTTTAGTATACCTTATTTTTTGAGAATTGAAAAGACCAAATTTTAGTGTTCATAGTCATAAAATTTGTATTCACCTTCAATTCCCACAAGGTTTACACAGCCTTCTGGTGAGTAAGATTCACCGTCAAAAGAAATGAGTTCAGGATGCATAAATAATACATTTTGCAACAGATCAATAGAATCTTCAAGTTCTTCAGCTTTTGCTAGTTTTTGAGTTAATTCATCATCAATGATAACGGACGCACCAATTCTATACCAAGCAGATGAACCTTTATGATTTCTTAACCTTTGTGCACTTTTGACTTTTAAATAAATTGCTGAAACATTATCTTGGTTTCGATTGATTGTATCTAAAAGAACTTCACGTTCTTCAGGATGGATCATTCTCAAAAATTCAGGTTCAGATTCATCAATCGTTAGGATATCGATTAATTGAATGTTGTGTTTTGCTAATTTACCTAAAGCTTTGTAAAGATGACTATAATACGTAATGGTTGTATGCATGATTTTGTTTCTTTCTAATCTAGTTTCGGTGGTTCTGGGAATGCTGCCCAATAAACAGTTTCGCCATTTTCGATAAAAGTCTGTTCAAAACCAACACCGTCTTGATAATCAGTCCAGATATCTGTAAATACTCCGATATCTTTAGTATAAACTAAGACTTCTTGACCATCTTCAGGAGTTGGTCCGTCCCACATGTAATCATAGACGTGACCGTAAACTTCTTTTTCTTCGTCAGTTAGTTCTCTTGTGATTAATTTATTCCACGTAATTTCTTGTTTTAATTCCATGTTGGATCCTTTTCTAATTCTTTAATAATGTCAATATTTTCTCTGTTAAGTCCCAAAGCCATTGCTTGTGGGCTCACATAGGGTACATAAGCTAGTTCAATAGTTTCTTTGTTCAACACATATACTTTAGGTCTAAACAATAAATGTGTTTTCTGAATAGTATAGGCTGAAACTTCTTCTAAAGTTTCAAAACGTCTAAATTGAATCAAACGGTTGTCCTCAACTAATTGAGGTAATAAATCGATTAATTTTCTTTCTGTACTAATCACCAAAGTTGGAGCAGTAGTAAAGTCAATTGTTTGCATGACACGTCCTTTCGTTAATATTTTCAGAAATAATGTCGGTTCGCTTTGCGAACAAACAATATTTTGTAATAAAAAAAAATAACCACCTAAACGGTGGTTATTCAAGTAAATATGATGAAGAAATTTACAAAAATTCAATCGAAATACGTGGCGTATTTCAAAAAAAATCCACCTTACGGTGGATTTGTAGCCATTTTGTTTAATAGTGGGTTCGTTTTCAGCTAACTCTGATTTACCAATTCAGATGTTTTGTTAACCAAACATTGAACCGAAATTCTGTAAGAATTTTACTCAGAAACAACATTCCCGTTTTCATCTATTTTATAAAACTTACTAGATTCTGATTTACTATCCAAATACAAAGCATACTTCAACGAATTTCCCTCGTCAAAATAAGGTTTGATGTTTTTGTAAGGGTCAGACAAGGAATTGTTTGAGAAATCTTTTTGGAATTTCTTTTGTTGATCTGTTGCTTTAATAGTATTTGGGATTAATTTAGGTAATTGTAAGTTATTTTTACTAAGTAAATCAGTCTTATTTTTCTCAGTTAATTTAATTGTATCTCTAGCTTCTTTTTTGTTTAATTCAACTCTAGTTTCATCAAAATCAAATTGGGAAGTATCTTTACCATCATTAAAGTGTTTCATGGTGTTAACCAATACCGTAGCTCGACCTTGGTTACTTGGGTCAAGCCAATCACCATAGATTGCTTGGTCGTCAAATCCAGTCCAAACTGCAACAGATACAGATTTTGTAACGCCTGCCATCCATTGGTCAGACGCAATGAGGTCTAAACCTGTTTGACCGACCGTACCATAATAATTTTTATGTTCTTTGTCGTAGTATAATTCTTGATTGTTATCAAACCCGACAGTCCCTGTTTTGACAGCGTAACCTTTAAATTCAGGGATCGGTGCGTTTCTTGCAGAACCATCTGATTCTAAAGTTGTTTCTAACATTTTTAGTAATTTTGAAGCCGTTCTAGGACTCATAGATTGACGCTCATTTTTATCTAAATTGATAGTTTCACCATCTTGTGTGACGGTTTTAACGTACATGTTGTTTACTGATTTACCTTTATTTGCGAGAGCTGCAAAAGCGGATGCGAATTTATCTGTTGATTCATGAATCCCTAAAGCTTGGCTTCCTGCAAAAGTATTGATACTTTCATAGTCACCGTTTTTATTTACTTTGTGGTCCTTGAGACCTAAATTTGACATGATAGTTTGGTTCATCCAAGGCTCTTGTTTTGCAAGCGCATCAACAGCAGGGACGTTCATAGAGTATTTTAAAGCAGTCTGCGTTGTTGCAGTTCCAAACATAATGTGAGCGTAGTTGTAAACCGTTACATTGGTTCCTGCGTAGGTTGTAGTATTCGCATTCCATCTTGTAGATTCAGTGACATCAGAAAATTCAATAAGAGGGGCATAACTTAGAAATGGTTTAATGGTTGAACCTGAACTTCTTGATACCTGATTGGCTCTATTTAAGTCTGTTGCCGCACCACCATTTTTTGAACCTACTTGAGCTAAGACTTTACCTGTTCCAGGTTCAACGACGGTTACAGCTATTTGTTGACGTTCGTTAGCATAATGTTCAGGTTTAGCAACCTCTTTTTGTAACCATTCGTTTTGTTCAATATTTAAATTAGAAATAACTTTAATAGGATGTTTTTTATTTTTAATGTCATATCCGTAAGTTTCTAATTGTTTTAAAATAGAATTAACATAAGCCCCATTATTTGAAGCTGTTTCATATGTTTGTTGCGTTAACCAACCTTGATCTTTTAAATCTTGTTGGACAGAAATAGATATAGCTTTGGTATATTCATCTTCTGTAATATAACCTTGGTTATAAGCATTTTCTAGAACTTGATTTCTACGAGTTTCTGTTTCTTCAGGATTTGTTCTAGGATTATAAATGGATGGGTTTTTTAACATACCGATAATAGTGGCATATTTAGCTAAATATTCTGGTGATGTTTTGTCTTTTGCAATTTCTTCACCATATAATAAATACATAGCTGTGTTGAATCCGTAAGAACTTTCTAAGAAACCAACCTTGTTTAAGTAAGCAAACATAATAACATCTTTAGATACTTCGCTTGTTAGTTTCTTAGCTAATACAACCTCTTGTATTTTTCTATCGTAGGTATCAATATCTGAGTTTAGATATCTGATGTTTTTGATAAGCTGTTGCGTGATGGTTGAACCACCACGCGCCGTATCTTGTTTTAATATCTTATCTTTAATAGTAGTAAGGATAGTATTTGTAATAGCGACTACAGAATATCCTTTATTTTTATAAAAGGTATTATCTTCTGTAGCGATTAACATGTTTATTAAGACATCAGGTGTGTTTTCCTTTGTGTTTGGTCTGTGTTGGTAGGTAGCATCAGTCCAAACGAGAGTTTTTTCATCATCAGCATAAATCTCTGAGTTAGAACTTTGATTTAATTCAAGTTGATTGATGCTTTTTATGGATAAAATATTTCTATTGATATATTCACCTGCATAGATGGTGGCAATAGTAGTACAAATAAAAGATGATGCTAATAAACCGTATCCAATATTTTTCAATATTTTTTTCTTATTCATCTATTTGTTCGTCCTGTTCTATTTGATTGTGTATTTGAATTTGTTGTTCTATTTGTTTGACTTGAACTTGATGTAGGTGGAGTTTCTTCCACATATTCTTTCATTTTTTGAGTTTGGTCAATAGTGATTTTTAAATTCGTGAATGAATGAATGTTAATCAAATCTTTATCATCTCCATTGATTTCTAATTTACTTGTAAATTTGAAATCTTCAGTTTTAGACTCATCTGATTTTGATTTGATTTTTGTTAAATCCACAATTAGATTGATATTTATTTCAATATCTTTTAATTGATTTTCATATTTTTTAAAATCATTATTTTTTTCAAAAAATTGATTGCTGAATTTAATAGTATATTTTTGATTTGTATTTTTAAAATCAAGTTCTTTGAATTTATCAAAATAATTTAAATTATTTCCAATATCAATTGAATAAAGCTTATTGATTAATTCTTTAAAATCTTTTAATGTAATATAATTTTGTTTGATTTTATCTTGATAATCTTTTGTTTTTTTTACAAATTCATCAAGTTTGGTTTTTAAATCAATAATTTGTTGTTGTTGATTTTTAATATTATTTTCTTCAGCTTGTCTTTTTATAAGAAAATTAAAATCATTAATGTTTTTATTGACGGAATCTAAAGCATCCCAATTTAATTTTGTATTAATTGTGTTCAATTGAAATTCTTCAGTAGAAGATTGATCAAAATTTAATTGTTCATTTTTTAATTCGATTTTTGAGTTTGTATCATTTAATTGTTTAATTAATTGTTCAATTTCTTCAAGAATCGATTTGTTTAAACTTTCCTGTTCTTTAAAATCATTATCTTTTTCTTCATTTTGATAATATTGATTTGACGCATTGATAATTTGGTTTAAACTTGATTTGTTAAAATGAACTTGCATTAAATTAACACTAGTTTTAGCTAAATCGACTTTTAACCTATCTTTAGGTGTGCTACTTAATTCTTCTAATTTGGCAATAACGTTGTTATCTAAATTAGAGTTAAAGGTCTTTTTATTTGAGTCCCAAATGGTGGACCATAAACCTTCAAATGTTTGTATTTGATTTTTTTCTATTTTAGAATAGGAATCATGCCATTTGTATAGCTCGACAGTAGTGGATGCTATTGTAATAACTCCTAATCCAATTAAAATTCCTAATTTTATTTTTCTATAGTTTGTCATAAATCACCTGCAATAATATTATGATTGATAAATGTAAGGGGTAATAAATATAAAATCCATATTTTATCCATTTATTAGAAAATCCTTTTTGACCATTGTATGCTTTCAATAATGGTATAACCATTAAAATACCTAATGTTGCTAAAGAAATTATCTGATCTGTTAATGCAATTTGTGCGACTGTCATAGATATGGTTATGATCGTTAATTGTTTGAAACTTTTATTATAGAAGCTATGTATAATCAAAATTCCAAATATGTTCCAATCAGACGCAAATGTTAAGATACTTGCAATAAATACGATATACCTTTCATATTTTGAATAAGTATCTATTAGCTTTAACATGAGTAAACCAATTGTTAATGTGAATAGAATATTATTGAAAATATAGATTGAACCTGTTTTGTTTAAGACATAATGATAGGGCAAAATGGATAGAACCCCAAATAGGGCAAGTCTAAGCACATAATTTTTGAATCGTTTTGTATGTCTATATCCTTCTATCAGTAGATATGCCATGATTGGAAACGTTAGTTTTCCAATAAACTGATACGTGAACTCCCACAACAACGGATTAAATTTTGGTGCGAAATTTTGCCCCAAATGGTTGATGGTCATAGCTATAATGGCTATGATTTTTAAATGGAACGCATTTAATTTTTTATTCATGAATTCTAAATTTATCCTCAAAAATATTGATGTTATAATTATTATGGTAGGTTGTATACCAGTTTATGATTAATCTACCATCTTCAGTTATATTAACTATGCGACCAATTGGTTTGGTGGCATTTGGTCGGTAAAATTCTATTAAGTTTGATTCTAATAAAGTCACTTTTTTACCTATTAAAGTTTTTAAATAGGAAGTTTTTATTATCATTAATTCACCTCTTTCGTTAAATTATACCATAAAATGAGCTTAATGACAATTATTGCTCACTTTTTTTGTAACAAAAATTTAATATAAAGGGATCTTTTTTATTGACACAATGAATTATTTTTGTTATAGTGAATCATCCGATATGGATTAATTCAAATGAAAGGATATTTTTATGAAAATTGAAAATAGAAATCAAAGATTGAAGAAAATTGGTGTTGCAATTTTATCTGTCGGTGTGATTTCAGCGGCTGGTTTCGGTGGATACAAATATCTTGTAGAACCTAATCAACGAGTTGAAGCTCAACGTGTAGCTGATGCTAAAGAAAAACAAGTTGAGACAAAAACACGTCAAATTACAAGTGGTATTGTTATATCGGATGTAAAAGCTAAAATTGAAAAATCTTTGAGTGATGGTAGTAAGTTGAATCAAGAAGAACTTGATCGTTTAACTTATTATTTGTATCAATATACTCAAAGTGGTTATCAATTTTTAGGTACTAATGGTGACAATTCCAATATTGGTATGCAAGCTTTTGTTGACTTGAAGAAACTTTATGAACAATCTGAGTTAAAAGCTCCATATGATTATAATATTGAAACAGATGAAATTACTTTTAATCGTGATGTTCAAAAACCTAAAGATTATAATCAAAAGATTGATGAAGTTAAAGACACAGCTAAAGAAAAAGCTAAAAAGGTTGCTGATTCTAAAGATGGTAGCGTTAAGCTAGAAAGTGAGGGTATCATTGAATAAGAAAAATTTTATGATGAAAAGCGCTCAAATTTTAGCAGGTATTATGACTGTAGCTACAGTTGCGACACCTATTCTTGGTAGTGCTGCTACGTTGAATATGCGTGGTGAATTATTATATTATAAAATGGGTAAAGCCTCAGCTACTTCAGTATCATGGAATGAATATACTCGATTTGATACTTTTGGTGAATGGACTTTAGATGGTCAGGTTGTTTGGTGTATAGAGCCTAGTATTACAACATCAGATGGATATTCATATCATTCAAATGGTGATGATGCTATTCGTAATGGGGTTACTGTACGTTCTATTCAAGGATCGACACATCAAGCTGACGCTTATTATGTTGAATTAGCAACGTTTTACACATGGTTGATTTATAAAGCATCTGATTCGGAACTGAGTCAAATCAAAGATTTGGTTCGTAATGAATCTTATGGTTATAATTTTATAAGTAATATAGATTATATTCGTAGATTGAACAATGATGCTAAATGGATGGCTAGTCAGTTGATGATTTGGTATTCAATCACATCTGTTGCTGCTAAAGATTTTACTTCTTCTAATAATTCAGAAATGAATCGCGTTTTCGGATGGTATGCAGATAGTACAGGTCGAGGTATTGACCAGTTATTGTATAGACCTGTTGAATCTACATATAACGCTCTTAAAAGAGAAGGTATGATTGAATATACTGGTGGTTTCAAAATTTATTCTTCTGATGTAACTGTAAGTTCTAATACACATGGTTCAGGACCAGCTCAAGCTCAGTTCTCAAACGGCGGTAACTTTAGATTGTTAGAAACCAAACGCCCAATCAAGATTCGTAAAGAATTTGCGAACTTAAATAATGGTGTTTCTAATAAACCTAACTTTAATCCAGCAGGTATCAAGTTCGGTGTTTATTCTGACGTAAATGCGACTCAAAAAGTTGGGGAACTAACTTTGGACCAAAATGGTGAATCAAATACGTTGAAAGTAAAACGTGGAACTTACTATGGTTACGAATTAGACCAAGGTGGTAATCCAATTAAAACGGGTGCGCAAGAAGTTGTGAACGGAACAGATGCTACTAAAGGTTATGTGTCTGGTAAAGATAAAGTTTCTCAAAACAAATATGTTACTTGGGAAGTAGGTCAAGGCGGTTCTGAAGATCCTGTAATGGCTACTTTTGAGAACATGCCTGAAGTTGTGAACTTTACGTTTAAAAAAGAGATTAAAGATCCTAAAGTTGCTGCATTAGGTCCAATTTCTGATCAATATACACGTAAAGGTGCTGAATACACACTTTATTCTGATGCGAATGGATCACAAGCTGTAACCAAAAATGGTAAACCTGTGGTTGCAGTTGTAGATGAAAACGGTGTAGGTCGATTTGAAGGTCTTTACCGTGGTCGATATTGGGTTAAGGAAACCAAGGTTCCGACTGATGCTGACGGATTTGAACGTTATACTTTAGATGAAACTAAACATCCAGTTGATTTGAATACTGGTGATGAAGGTGAAACAACTGTTACAAATTCAACTTCAACCATTACGAAATCATTTACATTTTTGAATAAATTCACATCATTAGAGAAACCTAAACCTAATAAGGGTTCATTGGTTATCAAGAAAAAAGATGCTGAAACAAAGACTTCTACAGCTCAAGGTTGGGCTACATTATCAGGTGGTGAATTCAAAGTTGAGTTTTTTGAGCGTGGTACCTTAGCTAAAGGTAAAACCCCTGAGAAATTATTTGAAGCTGTTTATCGTACAGATGATAAAGGTGAAATTGATGTTCGTAAACGTTCACAAAAAGTTTTATCTACAGCCGATGATAAATTAGATAAGATGTTCACAGCTTATGAAGGTGAGTCAAAAGAATGGGGTGCTTATGATTATCGTGTAACTGAAATTAAAGCTCCTGGTGGTTACAAATTAACTGAAGCTGAGAAACAACCGAAAGATTTTGTTGTTAAAGCAAATAAATCCGATTTTACTTGGACATATGGTGATGGTTCATTTTACAACCACGACCTCGAACTCCACTTAATCAAAACTCAACGTGCTTCTGGTGATTGGATGACTCAAGCTAAAGCTGACGAAACTAAGATTGCGAACGCAACGTTTAGATTAGCTGGTGCTGATGATTCTAATAGAAGTAATGTTAAGGAAGCTAAAACGGATGCTCAAGGTAACTTGAAGTTTGATGGTATTGCTCCTGGTCGTTATACATTAACAGAAACATCAGTCGATAAATATTTAACCAATGGTCAAGTAATTGAGTTGACAGTTGCACAAAAAGATGGTACAACTAAATTAACTACAAGTTCAACATCTAAACCAACTGATACAAACGCTCCTTATACTGTTGCTACAAACAATGATGGTGATATTGAGGTTAAATACCAAAATACACCAAAACCTGTTAAAGGTAAGTTGATTAAAGCGAACGAAAAAGGTGATAAACTTCAGGGTGCTAAATTCAAATTAGTACATTATGGTGAAGATGGTACAACAAAAGTTGATGAAAAAGAATTGACAACTAACGCTAAAGGTGAGTTTGAGTTCAATGAATTGACCGTAGGTCATTGGTATACACTTGAAGAAATTCAAGCGCCAGATGGATACAAACTTCCTGCTAAACGTAAGACTGTCAAATTCCGTGCAGAAAGTATTCCTGCTAAAAATTCATATGCTTTAAGTTACCAAATTTCAGAATTAGATAAAACAAACGAAAATAATACGAAAGTTGTCACAGGTGATGTTAAGAAAATAACTGCCGAAGGTAAGATGGTGGACGGTATTAAATTCGATGCTAACGAAACTGAAGGTACAATGGCACTTGAATTTGATGTAGTAAACAATACTTGGCAAAAATTACCAGCTACAGGATCTGTTTATGGGGCTGTTGCAGGTGGTGCTGCTTTAGTTGTAGTGATTGGTTCACTTGTATTTTATGTTAAAAAACGTGAAGACTAAAAATTTACGGCTAAATTTTTAGCCGTAAATGGAAGTCTTTGTTAAAAATTATGATAGATGAAAGGTTTTTATTAAATGTTTAAAGATAATTTAAAGAAAAATGTTGCAAAAGCTACTATTAGTGCTAGTTTGTTAGCTCCTACAATTCTTGGTATGGTGACACCTTTAATGCAAAGTGTACACGCTGAGTCTTACCAAGCTGATCAAACAGTTCAAGTTGCTCCAGATGGAAGTGGTCAAACGGATGGTATCATCAATTTGAATGGTGCTAAGACTACTCAATCAATTAAAAATAAAAAATTCATGTTGTATAAAATCTTCAATGTTCAAAATGCAAAACATGAAGAATCAACTAACTATACTTTCAACGAAAAGTATAAAGAAGTAGTACAAGAAGTTGTATTTAGCAAACTAAGTGATACTTATAAACAAAATAACAAAATCACTAAAGCTAGTGACGTGTCTGAATATGCTGCAATTGACTATATTCAATCATTGAATACTCATAAAGTTGAAGGTTCTAAAACTCTACAAAAAGTTGAATCTGAATACTCAGCATTCCGTTACTTTACTGAAGATTTGAAAAATGCAATCAAAACTAAAGGTATCTCAGGTGATGAAATTACTGTAAGCAATTCATCATCAACTAACTCTATTAAGATTACAGGTCTTTCTTGGGGTTATTATGTTGTAGATGAAATTTCTACAGGTGATGATATTTCTAACGGTCAACCAGGGACTACTCCTGATGGACGTGGAACAGATGGTAAACATTTCGCTTCTTCATTAGTTCTCGTGAATACAGTTAATAATGAAGCTACAATCACACTTAAATCTGATTACCCTGAAATCGTTAAGAAAATCCAAGAAGATGATAACAAAGATGTTGTAGGTAATGATGGTTGGAACGATATTGGTGACTACCAAATCGGACAAACTGTACATTACCAAAATGACATCACTATTCCAAATATGAATGGTTACCATGGTTATTACTTCGCCATTGAAGACCGTATGGCTAAAGAATTGACTCTTCATGCTGATAAAGCTAAAATGAAATTGGTTATTTCTAAAGGTGATAAATCATACACTTTGAAAGCTTCAGATTATAATCTTCAAACAATCGGTTCAAACGTAAGTGCGACTGTTCAAGAAGCTAAATTCGCTAAAAACTTTGAAGATCCTAAATCTACTTTCGGTATTGAAATCGAAGATTTGAAAGCAATCATTGATCGTGAATTCCCAGAAGGTATGAATGCGACTGAACATACAAATGATTATTCAGGTATGAAACTTCATTACGAATATGAAGCTACTTTGAATGACTTGGCTGCTGAAGATACTGGACGCCCAGGTTATGAAAACGATGTTCGTTTGATCTTCTCTAATGACCCAGACTCAACTGGTTCAGGTTATAACAAACCTAATACACCTCCTGGTGACCAACCACATGGTAAAACTCCATGGGACACAGTAGTTGCATTTACTTATCGTTTGAACGGTAACAAAGTAAATACTAACAATTTCGCTCTTGAAGGTGCTAAATTCCGTATTTATGAAGATTCAGCAATGACTAAAGAAATCATTGTTAAGAAAAAACCAACTACAACAACAGCTGATCAAACTACTTCAAATGTGAATATGCAAACAAATGAAGAACATGGTGAATCTAACCCAGATGGAGCTAAAGCAACAACTGGTAACATCAAAGCTGAAAATGGCTCTAAAGCTAAAGGAACAAATGAATATATTGTAGTTGACAAAGATTCAGTGACAGCTGATACTCAAGGTGTTGATATTGTTTCTGATGCTGAAGGTAACTTTTCAATCGTAGGTCTTGACTCAGGTAAATACTACATTAAAGAAGTTGCTGCTCCAGACGGATACCGTCTGCTTAAAGACCCAGTTGAAATCACTGTGACTGCTAAAATGTCAGACGACAGAAACAGTTACATTAAAGGTGATGGTGCGACAGATAAAACTCTTCAAAAACTTTCAGGTAATGCAAACTTAACTGAATTCTATCACCAAATCTTCAAGACTGGTTCTTCAGAATTGAATAGTGATGCTAATGCAGGTACACTTGAAATGACTGTTGTCAATGAAACTATGGAAAAACTTCCAGTTACTGGTGGACAAATGATGTCTATCTTGATGGCTGTCGGTGCAGGTGTAGTAGGATTTACTATCTACTCTGTTTCAAGTAAACGTGAAGAAGCTGACGATTTAGCTAAATAATTTTAAAAATTGCTACCTTTATGGTGGCAATTTTTTTTTTATTTTTGTCACCCACATTCTGAGCCTGTATAATGCCCGTAGCGAGGTTTTAGATGTTGGGTATATATTTGGTTGAAAGCTTATTTTAAATCAAATCTCGGGCAATCTGGTGGCTCAGAATGTGGTGCTATGATTGTTGTATTACAAATTATAAAAAAAATAACCATCTCATTTGAGATGGTTACAGAATTTCAACTAAACGGTCTTCTTTTAAGATAAAGGCGAGACCAGTTAATCGATGCGGTCTAATGTTCTTAGACGCTTGTTTGTAAGTATTGATGTCACCCATTAGGATAACATTTTTACTTGATCTTGTGACCCCAGTATAAAGAATATTTCTGTTTAGGAAATGGTCACCTTCATAAGTTGGTCTTGTTAAGGTCATAATGATATTTTTATACTCACTACCTTGAGATTTGTGAATAGTGATAGCATACGCCAAACTAAGTTGTTCCCATTCAGCGTATGGAAATTCTGTGTAAGTTTCTTCTCCGAAATCTACAAGAATGACCCATTCTTTAACATCATTACTATCATGTGTACCAATC
>ERZ1699235.626-NODE-626-length-13094-cov-3.510527_pt1 | contig 13094 bp, 7 predicted proteins | sample MGYA00581546_ERZ1699235 | MGnify/ENA primary metagenome ERZ1699235 (study PRJEB42319, sample SAMD00040334) | human oral metagenome | material: saliva | host: Homo sapiens | study: EMG produced TPA metagenomics assembly of PRJDB4115 data set (Metgenomic analysis of... | reverse complement strand
GTGTAGGCGGGGCGGCTATACTCGTCAGCCAGCTGCTTACGCCAAACCTTCAAAGCCTCAAACAAGGCCACAGTTTCCGCATCCTGCTCGGCGGCAAACAGTTCACTAGTGCGCTTATTGGCCTGCCGCTTAGAGACGCTACGCTCAGCTTTCGCCTCCTGGGGCCAAATCCCCTCCAGGAAACGCGAATATTTACGGCTCCCCTTACCGCCCGCCGAACGTGAGCGGGCATAAGAAATATGTAGATGCTTGCGGGCACGAGTAACGCCCACATACAGCAGACGCTTTTCTTCCTCAATCTCCGCCTCAGTGGTTGACAGCGAAATCGGCATTAGCCCCTCGCTGACCCCCACCAAAAACACCGCGTCCCACTCCAAACCCTTAGCGGCGTGCAACGATGAAAGCGTCACCCCGGCCACCGTGGGGGCGTTTTGCGTGGCCGCACGCTCAGCCAGCTCAGATACAAAATCAGCCAGGCTCGCCCCGCGCGCCTTATAAATCTCATCAGCCAACTTCACCAGGGCGTTTAGCGACTCCCAGCGTTCACGCACCGCCCCACGTGAGGCGATCGGCTCACGCGTCCAGCCTTCACGCCCAAGCGCTTCACGCACCGCCTCAGGCATATCCAGGCGCTCACCATTGGCCTCACGCAGCGCTGCTCGCAGCACAATCATGGCGCGTTTAACCTCTTCACGGGCAAAGAACTTCTCTCCGCCGCGCACCAGGTAGCCAATTTGGGCGTCAGCCAAGGCCTGCTCAAAAGCTTCCGACTGAGAATTAGTGCGGTACAAAATCGCGATCTGGCTAATATTCACGCCAGAGTCAATCAAGCGGCGGATAGCGCCAGCCACAGCGTTAGCCTCGGCGACGTCGTCGTCATAAGCCATATAGGTAACCGGCGGGCCGGCGGGCTGCTGCGCCACCAACTCCACGGCCCCGGGCGGCAACTGGCCCAGGCGCCCACCCTTGCGGCCGGCCAAAACCGTGTTAGCCAAGCTCACCACCTGCGGCGTAGAGCGATAGTCGCGCACCAAGCGCACAGTTTTAGCACCCTCATAGCGCTGGTTGAAATGGGTCAAAAAGTAGGGGGTGGCGCCGGTGAAAGAGTAAATGGTCTGGGAGACGTCGCCCACCACGCATAATTGGCGACGGCGCGGCCCCAGCCACAAATCCAGCAGGCGCTGCTGCAACGGGGACACGTCCTGATACTCATCAACCACAAAATGGCGGTACTGCTGGCGGATACGCATGGCGATATCCTCACGGTCCCGCAAAATCCCCACCATCAGCAGCAACACATCTTCAAAGTCGATAGTGCGCCGGTCAGCTTTAACCTCTTCGTAAGTTTGCAGCAGTCTAGAGACAGTTTCCGGCTCCAACCCAGCCACTTCACGGCCCAGCTCAGCGGCCTTTTCCAGATAGTGCTCAGGGGAAGTCATAGTGACCTTGGCCCACTCCACCTCAGCAGCCAAGTCACGCACCGAATCTTTATTAACCTGCAAGCCCAGCGTCCGCGCCGCCACGCCCACCAGCGGGGCCTTATGCTCCTGGATCGGCGGGCACACTCCCCCAATGGCGTTAGGCCAAAAATAGGTCAGCTGCCGCAGCGCGGCGGCGTGAAAAGTACGCGCCTGCACCCCAGGCACCCCCAAATTAGCTAGCCGTGAGCGCATCTCCCCCGCCGCGCGGGCAGTGAAGGTCAGCGCCAACACCTGGCTGGGCTGGTACACCCCCTGGGCCACCCCGTTAGCGATGCGGTAAGTAATGGCGCGGGTTTTACCCGTGCCGGCGCCCGCCAACACGCATAGTGGCCCCGAAAGCTGCTCAGCTACCTGGCGTTGATCGTCATCAAGGGCTTGCAGTAGCTGCTCGCTAGTGGGAGGTGTTGAGGTCATATAGCTACTTTAATGGCTTCCCTGCCGCGCCTTAGCGTGACCGGAGCACTTGGACTACTGGCTCTACGGGCGCAGCTGGGGCTCAGCGCAGCTAATGCGCCGGCGGGGCCAATGCGCATCTGCTCAGCGCGGCTGGGGTAGCTCACGCCCGTACCAGGCACGCACCAAGGCGTGACCGCTGGAGGCCCGCCCGGGCACAATCACCTTGCCTTCAAGTACCAGCTGGGTAAATTCCTCGCGGCTAGCCCAAAAAGCGTGACCTACTTCTTGCATATCGGCTTTGGGAGTTTGCTGGCCGCTAGCGCGGGCGGTGAAAGCAAACATTAGTGAACGCGGAAATGGCCACGGCTGGCTGGCACAGTAGCTGGCTTGGCTGATCTTGATGCCGGTTTCTTCTAAAGCTTCACGCGCCACTGCTGCCTCTAAAGACTCTCCGGCCTCCACAAACCCGGCCACCACCGAGTAGCGTCCTGGCTGCCAGGTGGCGCCGTGAATTAGTAGCAGCCGCTCGGCGTCGTCGGTGATTGCCACAATAATTGCCGGATCGGTACGCGGATAGGTGATATGAGCGCAGGCGGTGCAACGCTTCTCCCAGCCTGCGCAGGCAATCTCTAAGCTGGCGCCGCAGCGCTCGCAGAATTTAGTGTTTTTGTCCCAAGTTGCTAGGGCCACGGCCGCCGCCGCCAGTTCGCCCTGGTAGGGCTCTAGCATTCCGGCCACTGCCCGTAGCGGCGCAAAGCAGTACTGGCAGTTCTCTTCTAGCTGCTGGCTGGGGGCTTCAACGCGCAGAGCCAAGTAGCTTTTTTCACCATATTTACCCAGGTAGTAAGGCTCTTGGGGGCTAAAGGGCAGTTGCGCCACCTGGGCGTGGCTTAACTCAAGTAACTGCTCGGCTTCCATATTGGCCAGATCAGGTGGGGTTAACCCGCCGTGAGGGGCTTGGCCATAGACATGGTCCGATTTAATGGCCACTTCGCCGCGCGCAGTAACCAGGATGTAGCTGGTGTTGGGCGAGTCTTTAAGCGAGTTCAGGTAGTTGGCGTCGTTGCGCCTGACGGCGTCTCTATCAAACTGGCCGCTAGCCATGGGTAAATCCATGCTTTCAACTATAGGTCGCTTGTATTTTCTAAACTAAAGCCATGAGCTTGGCCTATCTAGATCACGCAGCCACCAGTCCGGTCCGACCCGAAGTGGCTGAGGCTTACGCTAAAGACTTAGTTGATTTTTCTGGCCTGGGCACTAACCCTGCTTCCACCCACAGCAGCGGCCGGCGCGCCGCCGGGGCCCTGTTTGAGGCCCGCGAGCGAGTAGCTGCCCTGCTTGGGGCCAGTGCCCATGAGGTTATTTTCACCAGTGGCGGCTCTGAAGCCGATGCCCTGGCGGTTAGCGGTTTTGCTTTCGACGCCGCCCAGCGCGGCCAGGGGTGTGCCCTGCTAGTTAGCGCTGTGGAGCACCCGGCGGTGCTTGACTCAGCCCAGCGCGCCCAAAATTTTGGCTCCACTACTCGCCTGTTGGCGGTTGACGCCCAGGGCCAGGTGGATTTGGAGGCTTTAGCGCAAACGCTACAGCAGGTAAGCGTGGATGATGCCCTACTGGTAAGTGTCATGCTGGCCAATAATGAAACTGGCGTGATTGAGCCGCTAAACGAGATTGCCCAGCTGCTTGCCTCCCAGGCCGCCCACCGCGCTGAGATTATTGAGCAGCGCGCCGCCAATGGGGGCCGAGCCAAGCGCGTGGGTAGCGCGGCAGTGGCGGCGCTTAGCCCCCAAAACCGGCCCTGGCTGCACACTGACGCTACCGCCGCCGTCGGCAAAATGCCAGTGAATATGGGCCAGCTGCAAGTTGACGCCCTGAGCCTGTCTGGCCACAAGCTGGGAGCCCCAGTAGGGATTGGGGCGCTGGTAGCCAACCGCTCTATGCCGCTGAAAAGCCCTTATGGGGGCGGCGGCCAGGAGCGGGGGCTGCGTTCAGGCACGCAGGATGTGGCCGGGGCGCGGGCTTTGGCTTTGGCCATGGAATTGGCTGAGGGTGAGCGTGAAGCTAAAACTGCCCAGTGGCGGCTTTGGCAGCAGCAGCTACGCGATTGCGCGCGCGCAGCGGGAGGCACGGTTTCTGCTAACTCAGCTCCCACAATTAGTTCCACCGCACATGCCTGGTTTAGTGGGGTTGATAGTGAAGCATTGCTGATGGCTTTGGATATGGCGCAGGTGGCGGCCTCTGCCGGCTCAGCCTGCCATGCGGGCGTGGCCGGGGCCTCTCACGTTTTGGAGGCTATGGGGGTTGACGACGACGGCGCTAGCTGTGGCCTGCGTTTCTCCTTTGGCTGGTCTACTACCCAGGCGCAAATTGACGCCGCGCAGGCGGCTTTGGGGGGCGCTATTGAGGTTGCCAGGCGAGCTTGGGCCACAAAAAACAGGTCGAAACTAAATTACCTTTAGGCTTTTGACACCATTGTCTGTAACACTTGTTACATGAGCGCCTATGATCCCAGACAGCGCCGCGAGCCAGCCGCGCCTGAGAATTCCCAGCAAAACGGCTATTTTTCTGCCCCGACTGCTTCCGGGTCTGCTATCCCGGCTACCCCCGGGCAGCAGCCTACTGCGGCCTTCCAGGCTCCCTACGACGGCGCCCGCGAGCAGCCCACCACGGCTTTTAACGCTTCTGGTCAGGCCCCTTATAACTCTGTAGAGCCAGATCCGGTTGCTTACCAACCCACCCAGGCCATGCCTCCAGTTGGTTCACAGCCCGCCGGCGGCGCTCACGCCGCCCCGCCGGCCACCCAAGCCATGGACCCGATTGACGCGTTCACGCCAGAACCTACCCAGGCCATGCCGCCAGTTGGTTCACAGCCCACCGGCAGTGCTCACGCCGCCCCGGCCACACGAGCTATGCCTGCGGCCACCCAGGCCATGCCGCCAGTTGGTTCACAGCCCACCGGCAGTGCTCACGCCGCCCCGGCCACACGAGCTATGCCTGCGGCCACCCAGGCTATGCCTCCAGTTGACGCTCAGGAAGCTTTACCGCCTTCAGTTTCCCCGCGCCGTGGCCGCGCAGCGGGAGCTGTAGGAGCTGGCGCGATGGCAGCAGGCGGCGCGGCTAGTGCTGCGCAGCGTCCGCCAAGTGTGCCGCCAGGCAGTATTCCTCCAGGCAGTGTCCCCCCAAGTAGCATTACCCCGGGCGGGCCACTTACTGATGATGAGCCCGCTGAGGATGAAGAGCCCACCAAGCGCAGCAAATTTATGCTGTGGTTCATTTTGGCGCTGCTTGCCTTCTTGGCGGTCTGTTTCGCTATTGCTTGGTCTGCTACCGGCAATTCTGTGCCCGACCCCACACCTAGCGCTCCGGCTGTGATTACTCCTTCGTTAGACAGCACGGCTACCCCTGCGCCAACTTCCACCACTAAGCCGCTGGGTAAGTCCTCGCCGTCGCCGACGCAGGAAAATAACAATAACAACAACAATAACAACCAGCCTGTGCAACCTAGCCAGCCTGAATATACTCAGCCGCCGCAGCAGAATTACCCCTCTGCGCCGTCGCAGCCTAGTTACACTTCCCCTTCTCCTTATCCGAACGATCCGGGTAATGATGATGACGACGACGATAACGACGACGACGATGGCAATAATTACATTGTGCCTGGACCAGGTGACCCAAATAACTCAAATAGCTAACAAATATTACTGTTTGACCTAATAAACCCCCACTTCCAGGTTATTCTCAGACTACTTCCAGCCAAATTTGTTATTAATTTATTGGCTGGTTTAGTCCAGCCGCGCTCCCCAGCTCAAAAATTCGGCGGTAGCGCACATGTAAGAACAGGAGGTGTAGAAATTGAATATACGATTCGTACCATTTAGTCAGTGGGATCGAGACGTTAAAACCAAGTTCTATACCTTAGTAATTGCCGCAGTTATGGTTGTGGCTTTGCTAACCGGTTTGAGCATGTGCGCGCCTGCCGCAAAATCTAAAGGCGGCACCCCTCAAGTTGCGGCAACCACTCGCACCCCCACGCCAACAGCTAAACCCTTGGCGGCTGGGTTAGTTAAACCAAAGCCAAAGGACTCTCCCTTGCCTGCGGCTACCGCAACCCCCACTGAAGAGCCCACCTTTGAGGCAGAGCCCACTCCCACCCCAGAACACAGCACTAGCGCCGCCCCAGAACCTACTGTTAGCGCCCCCACGCAAGCACCCGTTCAGCAGCAGCCAAATATAACTATCCCCACTTCTGCTCCTACTACTAGCACAGAGCAGCACCCTGTCACCCAGCCCACCACTGCCCAGTCCCCTGAAACTAAGGTGCGCCCACGTCGTCCGCGTAACCTTGACCGCTCCAATGAGGCCTACTATCGCAGCTGCCGTGATGCCTACTACGCCGGAGCCACCCCTATCTATTGGGGGCAGCCCGGTTACCGTCGCGGCCTAGACCCCAACGGTAACGGCATTGCCTGCGAAAGCTGGCCGCGCCGCTAAGAGCAGCCAGAGTGAACGCCGAGCTGCAGTTTCACCAACAGCCAGTGCCCAACGGCAGTTTTGATAGAGCGCTCACCACGCGCTGATTTCAATTGACGCTTAAACCTTTACTCCCCTAAAGTCTGGCTTTGCTGGTTTTGTGCCTAAAGGGTGCAAACACCCCAATCTTTAGGAGGCAAATATGCGTGTTTTGGCGGCACTTAGTGGTGGAGTGGATTCTGCGGTGGCCGCCGCACGCTGCGTGGAAGCTGGCTACGACGTCGTCGGCGTACATATGGCCCTTTCACGCAACCGCGCCCAATCACGCTCAGGTTCACGCGGCTGCTGCTCGATTGAAGACGCCTCCGACGCGCGCCGAGCCGCAGATGTGCTGGGCATCCCCTTCTATGTGTGGGACCTATCGGAAGAGTTTGAGGCGCTAGTAATCGAAGATTTCCTAGCCGAGTACCGCGCTGGACGCACCCCCAATCCCTGCATTCGTTGCAATGAGCGGGTTAAGTTTGATGTTTTATTAGAGCGCGCCATGACGCTGGGCTTTGACGCGGTAGCCACCGGCCACTACGCCCGCATTAGTGGCGGCGCTGCCAGTGGCAAGCCTGGAGACACCAGCCAGCTAGAGCTACGCCGAGCAGTAGACACCGTCAAGGATCAGTCTTATGTGCTGGCTGTTTCGGGCCGCCAAGCCCTTTCACGGGCGATTTTCCCGCTGGGAGATGTAGAAAACAAGGCTGCGGTGCGCGCCGAGGCCGCACAGCGGGGCCTGCCGGTAGCCAGTAAGCCTGACTCTTACGATATTTGTTTTGTGGCCGACGGCGACACGCGTGGTTTCCTTCAGCGCAACCTGGGTGTGCAAGAAGGCCAGATGGTTGACCCTGAAGGAAACGTGCTAGGCACCCACCAAGGCTACTACGGTTTCACTATTGGCCAGCGTAAAGGCTTGGGACTAGACCATCCGGCTGCCGATGGGCGCCCGCGCTACGTTTTAGAAACCCGCCCCGCCACTAACCAGGTGGTGGTAGGCCCAGCCCAGCTGCTTAGCCGCACCACGCTCAGCGCCACTGACTTGATCACTTTGGTTGATGACGCCGACTGGGAGCACGTGAGCTTGCAGCTGCGCGCCCACGGGCGGGCCGTGCCCGCGCAGGTAAAGCTCGACACCCAGGCCGCCACCTTGGAAGCCCAGCTGCAAGAGCCGGTGCGCGGCATTGCGGCAGGCCAGTCACTAGTGGTTTACGACGGCGAGCGCGTACTAGCCCAAGCCACCGTGGCCTAGAACAAGCCAGCGCGCCTAGAAAGCGCCCCACCAACTGCGCCAGCCATGCCGAGCTGGCCATGCTGGGCTGGCCAGAACCAAAGTAGCTGGCGCCTGGCCCCCTAGGGCTACCCAGCACCTGTGCAGGCGCCAGTGCTCACAAAGCCCACAAAGCTCACAAACAAAGCGTTGGCCCCGGTTAGTTACTAACCGGGGCCAAGGTTTTTAGCTAACAGGCCAGTTAGCGAGTCTTGGCTAGCTCCTCAATCAGCTGAGGTACCACCGTGGACACGTCGCCAACCACACCAAAGTCTGCCATCTCAAAGATGGGGGCTTCAGAATCGTCACAGATGGCCACAATAGTGCCGGCACCCTGAATACCACTGGTGTGGTGCACAGCTCCAGAAACACCCAGGCCAATGTATAGGCGCGGGGCAATAGTTTCACCGGTCTGGCCTACCTGCGCTGAGCGCTCAATCCAGCCCTCATCGCAGGCCACGCGAGTGGCGCCCACAGCCCCGTTAAGTAGCTGCGCAAGCGAACGGACCAGGTCAAAGTCGCCGTCGACACCGCGACCACCAACCACCACAGTGCGGGCCTGAGCCAGCTGCGGGCCGGCAGCAGCCTCATCTTCGGTGTGGCTAACTACCTCAACACGCTTAGCGGCCTGGCTTACGCTCACCGCCAGGGTCTCAACCTGGGCCGCAGCCCCACCACAGGGCTCAGCCTCTACCGCGCCGGCACGCAGGCACACCAGCGGCGGGTTGGCGCCAGAGTCAGCGCGCAGGTCAAAAGTGGTGTTCCAAGAACCCGAAAGTACCAGCTTGGAGGCGCGCACATGCTGGTCAACAACCTCCAGACAGGCGGCGTCAGCGATGCAGGCGCTGGCTAGCTTAACGGCGGCGCGACCAGCGATTTCCTTGGCGCGGTGGTCACTACCCAGCAAAATCAGGGCAGGCTTAACCTCGTGGGCGGCAGCAATTACTGCGTCAGCCCCAGCGGCAGAAACCAGCTCGTCAGCCCCGGCGTAATCAGCCACCAGCACGCGGCTGGCACCATAGTTACCCCAAGCGGCGGCGTCGACCTTACCCGAAACCACGGCCACCACAGCGGCGCTGGTCAGCGAGCGGGCGGCAGTTAGTAGTTCAACGGCAGCAGCACTGGGGGCGCCGTCACTTAGCCCACCAGCCACCAAAATCGTAGCGTCTAACATATTGCCTTCTCCCCTCACACCAGCTTGTTTTCCACTAGCCAGGTAGCTAGCTGCTTACCGGCTTCACCGGCGTCGGTAACGATTACGCCACCGCTACGGGCCGGGCGGGCCTGAGCATCAACCATTTCAATGACGCCGGGGGCCGGCTCGATACCTAGATCGCTAAGCTCCCAAGTTTCTAGCGGCTTCTTCTTAGCCGCGCGCATGGCTGCAAAGTTGGGGTAACGCGGGTCGTTAGCCTGGTCAGTTACAGACACCAGGGCCGGCAGCTGGGCACGTAAAATTTCGTGCACGGTACCCAAGTTGCGCTGCACGTTTACCACATCGCCCTCAACCTCAAGGCTGTGGGCCATGGTCAGGGCCGGCAGGTCCAAAGCGCTAGCCAAGGCCCCGGGTAGCATGGCACTCATCGAGTCCAGCGAGGCCATACCGGTAATAACCAGGTCAACCTCACCGATTTTTTCAATTGCCGCAGCCAATACGCGGGCGGTAGCGACCACGTCGGAACCAGCCAACGCCTCATCGCTAACCAAAACGGCACTATCTGCCCCCATTTGCAGGGCGCGACGCAAACCTTCTTCAGCGTCTTGCGGGCCCATAGAAAGCGCCACAACCTCGCCGTCGTGCTCTTCTACTAAGGACACTGCTGCCTCAACAGCATTTTCATCTAGTTCGTTTAGAACATCGTCCTCGCCACGCACTAGGCGCTCGTCTTCAAGGCGACGTTCGGATTGCACATCCGGTACGTGCTTCACGCAGACCACAATTTTCATAGCAAATAGACTGCCACAGGCCCGCCAGCAACACCATGTTAGGCCAGCCTCACGCTTAGCGTTTCACAATTGGCTTGATTAGCCCAGGGCACAAATACATGCGAGCTGTACCTGTAATCAGTACGTAATATTTATCTTGTCCCAAGCTGGTTCAAAATGAGAGACAATAACCCTGTGTGTCATATGCAAACCGATGAGGAAGTTCTACTGCCCGCCCCACTAAGCGAACAGGCAGCATTAAATCCCTACGTTTTGGGCGCTACGCCTAACGACGACGGGGTCGATTTCGTAGTGAACGCCCCTGGTGCAAGTGCAGTTGATCTGTGCTTGATCGACGGCGAGGGTGCTGACCTGCACGAACGCCGTATCGGTATGCATGACCACCTTACTGGCTCCTGGTCAGCCCACATTAGCGGCCTCGGTCCCGGCCAGCGCTACGGCTACCGCGTTTACGGGCCCTGGAACCCCAACGAGGGCTTGCGTTACAACCCCCGCAAGTTCCTACTAGACCCCTATGCCAAGGCGCTAGCTACTAAAGCAGTCCTAGATGACTCCCTTTACGCCCACAAGGTAGGCGTCCACGGCCTACCCACCAGCGCCAACTGGGAGATTTCTGAGCTAGATTCCCTGCCCTACGCCGCCATTGGTGTAGTGACTGACCCTAACTACCGGCCGGTTGCTCCTTCACCGCGCATCAGTGCCGATCAGCGTGTGATTTACGAAACCCACGTGGTGGGTCTAACCAAGCAGCTAGAAGCTATTCCTGAAGATCTGCGCGGCACCTACGCCGGTGTAGCCCACCCGGTGATGATTGAGTACCTAAAGAACCTGGGTGTAACCACCATTGAGCTACTGCCTATCCACGCCAAGTTCGACGAACCCTGGCTAACCCGCCGTGGCCTTAGCAACTACTGGGGTTACGCCACCTTGTCTTACTTTGCCCCTGAGCCCACCTACGCCACCAAGGCTGCCCAGGAAAGCGGTCCCCAGGCGGTGCTTAATGAAGTGCGTGACATGGTCTCCGCCCTGCACGAGGCTGGCCTGGAAGTAGTTTTGGATGTGGTTTACAACCACACCGCTGAAGGTGGCTTTGATGGCCCCACACTGTCCCTGCGTGGCTTCGATGACCTGGGCTACTACCTGCACGATCCGGTAAACAAGCGCCAGTATTTAGACGTGACCGGCACCGGTAACACCGTGGACTTCCGCAACCGCCAAGCTATCCGCCTCACCCTAGACTCGCTGCGTTACTGGGTTAGCGAGATGGGTGTGGATGGTTTCCGTTTCGACCTAGCCGTAACCCTGGGCCGTCACGCCGGTGAGTGGCGCCGCGACCACCCGCTACTGGTGGCCATGACTACCGACCCGGTTTTGTGTTCCAAGCTGCTGATTGCTGAACCTTGGGATGTGGGCCCGGGCGGCTGGCGCACCGGCGAGTTCCCCATCCCATTCCTCGACTGGAACGACCGCTACCGTGGGGCTCTACGTGAATTCTGGCTCAGTGACCCCAAGGAAATGAGTCACGGCAACAACGGCCATGATGCCCGTGAGCTAGCTACCCGCATTGCTGGTAGCGCAGACCTATTCGCCTGGGGTGACACCGTGCACGGCCGCACCCCGCTAGCCAGTGTGAACTTCGTTACCGCCCATGATGGTTTCACCCTGCATGATCTAACCACTTACAACCACAAGAACAATGTTGCCAACGGCGAGGACAACCGCGACGGCACCTGGGATAACCGTTCTTGGAACCACCATGATTTTGATGGTGAAGCAGACCAGGTTCCTGGCGCTGAAACCGTCAACATGATGCGTTTGCGTAACGCGCGTAACCTACTGGGCACCTTGTTCATCTCCTCTGGCACTCCCATGCTGCTAGGTGGTGACGAGTTTGGCCGCACCCAGGGTGGTAACAACAACGCCTACTGCCAAGATAACGAGATTTCCTGGTACGACTGGAACTTAAAGACTTGGCAAAAAGAGCTAATTGCCACCACCAGCTACCTAATTAAGCTGCGTCAGCAGCACCCGGCGCTGCGCCGAAGCCAATTCGCTACCGGCCAGGTTGCCCCCGGAGACAAGATTCCTGACCTGTCCTGGTACGACATCACCGGTAACCTCATGCGCCCTGAGCAGTGGCATGACAACTACACCCGTGTACTTTCCATGCTGCGCTCGGGTAAGCCTTTTGGCGACGTCGACGCCCTGATCTTGATTAACGGCACACTCAACCCGCATGAAATTAAGCTTCCTGCCGGGCGCGGCGACGACTACGAACTGGCTTGGTACTCAGTTTGGGACACCCCCCACGCTGATTACGCCCTGCTTGATGATGACGACGACGACACGGACTCTGTGGCCACCTCGCTGGCTCAGCCTGGCTCCATGATTGCTTTGTCGCCCCTGAGCATGCGTATCTACCTGACTAAGCCTAAGCGTCAGGCCCGTTACAATGGGGCTCATGACGCAGTCGACACAGCCAACTAAGGCAGAACAGGCGCTAGCCAATTCCACTGACGAGGCTTCTTTGCGGCGCACCCAGGCGCGCAGTGAAGAAATTGCCGCCCAGATCGGTGAGCATCCCGAATATTTCCGGATGCTCACCGGTGCTCGTCCTACCGGGCACCTACACCTAGGCCATTACTTTGGCACTATGCAGTCTTGGAAACAGCTCCAAGACGCCAATGTAGACACGTGGATTTTGGTTGCCGATTACCAGGTAATTACCGACCGCGACGGCGTAGGCCCGCTGCGTGAGCGGGTTTTGTCGCTGGTTGCTGACGCTTTGGCGGTGGGTGTGGACCCTGAGCGTTCCACTATCTTCACCCACTCGGCCGTGCCGGCCCTAAACCAGCTAATGCTGCCCTTCCTATCGCTAGTTACCGAGTCTGAACTACATCGCAACCCCACCGTTAAGGCTGAGCTTGAGGCCACCGACGGGCGCGCCATGAGCGGGCTTATGCTCACCTACCCGGTGCACCAGGCCGCAGACATTTTGTTCTGCCAGGCCAATTTGGTGCCGGTAGGTAAAGACCAGCTGCCGCACCTGGAGCAGGCCCGCCTAATTGCTCAGCGTTTTGACAAGCGCTACGGGCGCGCCGACAAGAAGCGCCCGGTGTTCCGCCGTCCTGAAGCTCTACTAAGCGAGGCTCCCCTACTGCTGGGGCTGGACGGAGCCAAGATGAGCAAGTCTCGCGGCAACACCATTGAGATCCGTATGAGCGCTGATCAGACCGCCAAGCTGATTAAGAAAGCCAAGACTGACTCGCAGCGCACCATTACTTACGATCCCGCCGAGCGCCCCGAGGTTTCTAACCTGCTGATGCTGGCTTCACTATGCAACGGCCGCGACCCGCGCCAGTTGGCTGAGGAAATTGGCGACGGCGGCGCAGGCAAGCTCAAGGCCCTGGTTACTGAGGCCATTAATGACTACTTCGCCCCTATTCGTCAGCGCCGCGAGGAGCTGGCCGCCAATGAGGATTACCTACTGC
>ERZ1699235.625-NODE-625-length-13095-cov-4.654688_pt1 | contig 13095 bp, 10 predicted proteins | sample MGYA00581546_ERZ1699235 | MGnify/ENA primary metagenome ERZ1699235 (study PRJEB42319, sample SAMD00040334) | human oral metagenome | material: saliva | host: Homo sapiens | study: EMG produced TPA metagenomics assembly of PRJDB4115 data set (Metgenomic analysis of... | reverse complement strand
CCGTGTAGGCAGTATGCAGTTGGAAGCTCGACAGTTCAACGGCGAATACCTCGGCGTCGGAGTCAATCGCGCGCGTGATCGGGGTGCCGATATTGCCGACCTCCTCGGCCTTGACACCCGATGCACGCAGGATCTCCCCCAGCATGCCAACCGTCGTCGTCTTGCCATTCGTGCCCGTCACAGTCAACCACGGGCGACCGGCGTGAGGCCCCTCCTCCTGGAGACGCCAGGCCAGCTCCACCTCGCCCCACAGGTCGATTCCTGCCTGCGCGCAGGCCTCGAACACGGGGTGATGCGCGGGGATACCGGGGGACACGACGACGAGGTCGGGGCGGGCATCCAGCACCGCGCGTGCCAAGGCGTCTGCGTCCTCCTCAACGTGGACGCACACGTCCGCGACCTCGTCGAAGAATAGCGTCGCGGCAGGGCTAGCCGCGAAAGCGCTCACGCACCAGTCGCGGGACAGAAGAGCGCCCGCGGCACCCTGGCCGGACTTACCCCAACCAATAACAGCAGCACTGCGGCTCATCGAGCAGACACCCACTCGGCATAGAAGATACCCGCGCCGGTGACAGCGCTGATCGCGGCGATCAGCCAGAAGCGGATGACGATGGTGACTTCCTTCCAGCCCATAAGCTCGAAGTGGTGGTGCAAGGGTGCCATGCGGAAGACCCGCTTACCCGTCGCCTTGAAGACACTGATCTGAATGACGTCGGACAGAACGACTGCCACGAACAGACCACCGACGACGATGGCAAGAAGCTGCGTCTGGGTGAGGATCGACAGGCCGGCCACGGCACCACCGAGAGCCAGGGAACCCGTGTCGCCCATGAAGATCTGCGCGGGGGATGCGTTCCACCACAGGAAGCCGGCGAGCGCACCAATGAGAGCGGCGCAGAAGATCGCCAGGTCCAGCGGGTCACGCGTTGAATAGCAGGCCGCACGGTTCACGTCCGGCTGCGTGCACGCCTGAATACGCTGGAAGTAGGCGATGAAGGTGTAGGCACCGAAGACGAAGATCGACACACCCGCCGCCAGGCCGTCCAGGCCGTCCGTCAGGTTGGTGGCGTTCGACCAGGCCGTGACGATGAGGTTCGTCCAGATGAGGTAGAGGATGACACCGATGGCCATGCCGGCGAATCCGAGAGTCAGCGGCGTCGGACGGGCAAGGGAAATTTCCAGCGTGCCCGCGAGTTCACCGAACTCGTTGGGCCGGATCAGAGTGCCGCCCGCGAACAGGGAGGCGACGGCGACCTGGCCGACGATCTTGCCCGAGGGATGCAGACCCAGCGAGCGCTGACGCATGATCTTGATGCCGTCATCAAGGAGACCAATGGTTCCCAGGCCCACAAAGAGGAAGGCCAGCAGGATGCCCGACCACGAGGGGCCAGCACCTGCGACGAGCGCACCAATCAGCCATGCGACCACGGTCGCCAGGATGATCACAACGCCGCCCATCGTCGGCGTTCCACGCTTCGTCAGGTGCTGCGTCGGCCCATCCTGGCGGATGAACTGGCCGTAGTGATGCAGCACCAGGAAACGGATGAGCAGCGGTGTACCCATCACAGACAGCGCCATCGCGATGATGAACGCAGCGATAAGACCAATCACCGGGTCATTCCCTTCTCCCGCAGGATGTCAGCCACCTGCCACGAATGTGAACCAAAAGAACCCTTCACCAGGACGACGGCACCGTCCGCGGCGAATTCCAGAGCCAGGCGGGCTGCGTCGGCAGGATCTTCCGCAACCACACGGTTGGTCACCGCGCTGGCTCCCTCCAGATAGTAGTGCGCGTCGGCACCCAGGCCAATAAGCGTCTCTACGCCCGCCTCGGCAACCATCGTGCCAACCTGCTCGTGCAGAGGCTGAGAGTCCTCCCCCAGCTCGAGCATCTCCCCCAGGACCGCGATCTTCCGGGACTCAGCGCCAATCGACGCGAGCGCGGCAATCCCCGCGCGCATCGAGTCGAGGTTCGCGTTGTAGGAGTCGTCGATGAGAGTGAGCTCGCAGCCATCCACGGCGAGCTCATGCACATCCATGCGGTGGGGACTCAGGGCGCGGGCGTTCGAGAGCACCTTGGCGACGGTCTCCAGGTCCACGCCCAGGGTAAGGGCACCCGCGGCGGCCGCCAGCGCATTGGCCACGTGGTGACGGCCAACAATTGCCAGCGAAACCTCGGCACTGCCTTCAGGCGTCACCAGAGTGAAGGACGCACGATCCGCACGGTCTATGTGCACGTCGCACGCGCGCACATCCGCGCGCTCGTTGCCCGAAGCAGAGAAGCGAACAATCGTGCCAGTCGCCAGAGGCGCCATCGCCTCGACGTTCGGATCGTCGGTATTCAGGATGACAGGCCCGCCGGGGCGGGTGCCCTTGATAAGTTCAGCCTTCGCGGCAGCAACGCCCTCGAAACCACCGAAGCCACCCACGTGGGCGTGGCCCACACACAGCTCGATGGCCACATCCGGGGAAACGATGTCCGTCAGGTACGTGATATGGCCGGGACCCGACGCGCCCATCTCCAGGACCAAGTGTCGCGTCGTCTCGTCAGCCTGCAGGACCGTCAGGGGCAGCCCGACCTCGTTGTTGAACGACAGTTTGGGGGCCACCGTCGGCCCGTCAGCGCTCATGATCTGGAAGAGCAAGTCTTTCGTGGTCGTCTTGCCCACGGACCCCGTCATCGCGATGACGTCCAGCGCCCCAGTGGATCGCAGCGCCTCGACGTGCGCGCGAGCAAGGGCTCCCAGCGCCTCGGTCGAATCCTCGACGACGATCTGTGCCACGGCCTCGTCAACCTCGTGCTCGACGATGACGGCGACCGCTCCGCGCCCCACGGCACCGGCCACGAAGGCATGCCCGTCGGCGCTCTCACCACGGCGCGCGACGTACAGCGACCCCGCCTGCGCCTCACGGGAATCGGTCACCACGCTTCCGGTGACGCCCACGTCGTTTCCCACGAGGCGACCAGAAACCGCCTCAGCAATCCACTGCGCTGATGTCCGCATGCTTCTTCTCCTTCAGGTTCACGGAGTCGTCGGATACAGGGTAGCCGACCCAGACGAGGCCGGAATACCCAAGTTACCAACGGCAGAACGTGCTATGTCACCGAACAGAGGCGCCGACGAATCAGACGACACCGACGCCACCCTCGGATTATAGAGGACCACGGCAATGGCCAGACGCGGAGCATCAACCGGGACGATGCCGGCCGTCGTCGACACAAGGCCTGACAAACCGTCGATAATGGTCTCCGCGGTACCCGTCTTCACGGCGACACGATACCCCGGAACCTTCGAGGCGGCTGCGGTACCCAAGTCATCTTCGACGACGGACTCCATCATGGTCAGCAGCTGCGAGGCAGTCGTCGCCTCCAGGACCTGCACCGGCTGGGTCCCCTCAGGAACCTCGACCGTGCCATCCGCGTTCGTCCACGACTTCACGATGTGCGGCGTAATACGTACGCCACCGTTCGCGATCGTCGCGAGCGCCGACGCCTCCTGAACCGCCGTAATCGCGTACGCCTGACCGAACATCGTCACGTAACGATCACGGCCCTGCCAGTCGTCGGAGCTACGCAGCAGGCCAGCCGACTCACCGGGCAGCTCGATACCCGTCTCCTGGCCAAAGCCGAAGGCACGCATCATCGAATAGCGCTGATCATCCGTCATCGTCTGACCAATCAGCACGGTACCCGTGTTCGACGACTCGGCCAGCACGCCCGTCGCCGTCAGCGTCTCACCACGATGCTCATGGAAGTCTGTGATCGGGCCGCCCGCGTCCGGCATATTCAGCGAGTAGGGAACCTGGAACACGCTGGTCGGCGTAATCGTCCCCTGGTTCAGGGCAGCACCCACAGTAATGAGCTTTCCCACCGAACCCGGCTCAAAGGTGTCCTGTACGGCATGCACCTTCTGCGGGTTGGCATTGTCCGGCTCCTTCGAGTTCGAGTCAGCTATTACCAGAATGTGGCCTGTCGCGACGTCCTCGATAACGACCGTTCCCCAGTCCGCCTGGTGCTTCGCGACACGCGCGTCCAACAGGTCCTGGACCTGATGCTGTAGATCAGCGTGGATCGTCAGCTCCACCGATCCGCCGTTCTTCGGCTCGACCGTGGTGCGCTTGCCGCCCGGCATGACCGCGCCATTGGGAGCGATCTCGAAGGCCTGCGCGCCCGGCGTACCCGTCAGCAGCTGGTCAAACTGAGCTTCCATACCCGACGACCCCTGCCCCTCGGCATTCACCGTACCAATAACGGGGGCCGCGACGTTCCCATTCGGATACTCACGCTCAAAGACCGACTCCCACTCGATACCGTAAATGTCGAGCTTGCGGATCTCTCGGTAGGTCACCGCGTCAACGTTGCGCTTGATGTACTCGTAGGTTGACTCCCCCAGCATCATGCCGCCCAGTTCCGCCTCATCCACGCCCAGGAGAGGGGCGAGCTGGTGGGCGGCCTCGGCCGGGCCACGACCGACCTCGTTACCGTCGTCATCGTAGTGAACGTAGGAGCGAATGTTCACCTGGTTCACCGCAATGTCGTAGGTCTGGATCGAGTTCGCAAGCACGACGCCCGTCGCGTCCGTGATCGACCCGCGCGCTGCGGCAACAGCGGTCGACGACGTGCGCACGCGCTGCCCCTGGGCGGCCAACACCGGCCCTTCAATAATCTGGAGCTGCACTAAACGCACGCCGCATAGACACATCGCGCCGATCAGGATCACGAGGATCCAGCGCGAGCGCGATATAACGCTATCCATAGGCACTGGTGTCTGTCTTACTTCGCGGGGGTCCCGCCTTCAACGGTTCCCGTCTCAAGCGTGATGAAGCCCGAGGCGCCCGCAGGCACCATGCCGTTCGCCTTCGCTGCCTTCTCGAGTTCCGTCGGCGAGGCTTTACGGTCCAGCTCGGCACGCATCGTCCAGGCCTGAGCCTCCAGCTCGTTGAGCTGAAGCTGCTGCTCGCGAATCGCGAAGGATGTCTGAGCCATACGCGTGTTCAGGACCATCGACGCCAGCACGGAGGCCAGCGCGACGGTCACCAGCAGCATGAGGATGGCCATGACTGATCGACGCGGGCGAGTCCCCTCGACGACGTGAAACTCGCGGACCTTCTCACGGCGCAACTCCGGACGTGCCGCGGGGCGGGCTTTGGCGGTTGCTGCACTCATGAGAGATCCTTCCAGTCGCGGATGAGTTGAGCTCCGCGCAGTCGCACGGAAGCAGATCGTGGGTTGTGGTCTTGTTCAGCTCGGTCGGCCCTGCCTGCGCCCTTGGTGAGAAGCCGCAGGCTGGGAGCCATGTCGTCGGGAATTATCGGCAGCCCGGGAGGGGCGGCGCTGCTGGATCCGCGCCGCAGCACATCCTTGACTATTCGATCTTCCAAGCTCTGGTAGGACTCGACGACCAGCCGTCCTCCCACTCGCAAGCTCGCCAGGGCTTTGGGCAGCGCCCGCTCCAAGATCGTAAGCTCGTCGTTCACGGCCACGCGCAGCGCCTGGAACGTGCGCTTGGCGGGGTTACCGCCCGTGCGCCTGGCCGGCGCGGGAATAGCCTCACGAATAGTGTCGACGAGTTCTCCGGTGCGTGTGATCGGCGCTTCGTCCCGACGTCGGATGATCAGTCGCGCGATGCGCGGTGCGAACTTCTCCTCGCCGTAGGTGCGCAAGATACGGATCAGTTCACCTTCCGAGGCCGTGGCCAGCAGGTCCGCTGCGCTGGGTCCGCTCGTGGCGTCCATCCGCATGTCAAGCGGCGCATCCTTGGAATAGGCGAAACCTCGCTCGGCCTCGTCCAGCTGCAGGGACGAGACGCCCAGATCCATGAGGACACCATCCACCCGCGCCCCCACGCCGCACTGGCGCCCCACGGCCTCGTCAATGCAGTCGTAGGTCGCGTGCACCGCGCGGAAGCGATCCCCGAAGCGCTCGAGGCGGGCCGAGGCCAGGTCAATAGCCTGCGGGTCCCGGTCGATGCCGATGACGGTCAGTTCGGGGAATCTTTCGAGCGCGCCCTCCGTGTGCCCGCCCATGCCCAGGGTGGCGTCGACCAGGACCGCACCGGGTCCCTCAATCGCGGGGGCGAGCATGTCGAGGCACTCGGCGAGAAGGACCGGGACGTGACGCTCGGCGGCGGGGCGGCCGAGATCAGAGTGGCGCGACGAATCGCGCACCGTCTCAGGTGCATCAGTCATGTCGCGCCTCCTTCCACGCTCACTCGTGTTTGATCCGTCCACCCAGGTCCCCCACCGTGCTCCGCCATCGGGGAAGTGATGTCGGAACAGCGGGCGGAGACCTCGGAGTACGGGTCAGAACATCCCGGGGATAATTTCTTCTGCTGTATTGGAGAACACCTCCTCCTGGACCGCGAGATACTCGCGCCAGGCCGAGGCATTCCATATTTCTGCTCGCGATCCCGCGCCGATGACGGCGAGTTCGCGATCCAGACCGGCGTACGCACGCAGATCTGCCGGGACGCTAATGCGTCCCTGTTTGTCAGGAACTTCCTTATAGGCTCCCGAGAGCATCACGCGGATCCAGTCGCGGGCCTGCTTGGAGGTCAGGGGGGCGCGACGCAGCTCCTCGGTCATACTCTCGAATTCCGCGGCGGGGAATGCATAGATGCAGTGCTCTTGTCCGCGAGTGAGGACAATCCCGCCCTGCATGTCTTCGCGAAATCGCGCGGGCAGAAACATGCGCCCTTTGTCGTCGAGCTTGGGTTCGTACGTGCCAAGGAACATGTCACCGCCTTCCCTTGTTCGGAACTTTCCCCCACTTTAACCCACTTCTCACCATATTTACGGAGAAAGCTGCGGCGTGGTGCGCAATACTGTACGTCTTTTTGGCGAGTTTGCAACGAAAAGAAGTCGTGGAGAAAAGTGGGGAAATATATGACACATATCATGACGCGCGTGACCGGAGCGACACAGTCCTAACAAACCCCAAAACTGATCTTGTGGCGATTATTCAGCTCTCGGGGACGAGGCCGAGGTTTAACGACAGGGAACTGAGCTATCTCGGGGAGGAAAGTGGAGCTGCCCCGGGGAGCGCAGTGGGGAGCGGGATGGAGCGGCCCCGGGGAGCGCAGTGGGGAGCGCGGTGGGGCCTGCTCCCCACGCAGCGCGAAGCGGGGGTGCGCGCCGCGCTCCCCCGCTCTTTCTTGCCGTGTCGGTCGACTCAGTCGTCGTTCTTACGGTCGTCCCAGCGACGCTCCTGATCCTGGATGAACGAATCCCAGCCGCCGCTCTCGTTGGTCTTCTTTTGCTTGGGGACACGGGAGCGGTCAGAGGACTCCGACCCCGGGCGAGACAGCGCGTACAAAATCCCGGCGACGGTGAGGGCGAAGCCCGCGACGCCCAAGAGGATCGAGATGATCGAGTAGCCCAGCGAGACTGCGACGACCAGGACGACCATGCCCAGGACGGCCCCAGCGAAACCGAGAGCAATGCGACGAGGGGTCCTCGGTCCTCGGGCGGACTCGTTGTCATCTTCGTCGAGGGTCGGGGAAGACATCTGCGAGGCCAACGCGGGATCTTCCTCGCGCAGAGACGCTTCCATCTGCTCGAGGATCTTCTTCTCATACTCGGTGAGAGCCATTGCCTGCCCCTTTCGGACGATTACTGTTTCAAGCTTAGCGTGCACCCGGTGCCTGCGACGAACCGGCTCACAGGAGCGTCCCCTGCTCGCCACTGCCCCGCGCGTCACCGCCCTGTCGGGCCGATGCCTCGGCACTGCGAGAACCCTGACCATCCTGTGCAGCGTCACCGCCGAACGAACGGCGAGCAGGAACCTGAGTGCCCAGAAGGGTCGCGGGTGCCAGGGCACTGGCACCGAACTTGGAGCGAATCTGATCCATCGCACGCTCGGAGGCCGCTGGTTTTTCGTCTCGGTCCAGGGTCACGGCGACGCCGCCGGAGCGGGACTGCAATCCCTCGACGCGCACGCCGAACAGGCGCACTCCCCCGATGGGCATATCCTCCCGAGCAAACAGAGACTGCGCAGCGCGGGCGATATCGCGGCCGGTGTCGGTGGGTGCGATCAGGCTGATGCTGCGCGTGATCGTATGAAAGTCAGCGCCACGCATCTTGATGCCGACGGTCCATCCCACGACCCCGCCGGAGCGCAGCCTGCGCGCGCAGTCATGGGAGGCAGCCAGGATGAAGTGCTCGATCTGCGTCCGCGAGCGCACGTCGTCTTCGAAGGTGCGTTCCATGCCGATGGATTTTTCGGGGCGAGAGGTTGATACGGCGCGTGGGTCGATGCCCCAGGATAGGTCGTGGAGGTGGTGGGCTGATGCAACGCCGAGGAGCTTGGTGAGGCGGGTGATGGGCGTGTGTGCGAGGTCGCCAATGGTGTCGATGCCTTCTCGGTCGAGGATGGCACCGATCCTTCCGCCGACTCCCCAGAGGGCACCGACGGGGAGGCCGTGCAGGAACTCGACTGCCGCGTCCTTAGGGATGAGGAGGAGGCCGTCTGGTTTGGCGTGCGAGGAGGCGATTTTGGCGACGGATTTGGTGGCGGCGATGCCCACGGATGCGGGTAGGCCGACGGCCTCGCGGATGCGGGTGCGGATGAGGCGGGCGATGTGGGTGGGTGAGCCGAGACGACGGCGTGAACCGGCTACGTCGAGGAATGCTTCGTCGATGGAGACTTGTTCGAGGGCGGGCGTGATTGTCGCGAGGATCCCCATGACCTGGTGGGAGTAGTGCCGGTAGAGGGCGTGGTTGCCGGGGATGAACGCGGCTGTGGGGCACAGGGCGCGGGCGCGTGAGGTGGGCATGCCGGCGCGTACGCCGAGGGCGCGGGCTTCGTAGGTGGCGGATGTGACGACGCCGCGGCCGGAGGTGCCGCCGACGACGATGGGGCGTCCGATCAGGGAGGGGTCTTCGCGCATCTCGACCTGTGCGAAGAAAGAGTCCATGTCGACGTGGAGGATCGGGGTGGCGGAGTCGTCGGATCCCCAGTCGCGTTTGGCGCGCGCGTCCCTGGGAGCGTTTGACATGTCACCTCCTGAAGCAGCGAGCGTAATCCCGTGGTTACAGTGTCCACCATGGCACGCTCATCTTCGTCACGCGACATCTCCTTCGAGACGGATACCGGGGCGGCGCGTATCCGTTGGGATGGTCCGCGCGCGACGCTGTTTTTGGACGGGGTTGAGTCTTCGGCGGTGGATACGTCGGATCCGACCTACCTGGAGTTTGAGTACATGCAGCACATGAGCGCGGTTGTGCGCGCGGTGTGGGGTGCGCAGGATCGTTTCCGTGCGCTGCATGTGGGTGGCGCGGCGTGTGCTCTGGCGTGCGCGTGGTCGGCCTCGTACCCGTCCTCCCGACACGTGGCCGTGGAGGTGGATCGGCTTTTGGCCGAGCAGGTGCGCGAGCATTTCCCGATCCCGAAGGCCCCGCAGGTGAAGATCCGCGTGGGTGATGGCCGCTCGGTTGTGGAGGCGACGCGCGAGGGTTCTGTTGATGTGATCGTGCGCGATGCGTTTGCCTCGGGTGTGACGCCTGCTCACCTGCGTACGCTCGAGTGCGCTCGGCTTGTTCGTCGCGCGTTGACGGGCAGGGGCGTGTACCTGGTGAATTGCGCGCACGGGGGCGCGGCTAACGCCCGCCAGGACGTGGCGGCGCTGCAGGAGGTCTTTCCCTTCGTCGCCTCGATTCAGGACCCGAAGGTGGGCCGCAGCGGTCGGCGCGGCAATGTGGTTGCCGTGGCGTGCAATGAGGGAGTCGTGAACGTGGATGACATCGACCGGGCTCTGCGCATGCTGGCCTTGCCCGCGCGCATCACGAGGCCTCGCGAGCTGGAGCGTTGGGTGGCGGGGTGCCCCGCACTCACGGACAAGCAGATCGGCTATCCCCCGGCTCACTGACGAGGCCTACCCCGTTCGCCGATCGGCATCCCGGGCACGTGGAACCGTGAGCACGACACGAGGATGCCCAGGGGTACCGCCTGCGATTGCCCTGACGCTCAGGCGCGATGACGCGGCGTGGCGGGGCCGGGGCCTTTGCCCTTGCGGCGAGCTTCGACGCGGGCGAGCACATCTTCGAGGGTGTCAGGCTTGGAAGGGGTCCCCGAGTCATCGACGCGGGACGCGCGCTGAAAGGATTCCAGCTCTTCGGCCTTAGCGCGGGAGACCTGCGCCAGATAGGCCTCGATGACGTCGCCGATATCCTTGGTGGACTTATCCTCATCCCGGGCTGCGGCAGGCTTAGCCATGCCGGCCAGCGGGATCGCGCCGTCCCCGCCGCTCCACGCATCGAAGTGTTCCTCGAGGTTAGAGACGGTGTGGGAAATCTCGGGGTTGGATTCGACGAGCTTCTCGATATTCTCCTGGTCCTGCGCAGCGCCCTGTTCGAGGTCGCCAACGGGCAGGGACAGGTCCGCGAACTTCGCGAACGAGGTGAGCAGCGCCGAAGAGGCCGCCGGATAGCCGGTGTCCGACATGTAGTACGGGACGGCACCGAGCAGCGCGAGTCCACCAATGCCTCGTTGACCCAGACGGATCTGCACGAAGGTGGACAGGGGCGCGGGGAACTGCATGTGGTTCGCGATCTTGGTTCCGCCCGCAGGCAGCAGGGAGGCATCAGTCGCCTGGACATGGACGGGGGTCGGCCGCGTGTGGGGGACGCCGGAGGGCACGCCGTGCAGCGAGAAAGTGATCTCGACGCCCGCGCGCTCGCAAATGCCGTTGATAGCGTTCGTGAAGGACTCCCAGTGTGAGTCCGGCTCGGCACCGTGCAGGACCAGGATCGGGTTACCCATGTCGTCCTCCACCAGGTCGAGGACGGTTTCGGGCATCACCATGTCCGGGGACGACACCCAGTCATTGACGGTTACGATCGGCCGGTGGGACCGATAGTCCATGAGCGCGTCGGCGTCGAAGGTCGCAACGCGTTTATTGTGCAGGGAGCGCAGCATCTGCCCAATCGCCAGGCGTCCGGCGGCACCTGCGTCAATCGCCCCATCGAAATGGATGAGGAGAATCTTGGCCTTCGCGCCTGCGGCGGGCCCGTCCTTGTAAAGGTCGGTCGCGGTGATGCTCACGTCATCCTCCTCATGCTCGATCTAACGCCTCGTGTCTAACGTACCCGCGTGGCCCCCCTCGCGTCATGCGGGGACGCGTTTTGAGCTGGGGGCGTAGGGCAGCGATTCGAATATCGGCTGCTCACAGCATAACGACGAAAAGTGAGCGACAATAGAAGGCCACCAAAATCGAGGAGGACCCATGACTACGGGCGCACGCCAGCACTCACACGCGGATCTTCCGTTGCCCGAACAGGACTTCGTCGACGCCGCCTACGAGCGCCTGGACGCTCTGCGCGCTTCCTATCGGGACCGCCAGGGCCGCGTCCATTCGACGCACGGGGTCGGCAACGCGCAAGCCTGGACGGAGCGCGAGGCCCTGTCCGCGCATCTGGGTGAGATGGCGGCACGCCTCGAGGGCGTGGAGGAGCGTCTCGTGTTCGGCCGACTCGACATGGTGGACGCCTCGACGCGCCACGTGGGTCGCCTATCGCTGTCGCGTGAGGACGGCACTCCCCTGCTCGTGGACTGGCGCGCCCCAGCCGCGCGCCCTTTCTATCAAGCGACGTCGGCCGAACCAGACGGCGTCGTGCGTCGGCGCCACATTTCGACCCGAAACCGGCGCGTGACTGCCCTGGAGGACGAACTCCTCGACGCCTCGGGTGCCGAGGGCCTGGAACTGCAGGGCGAGGGCGCTCTCATGCATGCCCTGAGCGAGGCGCGCGACGGCCGCATGGGCGACATCGTCGCCACCATCCAGTCTGAGCAGGACCGCATCATCCGCGCCTCCGACAAAGGCCTCCTGGTCGTCCAGGGCGGTCCAGGCACCGGCAAGACTGCGGTCGCACTGCACCGCATCGCCTACCTGCTGTATGCGCACCGCGAGCGCCTGGAACGCTCGGGTGTCCTCCTGGTGGGGCCTTCGCGTCTGTTCCTGCGCTACATTGAGCAGGTTCTTCCGTCCCTGGGTGAAACCGGCGTCGTATCGGTGACGATGGGAGACCTCGTGCCGGGCGTGCACGCGCGTGCGTCTGAGGACGAGGCCGTGGCTCGGATTAAGGGACTGCCGGCGTGGGCGGCGATCATTAAGGAGGCGGTGCGTCAGCTCGCGAAGCTCCCCAAGGAGGATCAGGAGCTGCGCGTGTGGAACCGGACGGTGACGCTGACGCAAGCGGACGTCGAAGGGGCGCGTCGGCGCGCCAAGCGTTCGGGGCGCCCGCACAACGTGGTGCGCGAGTTCTTCGCACGCGAACTCATGGACGTGCTGGCGCTGCGTCTGGCGCGCGAGGCCGGGGACGCGGACTCGGAAGGCCACGTCGATCCCGATGTCAAGCGCTCGTGGCTCATCGAGATCCGTGACTCGGTGGATTGCCGCCGTGCAATCAACACGGCGTGGATGCCGACCAGCGCGCAGACGCTGCTGCGTCGCCTGTATGCCCGCCCGGAGGTGCTGGCGTCCGCGAATCGGCGTGCGAAGTCCCCTCTGCGGCCCGACGAGCTGGCCCTCCTCGTGCGCCCGCGCTCAGCGCCTTGGACGATCTCAGATGTTCCGATCCTGGACGAGTGCGAGGAACTCCTGGGGCCCATGCCGACCACGTCGGCACCCACGCAGAAGGCGGACGCGGCCGAGATCGAGCGTGCGCGCGCCGCGATTGAGGGGCAAAACCTCGGTGGCGGCATCGTCACCGCGCAGATGCTCGCCGAGCATACGGCCGTCCAGGAAACGTGGACTCCCCTGGCCGAGCGTGCGGCCAAGGACCGTGCGTGGGCGTACGGCCACATTGTGGTCGACGAGGCGCAGGAGCTCTCCCCCATGGCGTGGCGTGCGTTGCTGCGCCGCTGCCCGTCTCGCTCCTTCACGGTCGTCGGCGACCTCGATCAGCGCCGCGGCTCAAAGCGTCCCGGCTCGTGGGAGAAGGCTCTGGGTTCCGCGGCCCGAGCCTTCGCCGCCGAGTATGCGCTCACCGTGTCGTACCGTACCCCCGCGACGCTCCCGACCCTCGCTGAGGGCGTCGTGGCCCGTGCGGGGGCACCCGTCCTCTCCCCTCTGACCGCCGCGCGCGACGTCGAGGGGT
>ERZ1699235.617-NODE-617-length-13247-cov-4.224771_pt1 | contig 13247 bp, 8 predicted proteins | sample MGYA00581546_ERZ1699235 | MGnify/ENA primary metagenome ERZ1699235 (study PRJEB42319, sample SAMD00040334) | human oral metagenome | material: saliva | host: Homo sapiens | study: EMG produced TPA metagenomics assembly of PRJDB4115 data set (Metgenomic analysis of... | reverse complement strand
AGCTTCTCTAAGCTATATCCTTGTTTTCTAAGTTCATAGATCTGAACTTTATCATCATAAGTTAATTTCATAATAAAAACACCCCAAAAGTTAGATTTTTTCTGTCTAACTTTTGGGGTGCAGTTCATGAATACCTAATATGATGCGTTTTTTTTTTTAGGAGTTTTACGATTTCTTTTCCAACTATTGCTTAGTCTATAAAGAGTTAGAAAAATGAATCTCATTTGATAAAGTATTAAGATGATTAACCAAATCCATGATTGATAGATGGTTTCGGCAAATAAACTTCTTGGTAATCCCTGGAATGTAGAAATTAGACACGATGATATCGTAATCTGTCTGATTTAAAATCTCAGGACTTGTTTCTAATTCATCCCAAATATCGAAGGTAAAACGGTTATTACAGTAATAGGAAAGCATATCAACAAAGGTAAGGGAGATAGCATGGTCAAAGTTATTGATAATCAAAACCTTGATAGGTGGTCGATTTTCTAACAACTGAGTAGAGAGGTTTTCAGTATGGGTTAAGATGGTATACATCAAGTGTTCCAACTGTTCAGGATGGTCATGCTGTCCAATTGCTTGTCGATATTGAGCCAGTTCTTGACGCGCACTTTCCATAAAGTCTGGGAAGTAAACTTCAAATTTTTTAATCGTCAATACTTTTTGTTCAAATAAGATTGGGGTAGAAAAGATTTCCTGTCTTTCAAAGAAAGCAGTGTTGTGTAAATGCCAAATCAGCTCATCGTGGTTGGTAAAGGTAATCTTATATTGTTTTGATAGGCGTTCTAATATTTGACTAAGTAATTGGTAAGAGTATCTTGCTTCACTGTTTTCTTCTAAAGAGTTGAAGAATTCTTGAGGATCTAGGAAAAGGTTATTATGAAGAAAAGAAATAAAGATTTGCGCAATGATATCCGGAGTCAATTTCAGTCCCAATTTTTCAGAGAAATGGACAAGTATCTCCTCAAAATTTGGAATATTCATCAAAAGAGGATAGTATTTATCGCTAAAATGATTTGGTAAGTCGATAAAATGACCATGTTTGATGCGGTAAATACTGATAGCTATCATCAATTTGTACATTCTATAAATTGAAAATCGCATTGGATAATTCGTGATTTTATAGAAGAAATCAGCAAACTCTGTTAAATCTTCTTCAGGAAGGTCAGGAAAAGGCCAGTCTAGGAAATAATAGCGCTCAGAGAAGTACTGAGCAAAAAAGTAACGAATATCAATCTCGTTTCCTTTGATAGATGCTGGTGTAAAAGCTAGTTCAATTTGAAATTGCTTTGATAGGATTTGTGTAATTCGATTTCCTAGTCTATATAGATTGGCATTACTTGTGTGAAGGTTTTCAACTGTTCGATAAATAGGTAATCCTTCATTGAAAAACATATATTCTAGTAATTGGAAGGATTGTGAATGAGTAAGGAAATGCTGATAAACATCTTCTACACTGGATTTAAAATCGAGATCAATCATAATACCGTTGACAGAGGATTGGATATCGATATCCGGAAAGGATGAGCGCAACTCATTTAGATCATTTTTTAAGATGCGTTCGGTACAGTCTAAGGTATGGGCTAATTCATGTAGACGAAGCCATTTCCGTTTGTGAATGAGTATTTCCATTAGTCGCAATTGCCGTTGTTCTTTTGTAGATAATAGGGATCTCATAGGGGTCTATCCTCCTAAGCTCATTATATCATAGTCTATAATAAAAATACTAACATTAATATTGTTAAGATGAAGAATAATCCGATTTGATCTTAAAATAATATTTATGAATCTAATATAAGTAAGACTGAAAGAGTTTTTTATAGTGATTTTCAAAGCGAAAGAATAAAGAACTAGCTAAGCAATAATGCACGTTAAGAAATAGTAGGAAGGCAATTAAATGTTAATGGAATATTTGTATTGATTTTGCGATTAAATTTTCACCTCTATATTATTTTTCTGTACCATTTGTACCAAAATATGAGAATCATTTTTTTGTCAGTAAATTCACTTTGATTAGAACAATTTAAATGAATCTTGAGGGAAAAAATACTATATATTAATTTGTAAAACTATATTGAATTATATATAAAATAGATGTAAATTGTATAGTATAAAATTATATTGAGGTAAAGAATATGAAACAGGCACAGAGAAAATCATTTGATTGGTATAAAATGCAACAACGTTTCTCTATTCGCAAGTATCACTTTGGTGCAGCTAGTGTACTGCTCGGGACAGCCTTAGTCTTGGGAACTGCTGTCAATACGCAAGCAGTACAAGCAGAGGAACACAATCCTGAGGCAACTAACAGTGTTTCTGTTGATAAGATAGCAGAAACTACTAAACCAGCAGAAGTTTCTACAGCTAAGAAAGAAACTACCTACGCAGCTCCAACTGTTGTTAATCCAGTAGAGGTGACTCCAGCTAAATCTGAAGCTGTTAAGGCAACTGTAGAAAAGGTTGAAGAACCTAAAGTGGAAAAAGAGGAAGTTTCTCATCAAAGTGCAGTTAATAAATCAAAATTGTTAACGGCTCTTTCGCGTGCTAAAAAACTTGAGAGTAAGTTATATACAGAAGCAAGTGCTGCTAAGTTGCGAGCAAGTATCCAAGCTGGTCAAGGTTTGCTTGGGAAAGCAGATGCATCTGAAGCTGAAATATCAGCAGCGGAGTCATCTATTCAATCAGCTGTCATTGGACTGGAACTCCGCGCTAACTCTGATAAAGGAACTGTATCAGAAACTTCTGTAGCGAAGAAAGCTGATGCAGATGAAGCAGAAGAAGAAACTAAGCAAGCTCCTACAACTAATCGTTCAGCTCTTGATAGTGTTGTTTTGCCAGCTAGCACAGCTGCCAAAGTAGAAACAACTTCAGCTCCAGCATCTACTAATGAAATCTTGAAACCAGGTTTAAGCCTTTCTGATGCTCGCCAAAATCCAGCTATCCGTAAGGAAGACTTGGAGAAGGGGCATAGTGGTTTTAGAGCGGCTAGCAATCCAGCCAACCCGATTGTCTCAGGTTCTGGGAATACAGTTGCATTTACAGATATCAGTCAATCTGGTCGTAGTTACAGTTTTCGTGGCTACGGGAACGCACGTGGTGGTAATTCAATTCATTACGATGTGACGACAGTACGTCAAGGTAATAGATTGAATTTCACAATTCAATATTCTGGTCCAGGTGAATTTGTTAATAATAACTTTATCTTGGATAAAGGGGATGGATTTGGAAATCCTTCCAATGCAACTGTTATCACTCCAAGATTAAGAGAGCAATCAAAACCTATTAGCCAGGGTGCCAACTTCGTATCTCACTCAGGATATACTATGACCTCTGCTACTGAAACAAGTATGCAACAGACAATCAGATTCAGTTTGCCAATCAACAATCCAAATGGTGATTTGTCTGTCCGTTTGAAACCTGTTACTTTTAACGTGGATCAAGGTGGTGGCGGTGCCGCTACTAGCAATGATCCATACAGTAACTCTAACTATTATTATAGAGCAAACCCACTATACTTGGATGCCAATCCAAATGGTGGTTCTAGTAACAAGGTTGTTACAGAAGACATTGACTTCCAAACAGTCTACCTTCCAACTAGTAAATTGCCAGAAGGCCAAACTAGATTAGTCAGAGAAGGTGAAAAAGGACAACGTCAAATTACCTATAAAGTCCATCGATTTGGTAACGAAACAATTTTAGGATTGCCAATTAGTAATAGTGTCACTAAAGAAGCTAAGCCACGTATTCTGCAAATTGGTGTTGCTAAAGAGCTAATCGATACAGTAAAACCACGTGTTGATCAAAATAAAGTCGGTGATACAAATAATCTTACTTTCTATCTTGATAACGATGGCAACGGGGTTTATACAGAAGATGTAGATGAACTTGTTCAAAAAATTGCTATTAAAGATGGAGCCAAAGGTGAAAAAGGAGACCAAGGTGAACGCGGTCTAACTGGAGCTAAAGGTGAAAAAGGAGATCAAGGCGAACGCGGTTTAACTGGAGCTAAAGGTGAAAAAGGAGACCAAGGTGAACGCGGTCTAACTGGAGCTAAAGGTGAAAAAGGAGACCGAGGCGAACGTGGACTCACTGGAGCTAAAGGTGAAAAAGGAGACCAAGGTGAACGCGGTCTAACTGGAGCTAAAGGTGAAAAAGGAGACCAAGGTGAACGCGGTCTAACTGGAGCTAAAGGTGAAAAAGGAGACCAAGGTGAACGCGGTTTAACTGGAGCTAAAGGTGAAAAAGGAGACCGAGGTGAACGTGGACTCACTGGAGCTAAAGGTGAAAAAGGAGACCAAGGTCAGGCAGGTCGTGACGGTGTAACTCCAACCGTAACCGTTAAAGATAATAAAGATGACGGCACTCATACTATCACGATTAACGACGGTAGAGGTAATGTTACAAGTACTGTTGTAAGAGATGGTTTCGATGGAGCAAGTCCATTAGTTGCGACTCAACGAAATGACGCAGATAAAACAACGACCGTTATATTCTATTATGACCAAAATGATAACAACGAATTTGATGCAGGCGATACAAAACTAAAAGAAGTTGTAATTGCGGATGGAGCCAAAGGTGAAAAAGGTGATAAGGGTGCAACTCCTAAAGTGACAACTGCTCGTGGAGAAGATGGTCATAGTACTGACATTACATTTACAGTTTCTGGAGAAGAGCCTGTAACAGTTAACATTAAAGATGGTAAAGATGGACGTACACCAACTATTGACTTAAATGCATTGGTGGAAGCAGTTAGAAGAGGTGTTGGATCAACTTCTAATTCACAACCTTCTGGAACATCAAGAAGTGCAAGAAATAGAAGAGCATTACCAGATGAAGATAGAAGTGCAACTGAGTCATCAGAAACAGTACAACCATCAACTACAGGTTTAACAGGTTCACAACCAGCAACTGCAGGTTCAACAGCATCACAACCACCATCAACTCAACCTAAACCATCAGGTGAATATGCGGGAACCGAAATAAAAGCATATTATGATAATAATCATAATGGTGTATTTGATGAAGGTGATGAGTTGATATCAAGTACTGTTATTCCTCCTGCTCCAAAAGGAGAGAATGGTAATGATGGTAAAGATGCTATAAGAGGAGCTGAATTATTAAGTGGAATTATAGCTCCAAGGCCAGAAGATGGTAAAGATGGTGATACATACATTGATGCTACAACAGGAGATGTGTATAAAAAGAGAGATGGAGCTTGGGGGAAAATCGGTAATATTAGAGGGCCTCAAGGAGAACAAGGTCAAAAAGGTGACAAAGGTGAAAATGGTAAGGACGGTAGAGCTCCGAAAATTAAAGTAGAAGATATAACAAAATCTGCCGAATCGGCAGGTGTATCAAGTCGTTCAGGAATTCAAATTACTGTTTATGATGATAAAAACAATAATGATGTGTTTGATGAAGGAGATACTATATTAAATACAAAAGATGTTTACAATGGGACTGATGGAAAAAACGGTGCAGATGGACAAACACCAAAAGTCAAAGCAGAACGAGATGAAGCGAAGAAACAAACTACATTAACCTTCTACATTGACAAAGATGGCGACGGAAACTACACAGAAGGAACAGACACACTTGTTCAAACAACAGTAGTTAAAGATGGACAAGATGGAGCAAAAGGTGCGGATGGAGCATCTGGTCGTGACGGTAAAGAAGTATTAAACGGAAAAGTAGATCCAAAAGCTACAGACGGCAAAGATGGAGATAGCTTCGTTAATACTGAAACAGGCGATGTCTTCGTTAAGAAGAACAATGCATGGGAACCAGCAGGCAACATCAAAGGACCTAAAGGTGATAAAGGTGAAGATGGTAAAACTCCAGAAATCACTACAAAACCAGGTGCAGATGGCAAGAGCACAGATGTAACAATTACTGTTCCAGGGAAAGATCCAGTAACTGTTAATATTAAAGACGGTAAAGATGGTAAAGATGGAAAATCTTTAGTTGCTAAAAAAGAAGGTAACGAGACTAAGATTTATGTAGAAGATCCAGCAAATCCAGGACAACCATTAGATCCTACAAAACCACTTGCAACAGTTCTTGATGGACTTAAAGGTGAAAAAGGCGACAAAGGTGAAAACGGAGCAGACGGTAAATCACCAGTTGTAAATGTAACGGACAATGGAGATGGAACACACTCTATTACTGTTAGAAACCCTGATGGTTCTGAATCAACAACTAAAGTTAAAGATGGTAAAGACGGTAAAACTGCAACTATCACAACTACAGAAAACCCAGATGGAAGCCACACAATCACTGTAACAAATCCAGATGGAACAACTAAAGAAACAGTTGTTAAAAACGGTAAAGACGGTAAGACTCCAAAAGTTGAAGTAACGGATAACGGAGATGGAACTCATACTGTTAAAGTTACGGATGGAGACGGTAATGTTACCAACGCTATCATCAAAGATGGTAAAGACGGTAAAGCTGCAACAGCAACTACAACAGAAAATCCAGATGGAAGCCACACAGTAACAATCACTAACCCAGACGGAACTAAGAATGAGTTTGTTGTGAAAAATGGACGTGACGGTGTTGACGGACGTACTCCAACCGCATCTGTTCGTGACAATGGAGACGGAAGTCATACGATCGTTATTACAAATCCAGAAGGTGTGACAACTGAAACCACAGTTCGTGATGGTAAATCACCAAAAGTTACTATTACTGACGAACAAAATGGAACTCATAAGATTTCAGTTCTAAATGGTGATGGAACTACTACTGAAACAATCATTAAAGATGGTAAATCACCAGTAGCGACTGTTACTGACAACCATGATGGTACTTACACAATTCATGTAGAAAACGGTAATGGTACTGTTTCTGAAACAACAGTTCGTGACGGTAAATCACCAACTGCTAAGGTTGTGGATAACGGAGATGGTACTCACACTATCACAGTTGTGAACTCAGACGGTACAACTACAACAACTATAGTTCGTGATGGTAAATCACCAAAACTTGAAGTGATTGATAACAACAACGGTTCGCACACTATTAAGGTGACAGGTGCTGATGGTAAAGAAACGACAACTACAATCTTTGATGGTAAATCACCAAAAGCGAACATCGTTGATAACGGAGACGGAACTCACACATTGACAATTGTTGATTCTGATGGCCGTGAATACAAATCTATTATCAAAGATGGTAAAGACGGTAAAGATGGCGTTTCACCAACTGTAACTGTTAAAAATAATAACGATGGAACTCACGTTGTTACAATCATTAATCCAGATGGAAGTAAGACAGAAATGGTGATTAAAGACGGTAAAGATGGTAAATCACCAAAAGTTTCTGTTGAAGATAATGGAAATGGTAGTCATACAATCACAATCATCAATTCTGACGGAACTGTGACAAAAACAGTTGTTAAAGACGGAAAAGATGGTAAATGTGGTTGCAAAGATAAACCAGTAACACCATCAAATGACAAACCAGTTCCACCAGTTAATGAATTACCGGAATATACAGGAGGGGTAACACCACTTGATCCTCCGGTTTATGAAAAACCAGAATTAGAACTTCCAGAAATTCCAACGCCACCAGTGCACGAAGTACCAGAATTTAACGGTGGAGTACCAGGAATGCCAGAAGTGAATGAACTTCCTGAAGCAGAAGTTCCAGGAATGCCAACACCACCAGTCCATGAAATTCCAGAGTTTAATGGTGGTGTGCCAGGTATGCCTGAAGTCAATGAACTTCCTAATCCAGAAGTTCCAGGAATGCCAACACCTCCAGTTCATGAAATTCCAGAATTTAATGGCGGAGTACCTGGTATGCCAGAAGTCAATGACAAACCAACTTCAAACATTTCTGAAGTTCCAACACAACCAAATCCAAATGTACCAGTTCAACCGGTAACACCATTAACTTCTAACCCAGTAGCACCAACTACAGGTAAAGAAAATCATGGTGACAAATTACCTGAAACTGGAAGCCAATCTGATTATATCTCTGTTCTTCTAGGTAGCGGTATTCTATTGAGCCTATATGTAGGTCGAAGAAAAGAAGATTAATCAGCAACAAGCAGTCATTAGTTTCTCGAAAGAAGATGATAAGTGATAGATCTCGAATGAAAGAATATTCTTAGAATGGTTTTCCTATGATGGAAAAGACTGCTAAAAACCTTGAGTGGTAACGCTCAAGGTTTTTTTGGATGGCTGATGTTTGTCGGAAAATTTTGATTGAGTCTAAAAATGCCACCTTATGAGGTGGCTATAATTGATTTAGACTTCTTAAAATTCTCTATTTTTTACTGAATTGCTACGACCAAGTCTTCTGCTTGTTTTTCAAGTGAGTTTAGGACTGTTTCTTCGAGAACCAATTTTCCGTCTGCCCAGGCAGAGTCATTAACACGTGCAGCAGTGAAATTACCAACGACTTGTGTACGGATAAATGGCAAAAGGTCCTTGTAGATAGCGAAAAGTTGATCGTGACCTGCATTGGCTACAGATGATACTGTGACAAATTTGTCTTGAAGGGCAGAAGCACCGCGTGTATCAGACAAGTCAAGGGCACGAGATAGCCAGTCAAGCAAGTTTTTCACTGTACCAGGGATAGAGAAGTTGTAGACTGGAGAGAAGATCCAGATAGCATCCGCAGCGAGAACTGCTTCACGAGCAGCAGCTACAGCTGGGTGAGTTGGAACTTCCAAATCTTGGCTGAAGAGAGGAAAGGCTGAATAATCAAGGTAGCTAACTTCTGCTTTACCAGCAAGTGCTTTCTCAGCTTCGAGCGCCATTTGGTGGTTGAAAGAGCCTTGACGTAGTGATCCGATGATAAATAATACTTTTTTAGACATGATGTGTCTCCTTTTTCTTAAATTTCCGAGAACTCTCTCGTTGTTATAAAATATATTACAACAAAACAAAAGGACTTGCAAGAAATTTGCTCAGAGTTTATTTGAAAATTATAAAATTGATGAAACTCTAGTCACTTGAGACTGGAAAGTAAGAATTGTATCACTTTCAAAATCGGTTTTGTTTGAAGGGAGAAATAGAATTGGTTACTTATACTCAATGAAAATCAAAGAGCAAACTAGGAAGCTAGCCGCAGGTTGCTAAAAGCACTGCTTTGAGGTTGTAGATAAAGCTGACGTTGTTTGAATTTGATTTTCGAAGAGTACTCCTATGTTCTCTTGTAATATGATGACATAAGTGCTAAAATAAACAAGAAAACGCGCAATAGAAACTACAGACCAGTTTTTCCGGTATCATTTCATAAACAATTAAACGAAAATAATGGCATTGAAGAATGCTTCTAAAAGGAGTGGAGATCATGTAAGGCATAGGTTAACAAGTGACGGACAAAAGAAATAATAATACACTTGTTAAGGAGAAAAGATGTTAATAAGAAATTATCGGAAAAATATTGGTCTGATGGCCGGAGTTGAGTTTTTTGCATTTTTAGGGATTACCAGTTTTTGGATTCTCTTTCTCAGTCAAAACGGCATGTCTCTTTGGCAGATTGGACTTCTGGAAAGTATCTTTCATACGACCAGTCTTATCTGTGAAATTCCATCTGGAATGTTAGCTGACCGCTATTCCTATAAGACCAACCTTTATTTAAGTCGTATAGCAGGGATTGTGTCTTCTATTTTTATGTTGGCTGGGCAGGGAAATTTTTGGATTTATGCCTTAGCGATGGCGGTAAGTGCCTTGTCTTATAATTTTGATTCAGGCACAAGCGCAGCAATGGTCTATGACTCGGCTGTAGAGGCTGGACTAAAGGAGCGTTACTTATCTATTTCAAGTTTTATGTCAGGAGTAGCAGAAGGAACTCGGTCTTTGGGGACAGTGTTGGCGGGATTTTTTGTCCATGGTCAATTGCATCTGACCTACTATGTCATGATTGCCGCTTCTATTATAGTTCTTTTCCTGATTTGGATGCTGAAAGAGCCCACTGTCAAGCTAGAAAAATCTGATAGTGTGACCATGAAACAGATTATTTGGACCGTTAAGGAAGAGTTGGAGCGAAATCCCATGCTCTTCAACTGGATGATTTTATCTCAGATTGTCGGAACACTCATGTGCATGTTTTATTTTTACTATCAAAATCAGTTACCAGATTTAAGTAGTTGGCAAATTTCAGCAGTTATGCTACTTGGTAGTCTCTTGAATATCCTTGCAGTCTATCTAGCGAGTAGGATTGGAAAGAACTATGCCGCCTTGAAGCTTTTCCCTGTCCTCGTCCTGCTGACTGGAGTTACCTATATGTTGTCCTATTTTGGAACACCTCTAATCTATATTTTGATTTATTTGATTAGCAATGCTCTATATGCTCTTTTTCAGCCGATTTTTGACAATGATTTGCAAGAGCGGCTCCCAAGTGAAGTAAGGGCAACCATGCTGAGTGTCTACTCTATGATGTTTAGCTTGAGTATGATTGTGTTCTTTCCACTGACAGGCTGGTTGATTGACCATTTAGGCTTTGTAGTAACATTTCTTTATCTAGGCTTCTTTTTAGTTTTGATTAGCCTTCTACTGGCTATATTTTTAGGAAAAATGGCTAAAAGAATGGATGATAAAGTGATTCCATAGATCAAAAAAAATTACGAAAACTTGAGTGTCAAGCTCAGGTTTTTTAATAGGTTGATTTTGGAGCTGTCATTACTTTTCTTGCTCGGTTTTAACTAAGAAAAATCTATTTTGCTTGAAGGGAGAAATAAAATGTGATTGTTCTTGCATTCACTTGTAATAAAGCCCAATAGATGGTAAAATAGACGAGTGAAAAAAAGACAAAATAAAGCAAAAAATAATCTACTGTGGCAGTATGGTCTAGGGATGACGATTTTGTTTGTGGTTATCAGTGCTTCATTTCTGTACCTGGTTTCTCTTGGCATGAGACCCTATCAAACAGCTAAAAGTGAAGGAGAAAAATTAGCTCAGCAGTATGCAGGATTAGAGCAGGCTGATCAGGTTGACTTATACAATGGCTTGGAATCTTATTATAGTGTTCTTGGTCGTAATAAACAGCAAGAATCGCTTGCTGTCCTGATTGGAAAAGATGACCATAAGATTTACGTTTATCAGCTAAATCAGGGTATTTCACAAGAAAAAGCAGAAGCTCTTTCTAAGGAAAGAGGAGCTGGTGAGATTGACAAGATTACCTTTGGCCGTTATCAAGACAAGCCAATCTGGGAAGTCAAGTCAGGCTCTGATTTTTATCTAGTAGATTTTGAAACAGGAGCATTGGTCAATAAGGAGGGCCTATGAAACTATCCAACCGTGTTTTAGAAATGGAAGAAAGTGTGACCTTGGCTGCTGGAGCCCGTGCCAAAGCACTGAAGGCTGAGGGAAGGGATATCCTATCTCTAACCTTGGGTGAGCCAGATTTCACTACTCCAAAAAATATTCAAGATGCCGCCATTGCATCGATTCAAGATGGGCGTGCTTCTTTTTATACAGTAACCTCAGGTCTGCCAGAGCTCAAAGCGGCGGTCAATGCCTATTTTGAGCGCTTTTACGGCTATTCTGTAGCGCCGAATCAAGTGACAGTCGCTGCTGGAGCTAAATATTCTCTCTATACCTTCTTTATGGCTGTGGTCAATCCAGGTGATGAAGTTATCATCCCAACACCCTACTGGGTCAGCTATGGAGACCAGGTCAAGATGGCAGAGGGTATTCCAGTTTTTGTTCCTGCTAAAGAGGACAATGACTTTAAGGTAACTGTAGAGCAGTTAGAAGCAGCTCGAACAGACAAGACCAAGGTTTTGGTGCTGAATTCACCATCCAATCCGACAGGTATGATTTATACCCGTGAGGAACTTTTGGCAATCGGAAACTGGGCTGTAGAAAAGGATATTCTCATCCTAGCAGATGATATCTATGGGCGCTTGGTCTATAATGGTCATGAGTTTACACCCATTTCTAGCCTATCGGAAGCGATTCGCAAGCAAACAGTGGTCATCAATGGTGTGTCTAAAACCTATGCTATGACAGGTTGGCGGATTGGCTATGCCGTCGGAGAAGCAGACATTATCGCTGCCATGTCCAAGATTGCAGGTCAAACAACCTCCAACCCTTCAGCAGTAGCCCAGTATGCAGCAGTTGAGGCTCTATCAGGTGAGCAAGATACTGTAGAAAGCATGCGTCAGGCTTTTGAGGAGCGTCTCAATACCATTTATCCGCTATTATGTGAGGTCCCTGGTTTTGAAGTCGTTAAGCCACAAGGAGCCTTCTATCTCTTTCCAAATGTCAAAAAGGCCATGGAGATGAAAGGCTATACGGATGTGACAGAATTTACAACCGCTATCCTAGAAGAAGCTGAAGTGGCCTTGGTAACAGGAGCAGGATTCGGAGCACCAGAAAATGTGCGCCTCAGCTATGCGACAGACTTAGACACGCTTAAAGAAGCAGTCGAACGCCTGAAAGCATTTATGGGTAGTGAGAATGATTGATCATTTTGAAATTAAGGTAAAGGATTTACAAATTTCAGAAGGATTTTATAGGAGTTTTCTTGCTCCTTTGGGCTATAAATTAGCTTTTAAGACTACTTCTCTAATCAGTTTTCTTGCCCCAAATAGCCCTCATCCTGGTGGTGATTTTTGGCTGGCTCAGGGTAAGCAAAATCCTATTCACTTTGCTTTTTTGGCAGAAAATAAGGAAGAGGTTCAAGCTTGTTATGAGGCTGGCTTAGAGGCAGGTGGGATAGACAATGGGGCTCCTAGTTATCGCAGTGAGCATCCGATTTACTACGCTGCTTTTATGATTGACCCAGATGGGAATAATATAGAAGTGGTTTGCCATAAAGAATAAAAAGAAAAGGAAAAATAATGACAAAACGTGTAACGATTATTGATGTAAAAGACTATGTTGGTCAGGAAGTGACGATTGGCGCTTGGATTGCCAACAAATCAGGAAAAGGGAAAATCGCCTTCTTGCAATTGCGTGACGGAACAGCCTTCTTCCAAGGTGTGGCCTTTAAACCAAACTTTGTAGAAAAATTTGGTGAAGAAGTGGGGCTTGAGAAGTTTGATGTTATCAAACGCTTGAGCCAAGAAACTTCTGTTTATGTGACAGGTATTGTCAAAGACGACGAACGTTCTCAGTTTGGCTATGAGTCGGATATTAAAGACATCGAAGTGATTGGTGAATCTCAAGATTACCCAATTACTCCCTACGAACACGGTACTGACTTCTTGATGGACAACCGTCACTTGTGCCTTCGTTCTCGTACGCCAGTCGCTGACTGACTCTTATACACCTCTCCGAGCC
>ERZ1699235.616-NODE-616-length-13266-cov-2.516249_pt1 | contig 13266 bp, 14 predicted proteins | sample MGYA00581546_ERZ1699235 | MGnify/ENA primary metagenome ERZ1699235 (study PRJEB42319, sample SAMD00040334) | human oral metagenome | material: saliva | host: Homo sapiens | study: EMG produced TPA metagenomics assembly of PRJDB4115 data set (Metgenomic analysis of... | reverse complement strand
GGCGTGTGCTTCGAGAACTTCCTCATGGTCATCCATTCTGCCCGGCCACAAGCAGCCGGGACTACTCAGAACAACCCTCTTAAAACAAACGGTCCGAAAAACCCAGACCCCTCCAAACGCCTATGCGGTGTCGCTTTCGGATTCCGAAACCTCATCAACTACACCACCCGAGCGCTCATCGAAACCGGCGGATTCAGACGCGAACGACACTCTAATTACGAAGAGCAGGTTTTCATGTAGAAGGTCAGCGGTTCGAGCCCTGTAGGGCCCGCAAAACGCAGGGGCCGGAAGCGAAAGCTCCCGGCCCCTCGGCCTCTGTGCGAGTGTCTTAGTCCTGCGCGGCGCTCTCCTCGGTGCTTGATTCGCCTTTATGCTGAGCAAGCTCGCGCTTGGCTGCTTCGAGGTTCTCGCGCACCGTTTTGGTGAGCGGGTGGTCTTCGCCTAGGATGCGAGCACGGTCTTTGGTGACCTGCTCGTACAGGGTGATGGCCTCGGTGAGGCGTCCCGCCGACTTGTATGCGTATGCGAGGTTGTTGCGCGAGGCGAGGGTGTCGGGGTGGTCTTCGCCCAGGACGCGGATACGGTCGGGCAGGACCTGCTCGTACAGGGTGATGGCCTCGGTGAGGCGTCCCGCCGCACGGTATGCGCCTGCGAGGTTGTTGCGCGAGGTCAGGGTGTCGGGGTGGTCCTCGCCTAGGATGCGGATGCGGTCGGGCAGGACCTGCTCGTACAGGGTGATGGCCTCGGTGAGGCGTCCCGCCGACTTGTATGCGTATGCGAGGTTGTTGCGTGAGGTCAGGGTGTCGGGGTGGTCCTCGCCCAGGACGCGGATACGGTCGGGCAGGACCTGCTCGTACAGGGTGATGGCCTCGGTGAGGCGTCCCGCCGCACGGTATGCGCCTGCGAGGTTGTCGCGGGAGGTCAGGGTGCGGGGGTGGTCTGGGCCCAGTAGGCCGTCAAGAGCGTCCACGGCAACGTCGAGGGTCAGAGCCTCGTAAGGGAGCCCGAGATCGCTCGCGTGTAAGAATGCCTGGGAAAGAGACCTGGTGATTTGTGGGGACTCGAACAGATCCTGGGAATGCTCCTGCGTACCAATCGAACGAAGCTGGTCGATTAGGTCGAGGGTTTCTTGTCGGCGCGCTTCCGTGTCGTTGCGACGGAAGCTGCTGATGTCGACGTGGCTCAGCAGGTCCGCAGCCGCTGCACATGCCTTGTCGCGTTCGTTGTTGTTCCAGGACTTGCGCAGCACCTGTGCCTGGAGGCGGTGAAGCATCGTCATACTTCCGTCTTTTGCAGTCTGCTGGACAATGGATCGGTTGATGAGCTCTGTGAGTGCGTCATGTGCGTCCTCATCCGTGTCCCGCTGAGTGTCAGGAGACTCGTCGTCATCCAGCTGCTCAACGGTGGGGTCAAGCCACCGCGTGGGCACACCGGATTCTGCAAGCAGCGCGAGCGCACCCAACTGGCGTCGAGCCATCTGCTTCGTACCATTCTTCATACTGTCGACGGCGGCTTCGACGGCCATCCTCAGTACCGTGGCCACGTCGTCCGTATACTCATCTCCAGGAATAGGGCGAATGACAAGTTCCTCGCCGCAGGATTTCAATCGCTTGAGATACCGGGCCAATGACAGGTCTTTGTGACGTGCGGTTGCAGCGGCCTGGGCAATGGCGAGAGGCAAGTCGCCGAGGCGCTGTGCTAACGCATCTGCGGCGTCGTGATCGTCGGACTTGGTGACCGTAAGGAGGTATTCGATCGACGTGTTGCGATCGAATACTCCGACCTTGATGCTGTTCCACCCCTGGTCTTCCCAACCCACCTTGTTCGTCGTCGTTGCGACCACACGCACGCCGTCGCCGCTCGGAATGAGTCCCATCAGGTGATTGATGTCTTCCACGTTGTCGAAGACGATGAGCCTGTCGGAGGGATCCGCTGATTTCAAACGGGTGAAGAGTCGACGAATAATGGTCTCGGGAGCGGGCTGGTCACTTGTGTCAATCTTCAGTTCTCGCGCGAGTTCGACCAGGTCGCTCGTGATGAATTCAGGTAATCCCGCATTCAACCATGCGACGAGGTTCCAGTTTGCCTCTTCGCACTGTTCGGCGAGAGATGCAGCAAGCTGAGTTTTCCCGCAGCCGCGCATGCCTACCAACACCGTGCGTCGTCTCGTTGGATCGGCAATCAGCGAGTTCAACTGCTCTTGCTCGCAGCGCGCAACAAATTGGTCGTCGGCAGCTACGTCCGGTCGGCTACCGAAGTTGACGCGCTCGGTATGGGATGGCTTGCTTAGATTTTCAATTGCTTCTGTTAGGCTCTGGAGTAATTGGAGGATCTGACTGAATAGTTGACGGTTCTCGATTTGGCTAGCATTTAACTGTTCTTTGATGTCAGTGCATTCGCCGAGCAGTGATTTCAGTGCGATAACGACGAAGCTGTAAGACCATGGCGCAATTTCAACGTAAGCAGCCGCAACTGCCCTAACGAGCGCGTCAAAATACGGTTCGGCTTGCTCCTCGATTTGCTGGCGGTATTTGGCTGCACGTGACCTTAAATAATTCTCAAAGCCGGCTGGATCGCGCACAGCAGATAGTACGACGAGGTCTTGTTCAGCATCAGTTGAAATGAGTGCAGTGACTGCTGTTTCGGCCTGTGTCAGGAGTGAGACATCAACTCCGAGGTCAAGACGTTGCTGACGCGCTTCCTTGACCTTAATTGTTAGGACATCCGTGATGTGCTTGCCGAGGTCACTGTGATCCTTGGCAAGCTCTGGTGAGGAAGAACCGGCATCCTTCACTGCCTGCCTGGCTTTGGACACGAGTGTTGCGACGCCGCGGAACGATGGCGAGGCGGCGAAACAAAAGATCTCCAAGACCAAATCCGCGAGAGAAGGGCCGATCATAGCCAGTTTGTCAGAACGCGTCACCATGGATGTAGTGTATATCTCTTGGTCCTTGCGTTCTAAACATTTGTCGGCTATATGAGATGTGGGGCCGGAAGCATCAGCTTCCGGCCCCACACCGTGCCTGTCTGCCTGTTTGTCAGCGCGCGTCGCTTGGTGCCCGAACGCGCGCCTGAAGAGACCGTCAGAGCGTGAGGTGCTCAGGCCTCGTGCATGCGCTCCTCGACGACGTCCTCGCCGGCGACGAGCTTGCCGGAGGCACCCGCCCCTAGCTGCTCCATGGCCAGGCGGCCCACCATCTGCCTAGATGGCCTGGTCTGGTTTTGTGGACCGGGTGTTTTGAGGGTTGTTGGTTGTTATTAGTGGTGTTGTGCCCATTGGCGTGCGTATTGGTTGGGTGAGAGCTAGCCTAGCGCGCTGTGGGGGTGTTCTTCATTGTAGCGCTGGGATCAGGCGCCAATCAGGGTGCGCGCGTGGTTGAGATCCTCGAACATGTTGTCCTCGAGGAGTTCGTCGCGCATGCGGTTGTGTAAGGACTCCACGAACCCGTTATGCCACGGCTGGCCCGGTGGGATGAACGCTTGGAGCGTGTCATGCTCGCTGGCCCAGCGCCCCAAGGCTCCGGCGATGAATTCAGGCCCGTTATCGGCCCTTAGCACCTGGGGTGCTCCATGGGCCAGGACAGCCAGGTCAAGCATTTCGATCACGTCGGCGGCTCCCATGCGCCGCTCGACGCGGAAAGCCAGGTGTTGACGGGTGAACTCATCGATAACGTTACAGACCTTGAACACGCGCCCCTTCCAAAACTTCCTCATGGTCATCCATTTTCTGCCCGGCCACAAGCAGCCGGGACTACTCAGAACAACCCTCTCAAAACAAACGGTCCGAAAAACCCAGACCCCTCCACGTGCTTTGCGATTTGGAATCGAATAATCCGTCAATGTGGTCTAAAGTGGTCTAACGTGGTATCTTTCAAAGAAAGAGAAAGGTACCATGATGGGTGCAACAGCATCGCTCAATACGAAGATCGACCTCCAGGAGAAGCTCGACTTCCAGGCAAACGCGGAGGCGTTGGGGATGACGCCGTCAGCCGCGATCAAGGTGTTCGTGCGCATGTTCAACCAGTGCAAGGGCTTCCCCTTTGACGTGCGGCTCCAACCTAGGATCAACTTCGATAACTCCGACATCGCCGTGGCCGAGGTAAGCGACGGCCGCCTCGTCATTCCTGCCGCCTGGAGGGACGAGGATGACGACTGAGAGCCCACCGCGTCCCTACGACGTTTGGCAGATGTCCTTCGAGTACGAGGATCAGCCCGGCGTGGCGAAGGTATGTCCGGTCGTGATCGGCGCCGTCGGCGTTGCAACCACTGCCGTGCCTACCCGGCGCTACCCCAAGGGGCCCTTAGCCCAGGGGCTTAAAATCCCCCACTTAAAACTTCCCACTGAAAGCCGCCTACTTAAAGTCTTTTAAATTCCCTTAAAGCCCCCTGATCTGGTTGATGAACTGGGCCGAATAATCCAATGCCAGCCTAGCCTCGGGGATAAGTGGCCCCCCGGCCACATAAACATGGAAGGCGCCAGGCTCAAAACGCAGCTTGACGTCAACCCCCGCGCCCAGTGCGCGGCGGGCAAACTCCACGGCGTCGGGCGTGAGAATATCGTCGCTACCTGCGAAAACACGCATAGGAGGCAGACGCTCAAATGAGCCGTATAGGGGGCTGATGCGCGGATCCTTAGTTGCCAGCTTGCCGGCCCAAACCTGCCCTGCCCATTTCACGCCGGGCACCCCAAGCATCGGGTCGCGAGGCAAAATGGGGCCAATATCCGGGTTGGTCATGGTCACGTCAACCCACGGCGAGTACAAAATCAAGCCATCAACCTGGCTTAAAGACAGGTCGCGGCGCTGCATTGCCAGGGAGGCACACAGGCCGCCGCCAGCAGAGTCGCCAACCAAAATGACACGCTTATAGAGCAGCTGCGCATAGTCGATAGCTGCGTTCACCAGCGCAAACGCATCCTGGGCGCAGTGAGCGGGAGCCAGCGGATAATCCACCACAAGCACCGGCAAACTCGTGCGGTCAGCCAGCCCAGCCACAATATTCCACTGGAAAGCAGACATGGCCTGGATGTAGGCGCCGCCGTGCAGATAAATCAGCGCAGTATCAGCCGGCGCCAACTGGGGATCTAAATCATGGCGCGTATCTGGGTCAGCCTGGCGGGGGCGGTGAGCCTGTTGAAATTTTGTGCCAGGACGCTTGGGGGTAACCCAGGTCAGTGGGCCGTGGGTGCGCAGGCAAAAACGCCGGCGCATCCAAAACGGGGCCGGGGCGGGCGCCAGGGGGTGCAGGGCGGCGAAGCGCGTGGCCGCCTGCGAGTTAAGAATTGGTGGCACTAGGCGTTGGCTGAGTTTAGCTAGGCTCATTTCAGTGGACATGCCTGGTCCTTTCTGGACGTATATCTGGGTTCATACTAGGGCGGGCAAGCAGCTAAGGCCCGCAATGAGTCTGCCGCCTGCGCCTATGCGTTAGGCTGGCGATAAATACTGGCTGAGTGCGCCGTCGGCACCAATGACGTAAGGAGGCTCATGGGGCAGGGGAGCGACAAAACCCAGGACATTGCCGCCCACTACGAGCTTATCTGTGCAGATTGGCGGGCAGGTAAAGAAGTCTATTTGGCCGCCCGTTTCGAAAAGCACGGGCAGGCGGGGCTCGACTTCCTGTTGGCGCAGCTGTCTGGGGGAGGGGAGGAGAAAATCCGGGTGCTTACCGCCGCCCTGGCAGCTGAGGTGCTGTCCAAACTAAGGCACCTAGACTTTTACGCGCCCTACTGTGACAGGCTTGTGGGGCCACTTTGTGCCCTGCTTGCTACCGGGGAGGCTCAGCTTCGCCGCAAGGTGGTTATCGCTTTGGGCTGGGTTGGTGGCGCAGGTGAGATTGACGTTTTGGCTCGGGTGCTTTTTAACGACGACGACGCACTGTGCCGGGCTTGGGGCGCGGCTAGTCTCATGCAAATGTCCTTCCACCGCGCTCAAGGGGAGGAGCTTAGGCTAAAAACCAAGGCGGTGTTTGCCAAGGCGATTAGCGAGGAAAAAGATCCCTATGCCTGTGGGGTCATGATCCAGGCGGCGCAGGAGCTGTTTTCTAAGCGGTGGGTGTCGGCAAGCGCAGTAGAGGGGCGCGAACTGGAAAAGATTGAAAAGGGGCGCAGGGCTGCCGCCAGGTTCTTGAGCAAGGGGTAGATGCATGTCAGAACTACATGCAATATCCACAGATTGTCAGATTCCCTTGTGTAATTAAAGTGATGTGCGCTACTCTGATTCAACTTTGTTTTGAACTGGCTGGCGCACTAAGTCGTGTTTCAGCCCTGTTCACCAGCTGAAATACGGGGGCGATCCCAATGAAGGGATTTAAAAATAAGCCAGCCGTCTTGCCGGCGGCTGAACCTAGCGCGGCCAAATTGGCTGAAGATGAGGCTGCGCCTGAGGCTCATGGTGAGACTAGCCTTGAGGGCGGCGCTAAGGGTAGTGGTGAGGCTGGCATTGCGGGCCACAAGAAAAAGCGGGCTGGAAGTGGGCTGCCACCCTGGCTCCACATTAAACCGCAAGACCGCTGGCCGCTGGTGCGAGTAGTGCTGGTAGTGGTGCTGTGTATCAGCGCCGGCTGGTACTTTGTGGACTTTTATGGTGGTAAAGACGCCCAGGCTGGGCAAGCTTTGCCTGGCGGGGGCGCTGTGACCAGCGCAAGTGTGAGCCGTGCAGGGGGGCGAGGCACGGCTCCAGCGACGCCGACGCCGACAGCGATGCCGGCGCCTTCTGCCTCGGTTAAGTGGACGCCTACGGCCCAGGAGGCCAAGAAGCGCGCTGAGGCTTTGAGTATGCCGCTTCCGGCTAAGCCAGAAGAAATCACACAGAATACCGATGATGGCGCTGTGGCCACGGCCAAGTATGCAGTTGACTTATATAATTACGCATTTTCTACGGGAAAAGTTGAAGAATATAAAGCTCTGTGTAAAGGGAGTCATAAATCTTGTGCCACAACTCCGGCGGCTATACAGAAATTACATGCTGATGGTGGCTGGGTTGATGAAATGCATGTAACGTTTATGGATGGATGGGTACGTAAAGATATTAAAGATAAAGTTGTTGTCGAGCTTTGGTATTACCAAACTGGTGGCATCGAATATCTTGGCGATGGATCAAAAGTTGATGTTAAACAAAGTAAATGGGCGGCATTAGTTACTTTGTCATATAACGGCAATAACTGGCAGGTAGAGGTGATTTACGGTGAGCAACGTTAAGGTGTGCTGTTTAGCTTTAATGGTTCCATGTTTGTTCCTCTCGGGAGTTGCTCACGCAGATTCTGAGGACCCGTATTTTGATCAAAAATTAGGGCCAGGCGGCAGCATTATTGTTGGAGCAAGGCAAGAAGAATCAGGTCCTGGCTTTGTTGGGGCTACTGGTAGCTCAGAGCTGCCAGAACGAGCGCAAGAAGGTGCGGCTAAGCCTGTGTTGCGGTGCTATGGAAGTGGCGCAGCAGAAGGGGTTGTTTTTGAGGGTAGCGATTTAGATCCCTCACGCTACGACAGTTGTGAGGTAGTGCCTGGTCAACCTCAAGGTGAAGGTGCACCTGTGCAGGCTAAACCGTTTGTGGTTACACGTGAGCAAGTTGCGAAATTATTCGTAAAAGGCAGCGGTGTTGAACGTTATCCAGCTGGACGAACATTAGTAATTGATCACGATATTACGTTTTGGACTAGCGGGAATAAGCAGTCCATTACTTCTAACCTGTTAGGTCGTCAGGTAGAAATTGAAGCCAGTCCAGTTAAATACATCTGGGACTTTGGTGATGGGGTAATCCAAGAAACTGATTATCTAGGGTCTCCACCTCCAGTAGGTGGAATCGTTCATCAATTCAAGGATACTGGTAATAATTTCCGGGTCCAGTTAACTGTGGTATGGGTTGCTCGCTGGCGTTTAGTTGGTGGAGCTTGGCAAACTGTACGTGGCACGATTACCACCCATGAATTTAGTACATATTTCGATTTATATTTACCAGATTCGTACGGGGTGGTGCCCGACTATGAGCCTTCACCGACGATTGAGCCGCCTGTAGATAAACCTAGGTAGCAGTTTAACTCTGAAAATAGGGGTGAGCTCAGTGAAGAGATTAAAAATTGGTTGGCTACAGGCATGGGTAGTTGCTGCTTTAGTAAGTTGTATCAGTGCTGGCTTATGCATCATGGTTTTTTGTGGTGGTAAAGATGCCCAGGCTGGGCAGGCTTTGCCTGGCGGGGGTGCTGTGGCCAGTGCAAGTGTGAGTCGTGCAGGGGCGCGAGGCACGGCTCCATCGACGCCGACATCAACGCCGGCGCCTTCTGCCTCAGTTAAATGGACGCCCACGGCCCAGGAGGCCAAGAAGCTTGCTGAGGCTTTGAGTATGCCGCTTCCGGCTAAGCCGGAAGAGATTACGCAGAATACAGATGATGGTGCTGTGTCCACGGCCAAGTATGCGATTGAGCTATATAACTACACCTATGCGACTGGGCATGTTGATGAATATAAGTCACTGTGTGTTAGTGAAAAAAGGTCTTGTGTTAAAACCGTAGCTAGTGTTCAACGATTGCATAATAAAGGTGGGTGGGTGTCGCCAATAAATGTAGTTTTCACTGAAGGTTACGTTAGGAAAGACGCTAAAGATGTCGTTGTTCAATTGCGCTATTTTCAATCAGAAGCTATTGAATATAGTGGAACTGGTGAGAAGAAGTTAATTGCTGTAACGAAATGCGTAGCACTGTTAACCCTTAAATATGATGGAACTGAATGGAAAGTAGAGGTAATTTACATTGAAGACGATAAGTAAAAGCTGTTAGTTTATCTAAGGCGATTTCAGTGAAAAACTTGAAAATTACTTGTCTGCCTGTGTGGATAGTGCTTGTTTTAGTGTTCTGTGTCAGTGTGGCTTTATGTGGTGTGGTTTTATATAGCCTCAGGCAGGCTTATGCTGGGCAGGCTTTGCCTGGTGGTGGCGGTGTGACCAGTGCGAGTGTGATAAGTGCGAGTCGCGCAGGGGTGAAAGGTACGGCTCCAGTGATGCCGACATCAACACCGGCGCCTTCTGCTTCGGTGAAGTGGACGCCTACGGCCCAGGAGGCCAAGAAGCGCGCTGAGGCTTTGAGTATGCCGCTTCCGGCTAAACCGAAAGAGATTACGCAAAACACCGATGAAGGCGCTGTGGCTGCAGCCAAGTATGCCATCGAGTTATACAACTATACGTTTTCTACAGGGAATGTAGATGAGTATAAAGCCCTGTGTATTAGCGAAAGAAAATCCTGCGTTAAGGTTCCGGTGGACACAGTTAAGATGCATCAAAATGGTGGTTGGGTAGATCCAATACAGGTGACTTTTGTTAGCGGTTGGGTTCGCAAAGATGTTACTAAGAATGTAGTTGTGCAGCTTTGGTTTTACCGTAATGCTAGTCAAGAGCACTCTGGTCAAGGTGAGCGTCAAGATATTCCTGCTGGTAAGTTCGCCTCTTTGGTTACCTTGAAATTTGATGGCGTTGAATGGAAAGTACAGGAAATTTATGTTGAAGAAAAACACTAAAACTTTTTAGCTTGTTAATGGGGCTGGTCTTAATGGAGCGATTGAAAATTAGTTGGCTGCCTATGCGGGTGATGGTAGTTTTGACGCTTTGTGTCAGTGTGGCTTTGTGTGGTGTAGTTTTCTATAGCCTCAGGCAGGCTTATGCTGGGCAGACTTCGACTGGTAGGCACAGTGAGGCTACTACAAGTGTGAGTCATACAGGGGTGAGTGCTACCGCCTCGCCGCGATCTTCTGCTTCGGTGAAGTGGACGCCTACGGCTCAGGAGGCCAAGAAGCGCAATGAGGCTTTGAAAATGCAAGCTCCAGTCAGGCCTGAAGAAATTACGCAAAACACTGACAAAGGTGCTGTTGCCACGGCCAAGTATGCCATTGAGTTATATAACTATGCGTTTTCTACAGGGAATGTAGATGAGTATGCGAAGTTGTGTAAAGGGACCCATAAGTCCTGTGCTACAACTCCAGATGTTATTAAGAAAATGCATGCCAATGGTGGCTGGGTCGATAAATTACAGGTGACTTTTACAAGCGGTTGGGTTCGTAAAGATATTAAAGATGAACTTATTGTTCAATTATGGTATTACCAAAGTGACGGGTTTGAATATTCAGGTACTGGTTCTAATTTAGACTTGAAGCAAGGGAAACGCGCCGCATTAGTTAGTTTGTCTTATAACGGTAGTAGCTGGCAAGTGGAGATGATCTACGTTGAGAAACGCTAGCTACATGTATGTTAGAGTGTAAAGTGCTTCGAGTGCGAGGCCAAGGAAGCCCTGCTTGGCATGGAGGATCTAATGTTTTTAAAGAGCGTCAAATATCCTGGTATTGAATATGAGGTAGGGGAAGAGATTTTTCTTTCCCCGCAAGAAGCTGGCACTTCCTTCTATTTGGATGTTGATGAAGAGCTAACCTCTAATGATGCGGCAATGGCTTTAATTGCCTCAACCCTAGATGAGGTAGATGCGTTGCTTGCAACTGCCAAAGAGTTTTTGAAACAGACGCTGTCAAGTAAGGATGCTAGTCACTATGGGACTGTCGCATATTTCATGGAGTACCACCTAGGCGAGCTAGAGCCAGATACTCTAGCGAAACTGTTCCCTTCATGTGACCCGGGGGCAATGTCATTTGTGCAAATGGTAGATTTCTTGAAAATCGTGCGTTTTGGCAGTTTGCTTGATGAAGAAACAGATCAGCAAGCTTTCGTCCTCGATCTAAGCTTCAACCCTGAGCTAACTGATGAGCTATTGGTTATCTATTTTAATCTAGAAAAACAGGTAGTTTCTCTAGCCCACGAAAGCTAACGTCCCAGCCAAAGGTGAGCGCCGTCGTCGTAGTTTAAGGCTGGCATGCAAGGACTACTTGGCTGCTATGGCAGCAAAGGTTGGGGAAGTTTATCCACTGGGGCCAGGGCAGGGGAGAGGCTAGCTGGGGGATAAGTCGGGGGTGTTGCTGACCTTGACTGGTCGCCTGGTGGGTGCGTGCAAGGTTTGCCGTGCCCGGCCGCGCGGCTTAAAAAAGTGACCCCAGGTAGAGGGCCTGGTAAAGGATCTGGTAGGGGAACAGCAGGGGTTTGGCGGGGGTGGTCCGGTAGTGGTGTGTCCTTACAGATACTGACATTTCGTCCGTTGCCTATAAAACCCCATGTAATAATTATAGGGAAGAGATGATTTTGTAGGTGTCTGTAAGTGTTTGTAGGTGTTTGCAATGGAGCCTGATATGCCTAATACTCCCGGCGAGCCACGTCTAAAAGGTCAGGACCCACACCTAAATGACCAGGAACCGCAGCTAGGCGACGGCGACTACCCCAAGGTTTTGTCCCGCACTATCGTTGACCGGGCCGCTAACCCTAAAGGCACTATCGTGGCTTTCCACGGGGTTAGTGACAACGGCGCCTCACTAGCCGATATTGGGGCGCGCTGGGGTGAGCAGTGGCGGGTAGTGCTGGTAGACAGTTTGGGTCACGGCCTCTCGCCGCGTTTTAGCCCCCAACAGTTACAGGCCCCTTTCCAAAGCGCTCTGCAAGCCGCCGCTGAGACGGTTCGAGTCGAGGCGAGCCAAAGTATTGGCGGCCAGGTGGTGCTTTTTGGGCATTCTATGGGTGGGGCGATAGCGGCCGGCGTGGCCAGAGACCACCCCCAGCTGGTGCGGGCAGTGGTGCTAGAAGACCCCGCCCTGCTCACCCCCACCCAGGAGGCAACCTACAAAAACAATGCGGGGGAGTCTGTGGGCGGCCTTGAACACATCAGCCGCGACCAAAGCGGCGCCATCGCTAACCTACTGCTAGCCCAGCAGGCCTATCGCGACTGGCCGCTAAGCGAATACGGCCCCTGGGCGCAGGCCAAAACCCAGGTGGATCGCGACTTCATCGCCACCGGGGTGGTGGGCCTGGCTGGGCGCGAAATAATCAAAGAGCTACAAGTACCCACCTTGGTGCTAACCGGTGACGGCCCCGACGTTTTGCTCGGCCAAGCGGGCCTAGAAAAGCTAGCCACATACGCTAACCCCCACCTGCATACCGCCTTGATCAGCGGCGCCACCCACTGCGTGCGGCGCGATAAAAGCGAAAAATTCCAGCAGGCAGTTAACTCTTTCCTCGCCAAGCTGCCTGAAGTATCCGCGAGCGCCTATATAGCCCCCGAAATAGCGGCCCTGGTGGAAGGTATCCCACCCCAAACCACCTGGCAGGTGCAGGCGCTACGTGAACGCGGCGACAAACTACTAGGCGCCCAGGCCCAACTAGAGCCAGGCCACCTAGTTGAGGTAACCCAGCTGCCGGTAAAAGCAGGGGCTCAAAACAGCGCGGCAATAGAGCTGCGCATCTTGTCACGTAAAGAACGCTCCCCGCGCTGCGTGGTGGTGTCGCTACATGGAGGCGGCTACGTTTGCGGCCGAGCCAGGTTCGACGACGCCCGTAACTTAGAGCTAGCCGATCTACTTGACGCCGTGGTGCTAAGCCCCAACTACACCCTGGCACCAGAAGCTAAATACCCCCACGCCGCCGCCCAATGCGAGGCAGTTTTAGAACGCGCCGCCACCTACGGTGTGCCCGTGTTTATTTACGGCGACTCAGCCGGGGCTGGCCTTGGCTACCAAACACTAGCCCGGCTCATCCAAAACCAAAAACCGCTTGGGGTAAGTGGCTTTATCGCTTTAGAACCCTGCCTAGACCCACGCCTAAAAACCGCCTCCTACAACCAATACTCGCGCGGGCCAGTATGGACTAAAACCGCCGCCACCCACGCCTGGCACCACTACGCCCCAGGCACCCCAAGCTTCACCCCTTACCCCTGCGCGCGGGCACTAGCTAAAAAAATGCCGCCAGTGATCGTGTTCATCAACCCCGCCGACCCGCTGCGTGACGAAGGCCAAACCTGGGCTTTTGAACTAGTCGACGGCGGCGCCCAGGTAGAACTACACATGCTCCCCGGCACAGTACACGGCCTGCTTAGCGCCCCAAACACTAAAACCTGGAGGCAAGTACAGACGCTAATCAAAAACTTCGTCACCCAACTAACCCAAAACAGCTAAACCACACCCGGGGGGAGCATCTAGATCAAAAGGGTAAGCACTTATAGCCAGGTGAAACCACAACCAGTCTAACCACTACAGCTAGTTAACTAAGCGGTGCTAGGGTGAAACCATGACGCTCTCGCTTATCTCCGGATTTGAACCCTTTGGCCCCAACCCGGTGAACCCCTCCCATGCCCTAGTAAATCTCCTACAAGCCAAGTACTCTGGCAGGGGCCTAGAAGCACAGCTACTACCAGTAACC
>ERZ1699235.610-NODE-610-length-13322-cov-3.994922_pt1 | contig 13322 bp, 10 predicted proteins | sample MGYA00581546_ERZ1699235 | MGnify/ENA primary metagenome ERZ1699235 (study PRJEB42319, sample SAMD00040334) | human oral metagenome | material: saliva | host: Homo sapiens | study: EMG produced TPA metagenomics assembly of PRJDB4115 data set (Metgenomic analysis of... | reverse complement strand
GGTACGCACAGTGGACAGTATCCGCTTCCACCCCAGGGCGATGTCGCGCTGGTCGGCGTGCGGCCACCCGAGAGCTTCGAGGGTCCCATGCTTAATGTCGATACCTCGCGGAACATCGGGCCACCGCTCGAGGCCAACGCGGGCGGGCTTGACGGCCTGCCAGATGTCAACGAACGGATGCCCGAGGACGAGAACCGCTCCCGGCCAGCGCGCCGACACGGCCTCGGCAATGCGAGACTCCTTCGATCCGGGCACCATGTGGTCGACGAGGATGCCCGCGCGCGCCGTATCGGTCGGCCCGAACACCTCCAGGATGGCCTCGAGATTATCGACTCCCTCAAGCAACTGAACGGCAATGCCCGCCTCGGCCAGGTCCTCGCCCCAGACATGCTGCACGAGCTCGGCGTCGTGACGCCCCTCCACCCATATGCGCGAGCGCTTTGCGACCTTGGGACCGCTCGAGGCAGGGGCAAACGAACCGGAGTTCGTGATACGCCGTCCCGATGCGCTGACTTGCGTGCTCGACGAGGCCTGGGCTGGAGCCGGGCTGGGAGGCAGCGCCTCGATGGGACGCCCCTCCAGCCAGAAACCGGGACCCAAAGGGAAAGACCGACGAACGCCACGCCGATCCTCAAGCTCCACAAGGTGAATGCCGCCGGACTTCTCGACCCGCGTCACGGCTCCGACCCATCCGGAGGCAACGTCCTCGAGGACCATACCAATCTCAACGTGGACGGCCTGCGAGCGCGGATGCCTCGCCCCGGGCCCGTCACGATGCGGGTCGTGGGCGAAAATGTTGCGGCCGTAGGGGTCTGAGCTATTCACCCGGCATACTCTAGCGGCACGAGAATCAGTGCAGGCTCACGACACGAATGAGCATCGCCACGAGGGCGGCCAGAATCCACGAAGACACCGAGCCGATGAGGAACTCCTCAGCCTTTTCTCCCGTCGAATCCTGCGAGATTTCAGGGAAACGAATGACTCCCTTGGCAGCAACGACGGCAGCGATAGCAACCTCCGCGCCCGCGCCAGCCAAAACGATAATCAGAAGGCGCTCGAGCGGGCCGATCCAGCGCCCTCCGCGCAAAGCCGTCACTTCTTCCTCGTCCACCTCCACGCCCAGGACGGGCAGAGCGCCAGAGATCACGGAGGCTTCTACAACCTCCGATTCCTCCTCTCTATCGTCCCCTTCCTCGGGCGTTACGTCAGGCATCGCTGGAAGGACGGGCGCGTTAATCCACCCGGGCACCGGATCGGACGCACGGCCACGCGCACACTGCAGGATGGCGGTGATCAGGTGATTAACCGGTCCCGTTACCAGGAAGAGAACCGTAATAATGAGGTCGATGGGACGCCCGGAGCGCAGCGACAGCAGAGGGAAGTTCAGCGGGTCCAGGCTCAGAAGAGCAACAAAGCCGACGGATGCCAACGCCCAGCGAGCAAGAACACCGCGCGCCGACGGATCGACGAGGTCCCACGCAAACCACACGACCGCAAGAGTCGCGCCGATTGCGTTCGCAACGGCACTCACCCCCAGGATGAACCAGGAGTAGCAGATCACCGCAAGAAGCAGCGTCAGAAAGAGCGACAGGCGTCGCGACCAGCGGCGCGGGTCAGAAGTGAGAAGAACAGTTAGCTCCGAGGCGGCGATGCCCAGGAGAAGAACTTCATGCACGTGCGGCCTCCGCGATGATGAGTGAGGACTGGATCAACCCCGCCCCCGTGCCCCGGGCAAAGTCAGAAATAGCCTGCTGCGACAGCTTTTCTGCCCGAGCGATCTCCACCTGGGTCTTACCGAGCAGCAGCGCAGCCGTGATTCGACGATGACGCGCGGAAAGCTTGAGAATCGCGTGATCGCGCAGGCTCAGCAGCGCATTGATGCAGGTCTGGCAGGGGCGCGGGAACGCGGACTCGACCGAGGCGTGCGCCATGAACCAGGTGCGGATGAAGGGGTTCGAAGAATCCTGAACGTCGTGCGCACGGTTGATCGCAGCGCGAGCCGCCCACCACGCAGAACCATCCTGAAGCTGAGCGGACTCCGAGCCGCGCGAACGCGCGGGAGCCTGCCGATGAACACCCGACGAGAACTCTTCAATCCGACCCGCACCAATTCCAAAGCGAAGCTGGAGCTGCGGGGGAAGGAGGAGCTGCGCGCGCAGAGTGAGCAGCAGTGCATCCTCGAGCGTGTAGGCGACCGCCTGGAATTCATCACCGACCGTCGGATACGGAGCCTGCAGCAGCGCGAGGCCCTCACTCGCATCCCCAAGAGCGGCTTCATAGATTCTCTGGGCCTCTGCACGATTGGTCAGCGTACGAGAGCCCACGATGTCAGCAATGACAGCGTACCGAAGAGTCACAATACCACACTTTTCCTTGTATACGGCTCTTCACAAGCCCCCTCATGGAGGAACCCTGCAAATTACTCGGCTTCACATGACACATCAAGGCAAACATATTTCAACCATGATGTCAACAGTATTGCGACGTAATGCTAGCTTGTCACATAGCACACGCCGACCAACTGTCAAACAGCTAACAACCATTGCCGCAGTTATGCTTGTATCAATACAGTTACAAGTTACATCGCGGAACTGGCTATCTCAGAAGAGTGTTTACCACCAGATGCATATTCCGCTGCACGGGCGCCAACTTCTCGTCAGTAGCCCATGATTTCGCGGGTCACATAGTCCGCCAGCAGGCGTCCGCGAAGCGTGAGGACGACACGCCCAGACAGTGCCGCTGCCCCATCGATGAGTCCCTCGGCTATGAGCGCAGCAATGCGACCACCAGACGGCACGCCTGCCACGTCGGGCGCTGACAGACCCGGCAACCCCGTGATCGCGACCCCCTCAGAGGTGCGAACCCCGAGCATGACGCGCTCCAGTTCGCGCGCGTCCGCATCGAGGATCTCGCCAGCGTAGGCCGGCGACTGTCCAGCCCTCACGCGCCCCGCATAGGCCCCTGGATTCTTCACATTCCACCAGCGCGTACGTCCCATGTGGGAGTGAGCACCCGGCCCAAAGCCCCACCAGTCCCAGTCACGCCAGTAGGCGAGGTTGTGGGCAGAGGCATGTTCACAGTGGGTCGACGGCAGCCCCGAAGCATGGTCAGCCTCGGTTGCGCGCGCAAAGTTGGAGATCTCGTACCAGGCGTATCCGGCCTCGCCGAGGAGAGAGTCGGCGAGCTCGTACTTGGCGGCTTCGTCGTCGGGGTCGGGGGTCGGCAGTTCTCCCCTGGCCACCTGCGCCCCCATCTTCGTCCCCTCCTCGACAACGAGAGCGTATGCACTGATGTGATCGGTCTCGTACGACAGGGCGGCGCGCAGCGAGGTCTCCCAGTCAGCCAGACTCTCCCCTGGCGTCCCATAGATGAGGTCCACCGAGGTCGACAGGCCCGCCTCCTTTGCCCACTGGACAACGAGGGGGACTCGCTCGGGCGTATGAGTGCGATCCAGGGTCGCGAGAATCGCGGGCACGGCAGACTGCATGCCGAAAGACACTCGCGTAAATCCCGCATCCGCGAGCTGCGCGAGCCCGTCGCGCGTCACCGTGTCGGGATTCGCCTCGAGGGTCACTTCCGCTCCTGGGGCGATGCCGATGCGCTCGCGCAGGCCCGTCAGGATCTCGACGAGCTCGGTGGTATCCAGCATCGTCGGAGTGCCACCGCCAAAGAACACCGTACGAGCCTCGCGTGCGGGCAGCCCCGCCTCGGACATGACACGGGCCGCCAGGGAAGCCTCAGCGAGAACGGAGGGAGCGTAGTCCCCCACCTGTGCCCCCGGCCCGAAGCCGACCGTGTAGGTGTTGAAATCGCAGTACCCGCAGCGCACGCGACAAAAGGGCACGTGCACATAGAGAGACAGAGGGCGGCCGCGATCAGCCTCGACGAGGCCAGGGTCCAGCGAGCCGTCAGGCGACCAACGCTCACCCTCGGGCTGGGCGGGGCTCACGAGTGCGCTCCAGCCGTCACGATGTCAGCCACGGGGACGGCGAATGCCGACGATGTCGTGGGCATGACGGCCCGCATCGATGCCTCGGGTCTCGAAGTGGGTGACGACGCGGCCCTCGAAGCGCGGAGCGAATCCACCGCGCTCCGGCTGCGGATCCTCCGGATCCGGACGCTCTCCCACGTGCGGGTTCTCGAAGAGCTCGCACGCTTCGATAACGTCGCGCATCTGCCAGGCGTAGTCATCCCAGTCGGTAGCCAGGCGCCACACTCCCCCGTCGCGCAGCAGGCGCGCGACCTCGAGCGCAAAGGAATCGGAGACGAGGCGACGCTTGCGATGCCGAGCCTTACGCCACGGGTCAGGGAAGAACGTCCAGACCTCATCCAGGCACGCGTCCTCAAGCATGATCGGCAGCGCCTGGGCAGCGTCGGCCTCGATGACACGAATGTTGTCAACGCCGGCCTCGACTGCCTTGGAGACGAGCTTGGCGATGCCCGGAACCCAGACCTCGAGGGCCAGGAAGTTACGCTCGGGATGAGCGGCCGCCGCGGCGACAATCTGTTCACCCGTGCCCGAGCCAATCTCGAGGGTCACCGGTGCGCTGCGCCCGAAGAGCTCGGCCAGATCGAGCGTGAAATCCGGCGCGACCGTCGTGTAGCCGACGCCGCGACGCGGCTCCACCACGTAGCGGTGCGCGTGTGCTTCCCACGTGCGCGCGAGGTTCGCGGGCAGCTCGCGTGTGCGCCGCGTAAACGACTTCGTACGACTCATGAAGACCGTGCCCTCGGGGGCATCTCCCGGGCGACGGTCCATGCACTGGCCGACGTGAGCGTGAGCCTCCACGGCCTCGTTCACCTGTTCCCCGCTCACTTCTTGCCCGTCGGAACGTCGGAGGTCAGGGCGGCGATGAAGGCTTCCTGCGGCACGTCGACGCGGCCGATAGACTTCATGCGCTTCTTACCTTCCTTCTGCTTCTCGAGCAGCTTGCGCTTACGGCTGATGTCGCCGCCGTAGCACTTGGCGAGCATGTCCTTGCGCAGGGCCTTAATCGTCTCGCGAGCGATGACTCGCGCACCGACCGCGGCCTGCACCGGGATCTCAAACTGCTGGCGAGGGATGAGTTCCTTCAGGCGCTTCGTCATCCGCTGGCCGTAGTTGTAGGCACCATCGCGGTGAACAATCGCGCTGAACGCGTCGACACGGTCGCCGTTGAGCAAGATGTCGACCTTGACGAGGTCGGCGCTCTGCTCGCCGCTCTCCTGGTAGTCCAGGGAGGCGTAGCCACGCGTGCGGGACTTGAGCTGATCGAAGAAGTCGAAGACGATCTCGGCGAGGGGCAGCTGGTAGTGCAGCTCCACACGATCCTCGCTCAGGTAGTCCATGCCCTGCATCGAGCCGCGGCGCTCCTGGCACAGCTCCATGATGGTGCCCGTGAACTCGGTGGGCGTCAGGATGGTCGCGTTGACGACGGGCTCGCGCACCTCGGAAATCTTTCCTTCGGGGAATTCGCTCGGGTTGTCGACGCGCACCTCGGTGCCATCCTCCGTCACGACGCGGTAGACGACGTTCGGAGCGGTCGCGATGAGGTCGAGGTTGAACTCGCGCTCCAGGCGCTCGCGGATGATCTCCAGGTGGAGCAGGCCGAGGAAGCCGCAGCGGAAGCCGAAGCCGAGGGCCGCGGAGGATTCGGGCTCGAAGGTCAGCGCCGCGTCGTTGAGCTGGAGGCGCTCGAGGGCGTCGCGCAGGTCCGGGAAGTCCGATCCGTCGACCGGGTAGATGCCGGAGAAGACCATCGGGTTCGGGTCTCGGTAGCCCTCGAGAGCCTCGGTTGCGCCGCGCACCTGGCTGGTGACGGTGTCGCCGACGCGGGACTGACGCACGTCCTTCACGCCCGTGATCAGGTATCCAACCTCGCCGGCGCCGATGCCCTCTTCGGGCTTCGGCTCGGGCGAGATGACGCCCAGCTCGAGGAGCTCGTGGGTGGCGCCCGTGGACATCATGCGCACGCGCTGACGGGTCGACAGCACGCCGTCGACGACACGCACGTAGGTGACGACGCCGCGGTAGGTGTCGTACACGGAGTCGAAGATCATCGCTCGCGTCGGGGCGTCGGGGGTGCCCTCGGGGGCGGGCACGACCTCCACGATGCGGTCGAGGAGGTCCTCGACGCCTTCGCCTGTCTTGCCGGAAACCTTGAGGACCTCGCTCTCGTCGCAGCCGATCAGCTGGGCAACCTCGTGCGCATACTTCTCGGGCTGGGCGCCCGGCAGGTCGATCTTGTTGAGGACCGGAATGATCGCGAGGTCGTTCTCGAGGGCCAGGTACAGGTTCGCGAGCGTCTGGGCCTCAATGCCCTGCGCGGCGTCGATGAGCAGGACCGCACCCTCGCACGCGGCCAGGGAACGGGAGACCTCGTACGTGAAGTCCACGTGACCGGGCGTGTCGATCATGTTGAGCGCGTAGGGGGTACCCTCGTGTGCCCACGGCATGCGCACCGCCTGGCTCTTGATCGTGATGCCGCGCTCGCGCTCGATGTCCATACGATCGAGGTACTGGTCGCGCATCTCGCGCGCTTCGACAACTCCGGTCAGCTGGAGCATGCGATCCGCGAGCGTCGACTTCCCATGATCGATATGGGCGATGATGCAGAAGTTACGGATCTGCCCCTGCGGGGTATGGGCCGGGCGAATCTGCGCCTGCTGCGCGGGCGTGGGGATGGGCACGTGAACCTCCGTGAAGTCGTTAACCTCCATATCGTCCCATTGTCGTAGGCCTTTGTGCCAGTTCAGGCGCGGGAAGTCGCGCACAGTGGCCGCGCGTCACACCGTGTCACCATCGCCCATCTCGGCCTGCGCGATAATGGAGACGGCCTCCGTGAAGTCGCAGTCCTCCCAGTCGTCGGGGTGATCGTCACGAAGTTTACGTGCGATCCTCTCTGCACGTTCGTCATCCCCACGCATGGTGGCCAGGGTAAGCAAGATGGTGCGAATGCGCGCCGTGAGGGGGTCGCGATCTCCCAGGTATCGACGGCAATCCTCGGCCAAGACAGTCCACAGGTCCTCACCTGCCTCCCGATCCCCTCCCATCCACGTATTGCGCGCAATTTCGTTTCGCAGGCGCAGCACCCGCCAATCGCCGCGTTCGGCGACCGTCAGCAACACGTCCATGTTGTGCTCGTAGAGCTGGATAGCTTCGTCGTACTGGCGGTCCGCGGAGAGAACCTCAGCAAGGTTGTCGCGAACGGTCAGCAGCGTCATGTCGGCCTCATCCATGGCGCCTTCCATGTCTGCGAGAAGCTCACGATAGACGCGCGCAGCCCTGTTCCACTTACCCGTGTTTTTCCACGGCATTGCAGAATTGTTACGGATGGCGAATGCGATCTGATGGTCGAGGCCCGGGCAGGCTTTCACGTCGGCGACCAGAGCAGAAAAACGCCGAGCTGCCATGTCGTTGAAGCCCAGAACCGAGAGCCAGTAGGCCTCGGAGTTACGGAGCATCAGGACGAGGGGGTGGTCACGTTCCAGCTCTCTGGAACCAAGCCGGGCAGCTTCCCCCGCCGCGCGGCGGCATCGGTCATACGAGCCCAGGGCGGCATACCAGTCGATGCGCAGTTTTCCCGCCTCGAGACGAAGCTCAATCGAGACCTCCTGGTCGTCATATACCTGCTCCGCGCGTTCGATAGCTTTCTCCAGTCCTCCGCCAGAAGCACATCGCACCGCGTCCATCAGGCGGGAGCGAGCGGCGTCATCGGGTGAACCGGGGGCGACAGCGCACCTCCCAAACGCATCGAGAGAGACCTTCGGACCATGGATCGTTGCAGTGGACATCGTCGTCACCTTTCTTCATTGAGAGCTCATCTGCGAACACATCCAGAATGAAACTAACGATGTCGCACTGTCATCCATAACGACAATCCCTGTGGATAACCCGCCCTCCCACAGAGCCCCTGTGGATAAAACTAAAGGGGCTACCCCTGCCGTATGCTGGTGCCATGAATTCATTCATCAGGGGCCTCATCAATTTCCTCCTCGGCGTTATTTCTGGCGCCGCAGAGGAGGCACAGTCGAACGCCTCCAAGCCGAGCCAGCGTCAGCCGAGTAGCAAGCCGACGTCGTCTACCAGCAAGCCGAAGTCTTCGACTCCCAAGCCTCGCTCATCCTCGTCATCTCGGCCGAACTCCGGTTCCCACCATCACTACGAGGACCCGGCGACTTCCAATCGCCCCCAGACCTCGATCCGCGAAGCGAGCATCGCGGATGCACTCGCCCACGCCTCGTACACGCCCGTCATGGACGGCGACGCGGATCCCGGCGAGGTCGTGTGGACCTGGGTGCCCTACCAGGAGGATTCCTCCGTCGGCAAGGATCGCCCGGCCGTCGTCATCGGCGCACAGGGTGAGGGCGTGTACCTCCTGCAGCTGACCAGCAAGGACCACACGCGCGACGCCGCCCAGGAGGCCGCCGCCGGACGCTACTGGCTTGACATTGGCGCGGGCGACTGGGACTCGAAGGGCCGTCCCTCCGAGGTGCGCCTCGACCGGGCCCTGTGGGTCAAGGCCGCCGACGTGCGCCGCGAAGGCTCGATCCTGCCCAAGGCAACCTGGCAGCTCATCGTCGACGCCCTCGAGGAGCACTACCGCACTCACGGCGACTGACGCTTACACGTGACCGACCTTACGAGGCGCGAAAGCGCTGAGGGATATGACGAAAAGCCCCTGCCCTGGTATGATCGGTCGTTGGACTCCCGGCCTGGTCGGGCAGGGGGTCTGGTTAGGACCGTTTGCGGGTGTCCCCACGCCTAAGTCCCGGTCTTGACACAGCCCTCACCGACCCTGCAAGACATACATCAAGGAGAAATCCGACTGTGGCAAACATTAAGTCCCAGAAGAAGCGCATCCTGACCAACGAGAAGCGCCGCGTTCGCAACCAGTCCGTGAAGTCCGAGCTGAAGACCCTGGTGCGTCACACCCGCGAGGCCGTTGAGGCCGGCGACAAGGAGAAGGCTCTCGCCGCGCTGCGCGTTGCTTCGCGCAAGCTGGACGTCGCCGTCTCCAAGGGCGTCATCCACAAGAACCAGGCCGCGAACCGCAAGTCCAAGCTTGCTCGTCGCGTCGCCTTGATCGCTGACTGATCGCAAACAATAGTTTGACGTGAAGCGGGTCGCCCTTCGGGGCGGCCCGCTTTCGTATACCCACTCCCCCGCGCGCTTGCGCGCATGGTCGAGGAACGCCCCCCAATCAGTCCCATACGCACGCAGCGCACACATGACGAGGCCCCAACCTCGTCCGACGACGAATGAGGCCGGGGCCAGGTGCGCGAAGCGACGACCGCTAGTCGAGTTCGAAGGCTCCCGTGTAGAGCTGGTAGTACACGCCCTTCTGAGCGATCAGATCGTCGTGGCTGCCGCGCTCGATGATGCGTCCCTGCTCCAGGACCATGATCGCGTCGGAGTTCCGCACCGTCGAGAGGCGGTGGGCGATGACGAAGACCGTACGCCCCTCCATGAGGTTGTCCATGCCCTGCTGCACCAAGGCCTCGGTGCGCGTGTCAATCGAGGAGGTCGCCTCATCCAGGATCATCGCGGGCGGGTCGGCCACGGCCGCGCGAGCAATCGACAGGAGCTGCGCCTGCCCCTGAGACAGGTTCGAACCGTTACCTGTCAGCATCGTGTCGTAGCCGTCGGGCAGGCGACGAATGAATGAATCGGCGTTGGCCAGCTTCGCGGCCTCGATGCATTCCTCGTCCGTGGCGTCCAGGCGGCCGTAGCGTATGTTCTCCATGACCGTGCCCGTGAAGAGCTTGACGTCCTGCAGGACGACGCCGAGGGAACGGCGCAGGTCCGACTTGCGGATCTTGTTGATGTTGATGCCGTCGTAGCGGATCTTGCCGTCGGCGATGTCGTAGAAGCGGTTGATCAGGTTCGTGATCGTTGTCTTGCCTGCTCCCGTGGCACCCACGAAGGCGATCTTCTGACCGGGCTTGGCCCACAGGGAGATGTCGTGCAGGACATCCTTCTTATCGTCGTAGGAGAAGTCCACGCCCTCCATGACGAGTTCGCCGCGCAGGCGCGTGTAGGTGACCGTGCCGTCCGCCTTATGGGGGTGACGCCACGCCCAGATGCCCGTGCGTTCCTCGGTGGGTTCGACCGAGCCGTCGGGCAGTTCACGGGCGCGCACGAGGGTCACGTAACCGTAGTCTTCCTCGGGTTCCTGGTCGATGAGGGCAAATACTCGGCCCGCACCCGCCATGCCGAGGGCGATCATGGGGACCTGCATCGACATCTGGCCGATGGTCTGAGAGAAGTTGCGGACCATGCCCAGGAAGGACACGACGATGCCGACCGTAATGACGTTGATGCCGAACAGGTGCACGTTCGGGGTCTGTTCCAGGATCATGACGCCGCCGACAATGGCGATGACGACGTACATGATATTGCCGATGTTGCCCAGGGCCGGCATGAGGACGTTGCCGTAGATATTCGCCTTCTGCGAGGAGTCGAAGAGTTTCTGATTGTACTCGACGAACTCGTCCTTGGCGTCCTGCTCGTGGTTGAAGACCTGAACGACCTTCTGGCCGTCCATCATCTCTTCAATGAAGCCTTCTTCGTCCGCCAGTGCAGCCTGCTGGGCCTTCATGAAGCGGCCCGAGAGTCCGCCAAGCTTGCCCGTCAGGAACGCCATGAGGCCGCCCACAACGAGGACGACGAGGAAGAGCCACACGGAGTAGTAGAGCATCGTGCCGATCAGCACGATGATCGTCAGGCCCGACTGGATGAGAGTCGGGATCGACTGGCCGATGAGCTGACGGATCGCGTCTGTGTCGTTCGTGTAGGTCGACATGATCGCGCCGTGTGGGTGTGTATCGAAGAATCGCAGGGGCAGGCGCTCCATCGAGTCGAACATGTCGTCTCGCATGTGCTTGAGCGTCCCCTGCGTCACGATCGCCATGGCGCGGGTGTAGATGAAATTGCCTATGACACCGGCGCTGAAGATGATTCCCATCGTGACGACGAGGCGTACCAGTGTTCCTCGCACGGCGTCGAAGCCGCTCGCGAGGCCCGGGGTCACGACGTTGTCGACGATCTGCTGCATGAAGATCGAGCCGACGGCCGAGGCCACGGCGGCCAGGATGATGCACACGACCGTCAGGGTGATGCGCACTGGGTAGTGGTGGAACACGTAGCGCATCAGGCGACCGAAGGGACGCTCGATTCCCTCGAGCTTCTCCGAGTCCTCCACGCGGGAGTTAACCGAACGTGCCATGTCAGGCCACCTCGCTTTCGCTCGCGGCGTTCTGGGAGTCGTAGATTTCGCGGTATTCGCCGCCCGCTGCCATCAGCTCGGCGTGGCTGCCGCGCTCCTTGATGCGTCCGTCGTCCAGGACGATGATCTGGTCCGCGTGCTCGACGGAGGACAGGCGCTGGGCGATGATGATCGTCGTCGTGCCCGGGATCTCGGTCTCGAAAGCGCCTCGGATCAGTGTGTCGGTCCTGGTGTCCACCGCGGAGGTCGAGTCGTCCAGGATGAGAATTTTAGGGTTCTTCAGGAGCGCGCGGGCGATGCACAGGCGCTGCTTCTGGCCGCCTGACACGTTGGTGCCGCCGCGGGAGATCACGTAGTCGTAGCCGCCGGGCAGCTGCTGGATGAACTCGTCGGCCTGCGCGAGCTTGCACGCGTGCTCAATCTGTTCGTCGGTGGCCTCGGGGTTACCCCAGCGCATGTTGTCCTTGATGGTGCCGGAGAAGAGGACGTTCTTCTGCAAGACGACGGAGACGGCATCGCGCAGCGAGGTCAGGTCATAATCGCGCACGTCGCGCCCGCCGACCTTCACGGAGCCTTCGGAGACGTCGTAGAGGCGGCAGATCAGCTGGATGAGCGAGGTCTTGGCTGAGCCGGTGCCGCCCACGATGCCGAGCGTCGAGCCGGATTCGATGCGCAGGTTGATATCGGACAGCGCGTTTTCTTCGGCGGTGGCGGAGTACTTGAAGGACACGTCCTCGAAGATGACGGAACCATCCGCAACGTCGGTCGCACCGTTCTCGAGTGAAGTCAACGACGGCTCGTGGTTAAGGACCTCGGCGATACGATGCGCGGACTCAGCCGCCATGGTCGTCATGACGAAGATGAAGGCGAGCATGAGCATCTGCGACAGGATCTGGATGCCGTAGGTGATGAGGGCGGTCAAGCCGCCCTTTGTCAGCTCGGTTGCCCCCGAGTTGATAATGATCGAAGCACCCACGTAGTCGACGGCCACAATCGCGGCGAAGATGAAGAACATCATGACGGGGCTGTTGAGCGCGATGAGTTTTTCGGCGTTTGTGAAGTCCTTGCGCACGTCGGCCGAAGCCGAGCGGAACTTCGTGGTCTCGTGTTCCTCGGTGACGAAGGACTTGACCACGCGGATCGCGGCGACGTTTTCCTGCACGGAGTTGTTCAAGGCGTCGTACTTTTTGAAGATACGGCGGAAAATCGGAAAGGCGATGAGCACGATAGCCGCCAGGATGATGGCAAGCACCGGCACCATTCCCAGGAAGATGAGCGCCATCTGGACGTTGATACGCCACGCCATGACGATGGAGAAGATGATCATGAGCGGCACGCGTACAGCGATACGGATCATCATTCCGAATGCATTTTGCACGTTCGTGACGTCGGTCGTCATGCGGGTGACCAGCGAGGAGGTGGAGAAGCGGTCGATGTCCGCGAACGAGAAATCCTGCACTTTAAAGAACAGATCCTGACGCAGGTTCTTCGCCAGGCCCACCGAGGCGGTCGCTGCGAAGCGCGCGGAGAGAATGCCACAGGCCAGCGAGGCGAAGGCCAGTCCGGTAAGGATCAGTCCCAGGTGCATGACGGGGCTCAGGGACACGCCGTCGAACGCATCCACCAGCGACACCATGGTCAGCGGGATCAGACATTCGAGGATCACCTCCCCGATGATGAACAGCGGGGTCAGGATCGCGGGAGCCTTAAACTCCCGCAGTCGCCCCATCAACGTTCGAATAGTTTTCATGAATCTCCTCAGTTCCGTCGTTCTTCTTCTCCGTGACGAGGCCGTGGCGCTTTCTCAGCGTCCGTGCAGCCTGCAGATAGTGATGATTGCTTTTTCGATGGCGCGCTGCGGATCCCGCGACGCGCCCTTCGTTTCGGCGTCGGCGGTGGCGATGGCACCGAAGGCCCCGGCCAGCGAGGCGTCGGACCAGCCGCGCAGCTCACGCCGGGCACGGTCGACCTGCCAGGGAGCCATTTTGAGGGCGGACGCAGAGCCGCCGATGGATACCTTCGCCATGGCGCGGAACTTCATGGCTAGCGCGGCGACGAGTACCTGCGGGGCGATGACTGACGCAAACGCGTGGAGGGGACGAGGGAGTGCTCTGG